>Ga0209190_1002110_pt1 | contig 13613 bp, 20 predicted proteins | sample M_140205_XF_Meta_FD_187315 | JGI IMG/M metagenome (GOLD analysis project Ga0209190, IMG submission 187315) | Freshwater microbial communities from Lake Montjoie, Canada to study carbon cycling - M_140205_XF_MetaG (SPAdes) (version 2) | ecosystem: Environmental > Aquatic > Freshwater > Lake... | reverse complement strand
GCTGCCGTACCAGTTCCAGTGCCTGCTCCTGTAGCGGTAAAAGTTATCCCTACGGTATTGGCAGAAGCGCCAATTGATGTAAAACTAGTTGTACCAACCGTATTAATTATGTAACTAGAACCAACAGTGAAACTTCCAGCCGTATACAAACTACCTACAACGGTAATTGTCGGAAAGTTATTTTCCGTGTAAGTCTGTATCGCCGACGAAAGCTCAGAGTAGTTCATGCCATCGGGCCTCGTGCCATCACGCCCTTGGTAGCACAGCCATTGCCACGGGTTTTGATTCCATCAGTCTTGACAGCCTCATCCCCAGCAGATTTACTAAACTGACCGAGACTGACGTCCATAGTGTCTAGTTTGCTACGGTTAGGGTCTTTACCGGGATTGGCTTCTACCGTCACAGACTTGCCAGACATAGTGTGCGGCTTGGCGTATGCCGAAGCAGGTTTGTTGTTGATCGCCATGATTTACCCCGTTTTCTGGTTAGCTGCGCGAGACATATTGCGGCCCATGCTCATGCGGTCTTCACTGGTAGGGCCACCTTTTTTGAGCTTCAAGGTTGTACCCTTACCGCCCTTGTGTTCTTGAGCATCGTGCTGCTTGAACGCTTTTTTAATCATGGCCTTGTCTTGCGCCATATCACTTTTCATGTTTTCTTTAGCCATCATGGACTCCTATGAAACCGTTACTGTTACTGTACCAACACTTGTGGTTCCAACCAAATAATTGGGTGTTAGAACCGCATCAAAACTACTAGCCCCGCCAACTGGGTTCCAGCCCCACTGAATATCACGACTACCTTGCCCCGGATACCCTAGGGTATCTAAACCAGAAGCCACATAACTACGATCTGGTCTAGGGTTGCGCAGGGCTTGCGGGTCGTCAACGGGGTACATACCCAGTTGCAACTGAGGGTGATCTGGATCCCAGCAGGGTGGACACACTAAGAGATTGTAGTTCTTTGTCTTGATAATTTCCGTGCGTAATACTTTTAACTTGAACCGCTGACCACAACGGTCACATTCAGAAATTGCATTCTTACCAGAAGCAAACCTGTTGCCCATTACTACCGCCCAATATATGTTTGACGCGGGACAAACCGCACAGACGCTTTTTCTCGATCTTCGTCCGCTGCCAACTGCCAAGCTTCATCGTACTGCGCTTTAAGCATAGGTATGCGCTCTGCACCAGTAGGAATTTTTCCCGCTATATAGTAAGCAAGCCCTGCTGCCATACAAGGAATAAACCGGAAAGGTACATCCATGATATTGACACCACCGCCAGCATCTTGGGTACGGCGCATGCGCCAGTAGGCTAATGTGTACGTCTGCGCATTATCGGGCGTAGGCCAGACTGTCACGGCTGGAAGCTGTTGCCAGTAAACAGTAGCCCCAGAAGTATGTGAAGCAGCGGTAGTGTTGTTCTGCCCACGGAAACAGCTATATAGGGTATTTCCTACTATGTACCCGTAGTTGATTGTTTCTGAGTCAATTTTTATGAACCCAGAAGCAGGCAGGCCCACAGTAGAACTAAGGGTGATCTGCGTATCCGTACTAGTGATAGTGCTACTTAGGGTTAACCCTACCACTGAAGTCTGTCCGTTGTAACGCTGAATCCACAACTGGATTGGTCGAGCTTGAGTTAGCTTGTTGGGGATCGTAGCGTAGGTAGAAACACTAATACGTGTGATAGTTAGGTCCGCTTGATTAGTCGTACTGTTTGCGTTAGTACGTATTAGGTGCTCAAGCAAGTCAATCGTATCGTCAGGTAGGGCATACGTGTTTTGCCCTTGTACTAGCTCAATAGTCCCCTGCTCAATAGTCCACAGGTTAATCCCCCGGTTTGCCCAGTCGGCAAACATGATGTTAAGGCTACGACGGGCCGTACGTAAGTCATAGCCCGTGCGCAACTCGGAACCAGCGCGTTCAAATGCTTCCTCAACTAACTCAGTTAGGTCAAGGTTGAAGGCCGTAGAACCGGAAGTATTTGCCATTATCTAAAACCTGCTGTTTTTGCAGAGTCAATAAATGCTTGGGCAGTCGGGGCACCTTTTTGACCGGGCTTACGCATTTTCTCACCTCTTGCTCGCTTAGCGTTGATGTTAGCGTATAAACCAACTTTTCCGCCCTTAGCATACTGCGTAAAGTCAGTGTCATCCCTGCGTGCTTTTTTCTTAGCACCGGGCATTTTGGAAGGATTGATATTACCCATGCCGCGTGAAGCTCTCACCGCATCATTCCTTTAGTTTTCCCACGTTGGGCACAGCCATCAGCGCGTGAGGAAGCAGTGCCGCCATTAGCTTTTTTTACCGGCTCGTCTACAGGAACAGAGTCAGGATAAATTGGCGGCTTAGGTGCGGGCTTAGGCTTAGCCTTCTTAGCCACTGGCTCGTCTACTGGGGTAGCGTCAGGGTATTTAACGTCAGCCATAATTAATCCTTAGCAGGACATACCGCCCTTGTTCATCTTCACAAACGTACCTTTAGTTTTGCCTTTGGAAGCAACGCCATCAGCGCGAGAAGAAGCTGAACCGCCAGAAGCCATTTTCTTAGCTTTACCGCCTTTTTTCATGCCACCCATACCACCACCGCCGCCCATAGGGGGAGCCATAGGAGCAGCCGCTGGGGCCATAGCAGAGCGTTTTTTAGCCATCATCATAGCCATCATTTTGGGATCCATTTTTGTAGCCATCTCACCACCTCTTTTAAAAGTTTTGCCTTTATCGGCCTTACTGAAATCTTGCCCCACGGACTGTGGAACGCCTACCTTCTTGGCAAACGCTGGGTTATTAGCCACCGCTTCCATGAAATTGTGTTGTTTTTTGCTAGCTGAGGGCACTTCGTTGTTCCCTCATAAACGCATCCAGCTTTTCGTCTAGCCGGTCAAGCCTAGCAAGTACCCGGTTAATGTCAGCATGCATATCGTGCTTGGTTACAAATTTATCAGCATTTTCTTCACGAGTTTTACTCAAAAGAATACCTAAACGTTTAACCTCGTCATGCGAAACCTTTACCCATAGCAACAGCGCTGCTGATAGGAAAGATAAAAGGACGTTCCAGATTGGCAGTTCCATATCAGCAGTTCCATGCCCGTAGACTCTTATTGATACGGGAATTCGGGTCTTTCGCCGTTTTCTCGCTGGTAAGTTTCTTCTTCATCCCAGTCATCCTTGCGCAAAAGGAGTCGCGCCTGCTGCCGCCTTCCGGTTGGGGAGGTTTCAAATTCATACCTTGCTTTTTGGCGGAGGCTCGACCCTTGGCGTTCAAGCCACCCTTCTCGGATTTGCCTTCTTTTCTCTGCCATGCTGGTGACTTAGCCATTTGCTACTTTCAGATGCAAACGCGCATGTTCCTTAAGGAGCGGCTGTAAAGCATCTTGTTCAAAGTTACGGGTAAATTCTTGACTACCAATATGAGGTAGGCTGATAGCTGGGTCTAAGTAAATCTTAAATCCTTCTTCCCTAGCTCTACGGCAGAACGCATAGTCCTCGCCAATGTACTGACCATCAATCAACAGGAAGTCAAAGATAGCGTACTCAGTCTCGCCATCGCCATCCCCTTGGTATTCCCACTCAGGATGTTTTTCCATCATGTGTTCAATCACATGGCGGCGAATAAGCATAAAGCCTGTAGCTACGCTCTCAACGCGCATCAGGCCGTTCTCGTCAAACTCCAACTGCTTGTGTTTATCCAAATAGAAGTCAAGGAAGAATTTAGCATCCGTGGCACGGCGAGGGTATGTTCCAGCGACTACATCCCGGTCAGAGGAGAGTGCCAACAAACGAGTAACAGCTTCTACGTTAATAACCACATCTGCGTCTACAAACAGTAGGTCGGTGCAGTCAGACTCTATAAAGTTACGTACTAGTTTGTTACGCGCTTTAGAAATAATAGAGCAGCCAGACAGGTGCGCCAGATGAATCTGTACACCCATCTTATCCAACTTGGGAACGAGTTGTGCTATGGCAAACGCAGTCTTGATGTTGACCTTGCCGTCATAACACGGGATAGCAAGCATGAGCTTGCGTCCCACCAAGTTGAAACTCTTATCAGCCATAGAAAATGTTCACTGCCAATAGATTAGACATCTGCGCGTAGATACCGTTTACAGCTATCACACCATCATCAGGGATAAATGGAGAATTGTTAAAGCTATCACTTGCGCTTACATCGTAGCTCATCAGCCAACGATCCGAATACACCATTGCTGCACCCGCCGTAATAGACCCGGTGTTGATATCAGTAATCGTAAATGTGCTGGAGGTTAATACCGTAACTGGGTAATTACCATTGGTAGCTGTACCGCCTGTACCCGCTGCAAAGTCGATACCAATCACTTGCCCAGTTACTAAGCCATGTGATGTTTGTGTAACAGTAACCGTAGTCCCAGAACGACCATAAGTTCCAGTTGTTACCGGAGCCGTGGTGGTATCAAATAGAGCTACATAGCCCGCAGTAGCAGTCCCAACAAAAGAAATGCCTTTTACACGGTTACGCCCAAGTACCAGAAAGCCACTTGCATTTAGATGCGCCTGTTTTACAGGTGTCTGATTCATAACTAATCTCCTATAAGACAGGGGCCGAAGCCCCTGAGATTAATTAAGCAGATGCGGGAGATTGCGTACCGTTAGAGTCAGCAACGGTATAGACAATTGTGTATTGCACAGTTCCAGCGGTTACATCTGCAACGGTAGGAGTTAATACTGCTTGAACAGTAACGTCCGTTGCGCCAATGCCAGCACCGTTAGGAGATGCAGTAGTAGCTGCTCCAGCCCAGTTAGCTAGTTTGGAAGCGGCATTGGTATTAGCCAAGCGACCTTGGGAGGTAATGTCCGAAGAGGCCCAGTACAAATTGGTTGTAGCAGAAGTACCAATAACTACGTTAGCTGCGGTAGAACCCGTAAAAGCCACCAAAGTATCAATATGAATACTTGTAATTTGAGCGCCAGCAGGTAGTGTAAACAGGGTTGTGGTAACAGCGGCTGCGGCTACAGCGCCGGTATAAACTACTTTTTTAGTCTGCGTAACACTAGTGCTACCAGTGTTTTGGATTGTGCCAGCAGTAGTGCCAGTGGTGTTTTTGACCGTGCCAAGCAGCCAAGGGCCAAGGTGAGTTGCGAATCCCATGATAGATGTCCTTACATACAAGTGAAGTGCATCAATCGGTATGTCGTCTGCCGGGACAGTTTGATGCACCGGAAAGCCCGGTTAGCTGCAATATATCACGGTTTTGTGGGTTGTGCAATAAATAAAAAGGGCTCCCGAAGGAGCCCTAGTGGCAGGCCAGTCACCTCTACCTTACTGAATCCGATTAGGACGAACCGGGCGATCCGTAGATGCCTAGTGGGTCAGACCAGCCGAAGCTATAACGCTCACGGGCCTTGTAACGCACGTTACCGGTATCGAAGTCACCGTCCATGCTGTTAGCCAGAGGCGAACGCACGAAATGCTTCATACCGTTAGGTACGTCAGTGGTCAGATACCAACCATTGGTGTCGGTCAAGAAGTGGTTAACGGTGTAACCTTCAGGGATCGAACCGTTGTTCTTCAGGGCGTTGATATCGTTGTCGGTAGTACCAACACGCAGGCTGGTTTCCAACAGACGGGTAGCAACGAACATCAGAGCAGGCGGAATAATCAACTTCTTGGGCTTGGCTGCAATCAGCAAGCCACGCTCGTCTGTCCAAGCAGCGATAGCGATAACGGCGGCTTCCAAGGAAGTCTCGTTAAGGTCAGCGCCAGTCGTAGGACGGTTTGCGTTAGTACCACCAGAGATCAGGGGATGGGCAGTGCTGAACAAAGCCACGCCGTCACCACCGAGGTAGGACGAAGAGAAGCCATTGTTGATAACAGCAGCAGCTTTAACCTGCTTGGTGTACGCCATAGCACGAGCCAAACCTTTGGTGTAACGAGCAGACAGGCTGTCGTACAAGTTATCTTCAATCGCCTCTTCGGTGATCGAGAAACCCAAAGCAATGGTTTCGTGGTTGTATCGAGTAGTCCATGCTTCCTGAGCATTGTCATAAGCGATGGCAGAGCCCTCGTTCTTAACAGGTGCAGCAGAGAAACCAGACAGTTTCGTCTCTTCTTCAAAAGAACGCTCGGAGGTTTCGGTTTCATAAATTTCTTTATGTTCTTCACCGTAACGGGCGTACTCAAGTCCGAACAAAGCGTTCAGTCCGGGAAGCAGTTCTTTAAGTAGTTGTGCGCGTGAAATAGCCATGATTTACTCCTTAAACACCAGTGGTGTTGTTATATTGGTGAGTGTTGATCTTCACCAATAGTTCGGTGTAGGTATCGGCTGCGGTAGCAGTCTCAGGCACTACGTCGATAACACGGATTGGGATAGTTGCGGTAGTACCAGCACCAGTCAAGGTTACGGCATACGCGGAATCACCATTGGTGGTGCTGCCAGCATTTAATACCAAAGCCAAGTTGGAACCCACTACAGTGCGACCTGCGGAACTCATGGTAGTGCCAGACGAAACCACGGCGACCTTGAACAGGGCCATAGGATCATCCACAACGTATGCATAAGCAGGGTTAGTAGACGTAGAGATAGCAGCAGGAATGTATTGACCCTGAACGGTTTGACCGCTAGAGTTTACATACTGACCGCCAACACAAACGCCAACGATTGCACCAGAGTTAGTGGTGGTGGAAAGAACCAGATAACCGGTGCTGTCAATTTGTACAGTGTCGCCATTAAAAATAGCGGTTGCAAAACTAGCAGCTACGGGAATCTGACGAATAGCACCAGCATAAGGTAAACCGTCAATTCGATTGACAGGTTTTAGACCGTATGGGGCGCTAACTGTAGGATAAGCCATAGTTAAACTCCAAAAAATTAAGTACCAGAACCAAATGTAACTTGAGATTTGCGATCTGCGAACAGAGGCATCTTTGGGTTACTTTCACGAAGAAAATTATTGTCTACTGATTCCATTTGAGCCTGATTCTGCTTAGCATAATATGCTTCGCGTTGTTTCATAAACTCCGAAGGAATTCGGCATAACAACAGTCCACCGATTTCGATGTTGCCTTTAAAGCGTCCATCGGTAATAGCGTGCACCATAAGCTCAGGGTAATCTTCCGCTCTCACGGGTTCATAACCTTCGCGTAACTTGCCAGAGATGTTAGAAGGATCAGATTGACCCATCATGCTGATACGGACGTACCTATGTGTCCAACCGGGACGATCATTAGGTTGTGGAAGTGTTTCTGGGGGACGCCAAGAATCTGGACGAGCCCACTCAGTACGTACATCCAACTCACGATCCAAACGATTTTGTTTAGTTTCAGCCATTTTTTAACCTCTTTTAAGTAAAGCAACCTGACGGGCGTATTCTTCTAATGGAACCCCAAGACGGCGCGCTTGCGCTGCTTCTGATGCCTTTAGCCTAATACGAGTAGGCGATGTGCTACGTGCGGCGGGTGCCACAACGGTAGCTCTAGTTGCACGGCGGGGCGTTTCTTCCTCCTCCGGTTCTTCGCTCTGAACAGTTTCAAAGTGTTCAGGAAATCTCTTGCGCATCGTTTTGTCGATGGTGCGGAAATACTCTTCAGTACCCACATAATCAGGACCATACTCTTTTTGTAACTTCCTGTCAATACCCATAGCGGTCATGGTCATTTCATCGTCTTGACCCCACCAATCAGTATTAGCGTCAATCCATTTCTGGGTACGAGGAGTTACCGGTTGTTGCGGTGCAGCATTTTGAGTAGTTTGTGGCTGCTGGCGCTCTTGTACTTCAATAGGGCGTAAATCTTTAGCCTTATCTATACGCAGAGTTGCCTCAGCTATTTGCATTTGAGCATCTGTTAGGGCATCTACATCCCCAGCTTCGTAGGCTTCTTTATACCGCTTCTTGGCATTAGATAGTTCCACCTCTGCCACAGACTGGGATTGCTGAATAAATGCCTTACTACCAGTAGATAACTGCTGCTGGAGTCGTTTATTTTCTTCAATAATCTGTCGCGCATAAGTTTCAGTTGCCTCGCGTTCTCGCAGAGCCTGCTCTTTGGCACGGCGTTCATCGTGGTATCCACGGGTAAATTTTTTAATCCGGGACTGAACTTTCTCGTCGTAAGACGCTAGCTCATCTTCCGTAGGGTCGTCAGGGGGTGGCGCAGGTTTGCGGCCTCGGTCTTCAGGAGGAGTATCGTCCTCAATTTCTACCTCAAACTTTGGCTCCGCTGATGGTTTAGACGTATCTATCTCATCAGGAAACTGAAATTCTTCACCTTTAAATTCAGCCATAAATTACTCCTTATGCAGCGCGGGAAATACCGCGCGGATCTTCTACAGTTGCCTCTACTGAGGTATCGGGGATAAGTCGGAATTCACGCCCATGAATTTTCAAGCGAGTGCCTGAATTAGGGCGAACAATGACAAAATCACCAATATTGCACGACGGCCCACTAGGGAACCGGGTTTTGTCTTGAAACGCGTCAGGCCCCATCTTCACTACGAATAATACTGGGGTCAGTACTTCTTCATAATGCATCATGGTCGAAGTCTTAATAAAGGAACTACCCTCGATCTCTTCTTCAGCTTCTGGAACCATGCACAGTAGCTGGTAGGTTTTAGGTTCAGGCAACTGTTTGGCTTTTTCTTCCGCACTTGTATTAAGAATGCCGGATAAATCCACCGCAGCAGTGTCAAATTCACTCATCACTTTTCTCCAATCGTTGCACAAGGTCTCTGACTATGGATTCTGCGTGGGTTAGACCCCGGATAACCCCGCAGGTATGCCGGTAATCGGCATAGTCCGTTGCTCTGCCACTGGCGATAAACGCAGCCTGCTCAGAGCGCAATTTAGTAATTTCGCTGACTAAATAAGTTAATAGCCGGTCGTTGTCCATGCTTACCCCTTCTTAGGCGGTTTTTGTTGAAACTGTTGCTGCCGTTGTGCAGACTGCTGCGCCTGCTGCATTGCCAGCGTCGCCTTGTGCTTGGCTACTTCTATGCCCATACGCACGCCTTCTGCCTGCTGGCTTTTGCTCAACTTGTCCCGTGCAGCGGCGGCTGTAGCTCCTACCTGCATAGCCGCAATCTCTTTCTGGGCCGCGATACGCGCCTCTTCGATGCGAATCTGGTCTGCTTTAGCTGCGGCATCTGCTGCTTGTTTCTGGGCCTTAAGCTGCAAGTCTTGCTGGCGTAGCTGGAGTTCTTGCTGCTGCATCTGAATAACAGGGTCTTGCATCTTCTGCTGCGCCTGTTGCTGCTGAGCCTGCTGTTGCGCTTGCTGAGTAATTTGCTGTGAGGCTTGTGCTGCCAGCATTGCAATCTTGTCTGCCAACTCCGGGGCAACCTGTTTGTTCTGCTCTTCGGTGGGCAAAGGCATGCCCATCGCCTGCTCAACTTGCTTGCGGTACTCAAACGCAATGTGCTCGTTAATGTGCGCCATCGCCGCTGCCATGATGGCCTGTGACTGCGGGTTCATCTGCATCATCTGCTGAATCTGCGGGTTCTGAATAGCAGCCATGTGCGCTTGGATGTGCGCTTGGTGGTTCTGCTCAATAAACGCCTTGACCGGCTTACTGGTCAGTATGTTCTGGTTCTCCTGCACTGGGTCGGTAGGCACTGCGTCCTCATCCACCGGCACAAGCTTCTCAGCATTCTTGATCCCCAACACCTCAATCATCTGGCGGTGTAATAGTGGCAAGTTGTACAACTGAGGCGCGGACTGGGCTAACTGAAGTACCGCTTGGTACTGCACGATCTTCTGCGCCATCGTTGCCGCGTTAGGGTCACTGACCGGAATTACATCTACTGAGTCGTAGTCTGTTTTCTTGGCCCGACGCGAGGCATCTTCCGGGTCGTACGCATACTCGTCTGGGGTGTAGTCTGCAATGATTACCTTGAGGAGCTTGAACTCCTGCTTCATGGAGTAGTGGATGCGAGCCTGAACTGCCGTCATCACTTTAAGCGTACGCTCTAGCAGAGCTAGAGTAGTACCCACTGGGGCGTTCGTGCTCATGTCGGACACGTTCATATCACCGCTTGACGCAAATGCACGGCCTTCCTGAACAATGTTCTGGAACAGAGCAAACAGAACCTGACTTGGCTCCTTGTACGGCAGCGGCAAGATGTTGTCTCGGATAGACCCGCTAGGCACATCAACGTCCCTGAACTCACCGGGCTGGATGGGAGTGTCATCTCCTTTAATACGCAGGCCACGGGACTTCAGACCACCGGGCAAGTTAGAGAGCGTACCAGCATCCACAAGCTGGCGAATAATCATCGTGGCGCTCTTAGCGTAGCCACCGATCAAGTGAATCAGGCCATACCCATAAAAGCCAAAGCCGGGGATGTATTGGTAGTGTACAAAGTGCTGACGCTTGGTGTGTAACTTGTCGTCCTCATACCAATTACGACGAACCGCCAAAATCTTACGCGTACCTTTCTCCACAGTCACCACGTACGGCAGCGCAATACCAGTCTTCTTACCCTTCTTGTTCTCGTGCTCATAGCCGGGTAGGTCTAAGTCAACGTGCATCTCAAGGATACGAAACCGATCATCCTGTAGCGCAGTCATGCCCGTTTCTTCGGCCTTTTGCTTCTCTACGTCATCCAACTCGCTACTAGGCTCACCGAGGTCCACGTCACTATAGAACCCAGCTTCTTGCAATTTCAACACCTCGTTCTCGGTCTTACGCATAACGTGCGTGACCCGCTCGGAAGTCTCTAGGCTACTGGCCCCGTATGGGACTACGATGTCCTCTGCGGTTATAAACATCGCAACTTGCCGCCCCTTGCTTGGGTCGTAGTACACCTTCTTAAACGCAGAACCTGCCAAGGGCAGCGACCACAGCATCTTCTCGTGCTCTGGGCGATACTCAACCATCACCTCGGTAAGCTGGTAGTTCATGTCCTCGCGCACGCGGGCGGCGGACTCTTCCTTCTTAATGTCTGTCTCGCCAACAATCTGGGTTTTGACCGGCCCCATAGCGGGGAAAGTCTCCATCATTGCCTCAGACTGGAAGCGCACAACTGACTCAGTAAGCATCGGGTGGAACACACCACACGCGCCTTGCCACGGCTCGGTACGTTCTTCGTACTGCAAGCCCAGTAATTTCAGACCATCAATATAGGTTTTAATCCAGTCCTTGCGATCCATGATGTCTTTGTTAAAGTCATCAATCAGGTCGTTACCTAGGGCATCTAGGTCACTGTCGTCCATGTAATCAGCAAGGTTGGCATCAAAGTCCTTACTGGTTTCTTTGTGCGGCTCAAGGTCAATATCAACGTCACCCATGTGAATACTCATCGCCTCAGGGTCTTCAACTTCAATCTCAATATCAGGCTGGGCCCCCAAATCTGATAGCCCCATAGGGGCTTGGTAGAGTGCTTTATCCATTGAACTTGTAGCCATGATGCATCCTTAAACTGTGTAATACCGCTCGTTGCGGTTGCCTTTGAAATACCTAACGTCCTCGGGCTCATCACTAGGCAGGCGTAGGAACCCACCTTGTCTGAACCTCATTAGCGCTAAAGTGGTCGCGTCAACCAAGTCATCGTGCTGGCCTGACGGAAACTCTGCAATCTCATCTATTAACTCTTCTGCCCAACGTGTTTCAGGCACCCATACTTTACCCGACGCAATTATGTCTGATACTGCGTTGAGACGGGCAATCTTGTCTTGGCCCTTACCGGGCGTAAATCCCTGCACTGGTATGCCCATTGACCTAAGCTCCATAATTAACGGTGCACCGGTAGCTTTTTTCTCGATCAATACCCCATCTGGCTCAAACTCGTTGTACTCCGCTAGTACATCTCGCTTCAAATCAGTCCACTCCACTCGCTTGCGGTAGGTGTTAAGCAAGATGATATTGGGCATCCCGTGGTCTTCTTCGTAATTAAAGATGCCCCACGTAGTTCCCGCAGAATAGTCGGCCCGGTTGTTCTTTTCAAAGGCCGTATCCCACGTTTGTAGTATGTACTCGCATGGTGGTGGCCTTTCATGAGTCCAAATTTTCCACCAATCGCGTTTTATGATGGCGCTTTCGTTGCCTACCGGGTTTTGTTGGTACTGGGCCTGCCATTTCGAGTTAGGGAGCTCGGTTCGCAGTGCTTCTAGCTCTCCAATAGACCAAAATTGGGGCCAAAGTGGGTTTCCAGAGGGCAAAATAGCGGGAAATTCAATGACTTCCCACTCTTCACCGTTGCGTGCAGCCGCCGCTTTGATAACTTGACCGGTCAAGTCTCTCTGAGACCACCTAGTCATCACTACAACTATAGAGCCACCGGGCTGAAGACGCTGGCGGGGGCCAGATGTGTACCACTCGTACACCTTATCGTAGACTTCGGGGTTACTTGCTGCCATTGCAGCCTCTTGTTCGGAGTGTGGGTCGTCAATAATGAGCACATCAGCGCCTTTCCCGGTCACTGTACCGCCTACACCGATAGCGAAGTAGTCACCACCCTTGCTGGTGTTCCACCTACCAGCCGCTTTCGAGTCCGCTTGGAGTTGCAAACTAGGAAAAATCTCGTGGTAGACCTCAGAGTCAACCAAGTTACGCACTTTCCTACCAAAACCCACAGCTAGTTCGCCTGTATTAGACGCTTGAATTACTTTTTTATGAGGAAACCTACCCAAAAACCAAGCAGGAAGTAGATAAGAAGCAAACTCGGACTTAGTATGTCGAGGAGGCATGTTGATGATGAGTCTTTTGCACGTTCCATTGGCTACCCTTTCAAACGCATCCGCCATCCGCTTGTGGTGCGCACCAGAGATGAAGGTGGGCCAGACTCGTTCGACGAACTTAATGAATTTGGTTTGGCAGAGTTCACGGTCTTTTAGCTTCTCTAGTTTGCTTAGCTGTGCCTCAAGCACGCGCAGGTCAGAATCTGTCAGTTTTCCCGACGCTATCAATGCTTCGATATCCTTAAGGGTAATGTCACCCATTATTCTGTACCGCCGTTTTCCGGTTTTGGTTCGGAGGTTTCAGTACTTATTGCCGCTTTTTCTTTACCGTCAACTGGGCCTAGCTGCGCATCCAGATCATCTAGCGGTGTGATATCTGTTACGTCTGCATTAAGCAAACGCTTAACCCGCTCTTTAATAGAGTTCTCTAGGGCAGAGGAAGTTGTGTGGTGGATGGTTATCTCGCTGCGCTCTGTAAAGAGGCCGATATCCGAGTGCTTACCTAGTAGCTCTAGTGCTTTGAGTTCTACCTTGGGATCACCGTTGTTGGCAAGTTCTACCAGCCGGTTGGTGATGAAGTTGCGGGCTTGAAGTTGGTCTGCAAACGTGTTGAAGTCGAACGTCTTGACTAGAGAAGATATCGCTTGCGCCTGCGCAGATACCGCAATGGTCTTTGGCTCAGCTGGCTTGTTTTCACCGAGTATTAATTTACTGGCAGCATTCAAGTCCTCTTCACTGAAGTCTATGCTGGGCCCAAGCTGGCTAATAAGGTCTGCTGTATTAGCGGCAATAGCGATGCTATCCGCATGAGTCTTGGGTTCCTCATCGGACAGATCAAACGGAATTGGGTGTTCCGTAGTAGCGTGAAGTTCAATCATAGGCACCGAGTAAACGGGGAGATGCGCAAATGTAACAGAAAAATATATGGGGGTGGGGGGTCAAGCGTTACAAAACATGACGGGG
>Ga0209190_1002104_pt1 | contig 13636 bp, 12 predicted proteins | sample M_140205_XF_Meta_FD_187315 | JGI IMG/M metagenome (GOLD analysis project Ga0209190, IMG submission 187315) | Freshwater microbial communities from Lake Montjoie, Canada to study carbon cycling - M_140205_XF_MetaG (SPAdes) (version 2) | ecosystem: Environmental > Aquatic > Freshwater > Lake... | reverse complement strand
AGTTGTCAGCGAGTCGGGGTCGCTGCCCAGGGGAGCCATGTGGGCGTTGCGCGGAAATGCGGCGAACCTCAGTGAAAAACGGCTGGCATTGAGGCAAAGCATTTGCAGGGAACATGCGAAAATCGGCCGGGCACTCGCGATACGGGACTACCTCGCGGACACTTGGAACTACGCCGGGAAGCAAGAGGCGGATGAGCATCTCAAGGCCGTCATCAGTTGGTGCTTTCGCTCCCGGATGGAGCCGTTCGTGAAGCTCGCTCGCTCACTCAAAACACACATGGAAGGGATACTCGGTTACTTCAAAAACTACACGACATCGGCAGCGATCGAAGCGGTCAACGGACTACTGCAGCTCGCACGCCGCCGCGCACGGGGATACCGAAATTTCGCCAACTTCCAAGCAATCGCATACTGGATTGCGGGCGGCCTTAAAATCGATGGACATACGAACACAGCCCACTAAATGTCCGGGAGAGCCAAAATATTACCCCACACCTCGGAATACATTTTGTTGCGCGAGTGAATGATGGATTGATGATTGTTCGAATCAACTCACCGTAATACAAAGCTGAGACTATGCCTCAACACGAAGAGAGGAAGCCGGTTCTGAGTTTAAGAAACGCCTTGAATAAATAGAACTGATTATCGCCACATTCATCCAAATGAAGAGCACGGATTGGTCAAAGTACGCCACTGAAATCCCGGTAACGACATGAGAAAAAAGCCCTGATCCAAAACACCAGATGGCAAAGACATCCCACTGATTATCATCAGCCATTGATTGTAGAATCTTCCCAACCCATTTGAATGAGATTGTCAATATGGCAATCATTATTAACATTCCCGGTAAGCCCGCAATTATACCAAATCCAATGTAATAATTCGTTACATCAGTATGGTTCTCCAACACTGCTGTTCCTTGGAATGGCATCCAATGTCTGGTGTGATCAGTTCCAAAAAGCCACCACTCGGATAAATATTTAAATGTTTGTTCAATTAAGAAACATCGATGCCATCCTGTACTTCCACCAGAAATATCAATTTTCGATATCAAATAATATGGAGGCCGCTCCATGACGACTAAAAGCGTCAAATACATAAAAACTCCCACTATTCTGAAAGCACCCATAAAATCTTTCATCCACCACAAAGCCAAAGCAAAAATTCCAGCCGCCAAACTCATTACAGGACCACTGGATGCACTTGCAAGCATCATACAAACTCCCGAAACGATTCCGACTACTGCAATTAACTTGCTTCTATTCAATATACTAAAGAATAATGGGATACATGTTGCACCGACCGTCCCTGCCAAAATAGGATGGGTGAATGGGCCTTGGGAGCGTATCTTTCCTTCTCGAATCAGAGCATTTTCAGGCACGCTTCCAAAAACAGAAAATAGGTTTTTCCCAGTAAGTTTTTCCAGTATCATTTCCACTGCAATGGGAGCAAGCAGTATTGCTATGATCCCTATTAATCCATATATATCCTCTAGGTCACTACACCAAATACGAACCAAATAGTAAACAAGTGTAATATTAAAAATGACCCCCGATGCATATACAGGGCCAGAACCAGGACTGCCATCATGAAAAAAACTTGCTAAAAAGATCCATATCGCCCAAACTATCATTAGTTTATCAAGACGATTAGCATCACCTGAAATCCGTTCCCCCATCACCTGGACGCGGAGTATCCCAACTAAAATCAGCATCCGGAAAATGGGCAAATGTATCGGCCCTAACACGATGCCTTGTCCCAATGTCATATAGCAGCATCCTATTAGTAGCGGCATCATTGCCCACTTACGCGGAACCATCAATAATAAGGTGGCTGTCGTGATAAAGAATGCAATAGAGATAAGATTCAATTTCAGTCTTAATTAAAGTTTTACTCAATCATTTCATGGGCGTACAACGAATTAGCGAGGTGCTTCTGAAATTGCCATTTCCAGCTATGGCGGATTCAAGCGCCAGCGCAATCGGTGGTGGCGCCGGCAAAGATGTCATTTGGAGTGGCATAGTCGAAGCATTTCCTTGGACGTGAGTTTAGCTTTTTCTCCACCAAGGCCACCTCTTTATCGGTTAGATCTGAAAAACAGGTACTCTTGGGAAAATACTGGCGGATTAGACCGTTAGTGTTCTCTTTTAGGCTTCGTTCCCATGAATGATAGGGATGGGCGAAATAGGCATTGGCATCGAGCAAGTCGACAAGCAGAACGTAGTGAGCTAACTCTTTACCGTTGTCTTAGGTCATCGTGAGAACCTTCTCGCGATGCGGATGCATGGCGCTGAGAATCGCGTCGCCCACTGCGATGGCCTCCTTGCTAGCCGCTAGCGCGATGAGTATATAGCGACTCACCCGTTCGACAATTGTTACCAACACTGGCCCCGGGCGTCTGATGAGAGTGTCTATTTCCTAATCTCCCAGGCGTGACCGCTCGTCCACCTCACTGGGAAACTGGTCGATCATCACCTGATCCTTCAGGCTACGGCGTCGTTCGTTCCCGGAACCGCGCTTGCGGTAGGACTTACAACGATGCCGAAAGTGACTATGGAGAGTGCCACCGACCTTTTTGTTGCTGTAGATGTCCTTGTAGATCGACTCGTGGCTCACTTGTCCCAACGAGTGCTTGGCAAGCCAAGCAAAGATAGCTCAGGGGCTCCACTGTTCTGCGCGGATCTTGAGTTCGACGAGATTCCAGAGTTCTTGATCAATGCCTCGTACCTTTCACTCCCTAGATTGAGCGTGCTCTTGGGCCGTCACGAAATAGTAGTTCTCTGTAGTCATTCCGACGCGGCGGAATTTGCGCCTCACAGTCGAAAGGTGCTTCCCAATGGCGGCGGCAATTTTTTTGAGACGACCACGCTACTCGTGGCTTCATCTCGGGTCGGGCGGCTGTAGTGGTTCATATGGCTTTCGGTTCAGCTTGGCGCTTGAACCGGAAGTCTCACACAGCCCTTGCCTATTGCCAACCTTCCCAATTGCACTAGCCGCCTAAATCCGTCCACTCAATAACGGGCGCAAATATTCTTGTAAGCATTAAGCAGGCTTTCCCCAGCCGCATCCCATGATATATTCGGACGATTTTCTATACCAGAATTCCTGAGCCTTGTTAACAGTTCCGAGTTTTGGTAAAGTAAAGTAATCTGTTTGGAGAGTGAATTTATGTCACCGATCTTATGTACCAATGCATTTTCGTGATGCTTGCACAATTCCGTGCATGCTTCGGAAACAAGAGGAACGCATCCACTTGCCATTGCCTCGGTGCATACAAGTCCAAATCCTTCTTCAATACTTGGAAAGACAAACAAATCGCTCTTGCGCATTAGCTCGGGAAGATCGTTTCTGCTCCCCAAGATCTTGATGCTAGGATGACACAACATGTGGTCTAGTTTGTCCTTATATGCTGGAAGAAAGTCTCCAGCAATCAGGAATTCTCCCTTCTTCGATGCATCTGAGCTCAACCATGCCTCTAGTGCGAAGTGTAGTCCTTTCCGAACCGCACATACGCCTGCAAAAATGATTGTAAATGGTCTCTCCGTGGACATTATTTCTTCATTTGGGTAGAAAATTTCGGTGTCAACACCATAGAAAAACCTTTCTAGTTTTTCTTTCTTAAATCCTTGATCCACAAAGGTTTTCACAACAAAATCCGAAGGACAAAGAAGAGCACTAGATTCCTCATATTCGATTTCTTCGATTCTTAGAAGATCTGCATTATAAGCATGCTCGTAATTGCGTGGTAATTTGACTCCGATTCGTTCACTTTCCTTCTGGACAACCTCATACCCATAGCGGGTATGTGCATTGCATCGCTCCATAGCAACCGGGATTCCCAGTTGTTTGGCGACCCGAATGGTTTGCACCGCAGCAAGTGGCCATGCGTGAATGATGTCGATCTTTCCTTTTAATGAGGGTAATTTACGTGCCACGATCCAGTCATGAATGGCACAGATCCGTCTCGCTCCGACCAATTGATAAGGAATACGCCACCGACCCTTCGCGAGCGTAGTCCGCACTACGATCTGTTTCGAAAACGGTCTTACCGAATCTCCACACATTACGGTTACTTCCGCGCCAGCATCAACACTGCTATCAATTTCATACCATGCTGTCGTGCAAATCCTGCTCATGCCAAGACGATGAGGAAAGCTGTGGAGTACGCGAGTCTTTCGATCCTCATCTTGAGGCAGTGACCGATTTAATCTTTCTTTCAATGTAGTGTTTTTGATTTGAACTAACCGATATATAAATCTCCCGACTAACTTGTCCCATCAACTGCTTGGCAAGCCAAGCGCAGATCTGCTCAGGGCTCCACCGTTCCTCGCGAATCTTGATCTCGACAAGATTCCAGAGTTCCTGACGAATGCGGCGTCCCTTGCACTCCCTAAATTGGGCGTGTTCTAGGGTTCATGGCTTCAGGGTGTAAGTTGCTCTCGAGTCAGGCGGTTGTAGTGGTTCATATGGCTTTCGGTTCATTTTGGCGATTGAACCAGAAGCCTCACACAGCCCCTAGCACATTGCGCAACCTTTCCGATTGCTCCAGCCGCTTGAATCCAACCATAATTTTGGACAATGCTTTAATTTCTCGAAACCGAATAATCGCTGCGCCCGGGCACTTATAGAAGTCCAACCGTATTTTGGACGATTAGATTCATTTACTAGTCCTTATGGAAAGTCATTTCACCACCTTCAAACCTGTGGGAGATAAAGGCTTGGTTGAATTACTTGTTGACTTTATAAAAATATCGTTTTCGACCCAGCCAACAGCGCCATTTACGAAGTTAACTTGCCACCAGGTGATCTTGTCAACTACAATCGGACCACCGATTATCATGCCAATTGATCCCTTTGTTTGCGTACCCAACAACGTGCCTGATAGCGAACCAATATCACGAACATTTGTGATTACGGTCGTTTCAATGTGGTCCCCAATGATAAATGTAACCACAGGTGGCGTTATGATAACGCTTCCCCCTTCTCGATAAGCCTTCCACATTTCTGCAATAAATGGCTGGATGCTGTTTATTCCATATGAAATATTCCCAAGCTGCAAAGCTTCTATTTTCCAAAATTTGTCATAATAATCAAAGGTTTCAGGACTGTTCCAAACCGGTTGAAGTTCCATAATACGGGCCGCCAAGACACTACCAATCAATGAAACGCCAACGACTTGACGGTAGTCCGCATTCCATTGGGATCCAGCCGTATATGCTTGACTGTTATGTTCAGATGACCACTCAGGTATCCCGATCATGGATGTGGTGTACATCGCCTGTGGCTCTTCCCCACCTGCTACCCGCTGTACGTTGTATTGAGTTCTTGTCTGCCATGAGTACGTGGGATTTGTGGTATTTAAATCAACATCAGTTTGAGTGACATACCAGTGCTGCGCGTCTTCCTGATAAGCCTTGTATCCGGCTTTTGCAATGATGTCAGCATCGTTCAGCATCCACCCCGCAAAAGCCACGGGGAGCTTTCTCCCATGATGATGTCCACCGGCTCCCCACCATACACCACCCACCGACACTACACCGTAAAGATCAATTCCACGCTGCACCATTCTGATCAACAGTGTTTCCTTTTGAGCATCACTGTAGTTCAAATTCAATAGCAATACCGCAGCCGATACTTTGTGAGACACCGACCGGCCATACTCGGGATAATCATGAGTCTTAGGTATTAAATAATTACTCGAGTATCCGGGACTTGCTGTTATGACCGCCTTCTCGAATAGTGGTTCCATTTCCGCGAAAGTCGGAGTACCTTGAACAGGTGTAAGTTTTTTCAGACGGTCATATTTCAGTTGGCTTTTGTTCCAACGAACTGTTTTATCTGCGCCTTTGATGTATGGAGGTCTAAAACTGCCTACAGGAGGAGCGATTGCCACTACTGTAAGAATGGCTATGGCTTCAAGCTGTTGATCATTTCCTGACGCATCTTCTGGGAAACTCTTGGCAGACATGATCGAATCCCCAGCTTTGGCGGTGTATGGTAGCTGTTTAGCGATGTTCAAAGTGGAATTGTAACTACCAGAGCAACCCGATTTCCAGTCAATGCGCTCGTCCCATGCCTGTATGGGAGCCCAAGACGGACTACCGGTTGTATTGTAAACCGGATTGACCATCGTACCGTTGATGTCCAACCCGTGCCCTGTAGCTGCAGGAGGATTAATACTTGTAATCGTCACCGGTCCGACCACCCACCAATCGCCGTTGGCAAAATGGCCTACCCTCTGATCTTGAGAAAACGTCCAAGTGATTCCGTGCTGTGAAACTGAAGATGCGGCGTTGACCGTGGTCGCCAGCCCCCAGAGCCACGGTGCTAGGGAGACGATTACGAATGTAAAGACGGACAGCATGCCCTTTTCCAACATGGCTGATGAGGACAGGACTTTATCAGGCAGATTTTTTGTGAGTATCATGGTTGTAGAGTTTAAACCGCAGGGCCAAAAGTTCGAGTTTTCTGATTACATACTAATGTTAATTGTCTGCGCAAAATTTGCAAGCTATTTTTTCTAAATTAGATTTTTTAGTTTCTCTGACCTCAGTTCTGAAGTCATACGTAACAGCCTCTTTTTCAATGTTTTGAAAATCATTATGCGCATCAAACACAACCTCTGGTGTCTACGGTTATTGTGCCGTAAAGCGGTCAGGGGAGTGTCTCAGCGATTCATCTCATGAACAATTTCTTTAGTGACGTCCGCGAGGTCGTCCAACGACCTTGTCTCCATTCCATGATAGATCGGAACCGTCAGCACATTGTGTTTCAACCAGCAAGATTCCGGGAATTGGGTCCAGTCAAGGCCGCCCCGATGAAAGCCTGCCCACCATGGAAAAGCGGCTATCCCCTTGGCCTGTAGAATCCGAGCACATTGATTGCGGCTTGAAATCAGCAACGGGAGTGACAAAGGGCAGACACCTGGAGGAAGTTTCGGAAACAGCAGTCTGACTCCATCGATGCTTTCAAGCCCGCTCGCGAGTCGAAGGTAGTTGTCGCGTCTGACGCGAACAATCTCCTGCCAAGTAACTGATTCGAGGATCGCTTCCGCCTTCGGATGAAGCACTCGGTCCGCGTCCAGTGCGGGGTTAAAATAATAGCCATCCGGCATGTCTTCCAATCCTTCGGATTCTGAGGAATTTGTGCGACCGAGCCGGCGGCGGTGACGGGCTGAAACCAGCATGCTATAGACACCCAAGTGCTCAAGGTTGCGAAATGTAATTGATTTCGCGGATTGCCTGATTTCCTTAAACCATGTCGCGGATTTTGATGGCTTTAAACAAAGCGCCTCGATTTTCGGCCGGGCCGACAAGGAAAGCAACCCGCCATAAACAAATCCCAGTGATTTAGGAAGACTGAAAATGGCAGCATCTCCTGTTCTTCCAATCCCCCCGGACTGCCCGCTGCTGAAAAGCGCCAGCGCGCAGTCCTCGATGAGTAACAGTCCATGTTCGTCGCACCATGAACGGAGCTGCGCCATCGGTTGTTCCCAGCCGAAGTAATGGATAAGGTAAACCGCCCGTGTCCGACTGGTTTTCCGGGCCATCAGATCGGCCAGATCGATATCGCACTGCTGCGAAACCCTATAGCCCACCGGAGTGACGCCCGCATATAAAAGTGCATCAATTTCTGTGCCGCAATTGTAGGCTGGCACCAGAACCTCATGTCCTTTCCCTAAGCCGAGCAAGCGGCAGGCCAAGGCAACGGCAGTTCGACCACGATGAGTTCCGATTACCGTGCGGCCGATGAGTTGTGGCCATGAGTCACCAAATCCAAGGGGAGATTTACGCGGCCAAAACCAGTCACCAAGACCAACGGACGGACCGCCGCAGTAAAGTGTGTTTTTCACCATGTTGAGCGAATCCAAACGGACCACAAGGAGCGTTGAAGGACAGGAAAGCGAGGCGCGAGGCGCATAAAGAGAACCTTGTAATAGGCCAAATCGATCAGCGCCGCAGTACCGCGAAAAGCTCTTACCCGTGCGGAAACCCCGGCACCCCTCCGCATGAATTGAATACTACGCAAGGGCCACTCGGAACCGCCCAATTGAACCTTGTAATCGTAATGTCCACGCCCGCCCTCAATGGCATGGTGACCTTCACCAATCGATGCTTTGACCATTTGGATCAGTCCCATTTTGCCCAAACTCAGTTTATCCCATTCCGATTTGCATGCCCGGGCCGGCAGCCGCCAATAGTTGGTGCCTCCAAATAGAAAACAAAACTGAGAGGATACGAATTGATCGTCCGCCAGAATTCGAAAAAAGCGAACCATCCCTTGTTTTGACAACGTGTGAACCAGGTCGCGGTTGAACTCCACCGATTTGGGCCAATCCCGGAAATGCCCGAGCTTGCCTTCAACCGACCACTGGGTCTCGTGTTGAAGCCGAAATTTCTCGAACTCCTCGCAGATTTCCACTGGCCTCTCTACGGTGTCCGTGATCACACGGTGTAACTTTTCAAACTGCTTAAAGCTGCGGCTATAGTTACCGCGCTGGCGGCTTCCGATCATGTCCAAGTATTCCTCGAATGAGGCGGGGAGATCAAACCGGGTGGTGCAGGAGTTCCCGAGACTTTCCGCCTTCTCGACAAGATCGCTCTCGTTGCGGCCCGCATTCAGGATTTCATCAATTCTGGCGGACGGGCCTGACAATGGGCCGAACAGCAGCAAGTCGCAGTGATGGTCTTTTAAAAAATGATGGATTGACTGGGAAGCGACCTGCTGAAGGACACCATCAAAGATCGGCAGATTGCAAAGATGAAGTGAAAAATCCGAACCGACGAGTTTCGCCACTTTGATGGGGGCTGGCCCAAGCCACAATGTTTCGATGAATGCAGGAACCAACCCTACCAGTTTGTTATCGGAAAAACATAGCAATAGATGAAGCTGACGTCCCGCGCCATAGTGTCGCCACCAGATTTGGCACCAGTCGAAAGTCTGATAGATGTCGGTACCCGAACTAAGAACCAGTTCATTCCATGCTCCGCGATAGCGCTCCGCTTCCTCAAAGGAATGTAGCACGCGGACTGTCATCCCGGTCCCGGTTGGGGCGATGGCAATGGTCACGGGAGCCTGTGGTGAAGTCATCATCGCGTGGCTTCAGGTGGTGGCGCGATCATCCCCGACGACCGCTGTCGCTAACTTTTGTGGAAGCCAAATCGGCTGGAAAATGCCCTTTACGTGCGCCAAGGTGACCGCGAAGCGGCTGCGGAGAAGTCCCTCCTGGGCACTGCCTCGGATCGTATGGAGACCGTCTAACAATAGCCAGACGGGTAGCCTGACCAGCAGGGCGCAAAGCATGATCCAATTGGCCAGCCAAGCGATCATATAGCCACGGCGTTTGTGCAGCACAAGAAGAGGAGACATACACTCGATGACCCGGAGAGCCCGGCGGGCCTGCCGGGATGAAAACCGGTGGAGATGAATAATGGTGGCGGCAGGATAATAGATGACCTTCCAACCGTTACGTTTGATCCGACTGCACCATTCCTCATCTTCCCCATACATGAAGAAATCCTCATCCAAACCACCTGACTTAAGGATAATTTCCCTCCGCACCATCATGAAACATCCCGCCACCGCGTCCACCTCAGTCGGTTCTTGAAACTGGCATCCCCAATAGCGCCCGTAATTCAGCCGCTCATTCTTCACCGAACCCAGCGGCAATAACCGGACCATGAACAACTCCATCAGATTGTTGAAGCGATAACAGCTGGATTGGAACGAACGGTCGGGGAACTCGATACGGCAGCCCAATACTCCGGCCCGCGGGTTTTCATCCAGATAACGAACAGAATTCGCGAGTGCCCCGGGGAGCACCAAGGTATCGCTATTGAGCAGTAAAACGTAGCGTCCGCGAGCCGTCGCAAATCCGCGGTTATTGCCTGCCGCGAATCCCAAATTTTGGGAGTTGACCACCACCCGAACCCAAGGAAACTCCCGCCGGACCATCGCCACCGACTCGTCTTGGCTGTCGTTATCGACGACGATCACTTCCAAATCGAAACCAGGTAAATCACTGGGGATCGAAGCCAGACAATCCCTCAAAACAGAGAGGCCGTTCCAGTTTACAATGACAACCGAAAGGTCCATATGCATTTAGAGCCGACTGGCGAAAATAGCACCAATCAAGCGCGCTTGCGCCTCAGCCACGTCACCCCGCGATGGATTGCATCACCGAGAATTCCATTTGAAGAGACCACGGGAGAAAGCTGCGTTGTCTCAATGCCGCCGAAGCCGCTTTTGAAATGATAGCCACCGGGATTTGCCGCAGAATCGATGCCCCCCAGATCATACCAGCAAGCACCTTGGGATTTTAGCCATATCATGGCCTGCCAATGCAGGAAATAGGATGCCTTGAGTTCCCTGGCGCGGTCGTTTGTCGCGCCTAGCAAGTAAATCGCGGTGTCACCCAGAAGCGAGCAAACCAACGCGCCGACCGCTTGGCCATCCTTGCGCGCAACAAACACCCGCATCTTTTGGTTCGACGGGAGTTGTTGCTGGATGCGTCCGAATTCCCCGACATCCACAGTGGCCTTAAATTGCTTGCGGCTCAACATGACGTGATAGAGCTGACAAAATTCCTGATAGGCTTCCTGGCTGTCTGTCACCTCCAAGTCCAGTCCCTGTTTCTCCGATCCGTTCAATTGGTTGCGCCATTTCTGATCAAGACGTTTACGGATGAATTCGACCGATGGAGTGAGGTCGACCATGACGGTCCGGTAGGATTGGATGCCGCAATCCATTCGTAGTCCGGCGCGATCAATCGCGTTAACATATCCAGCGCCGCGGGCGCTATCAGGGAATGCGTTGGGAATCACCTGAAGGATCAATCCCCTCCGTTTACAATATTCATCTTGCAGGCACTCCAACATTCGCAGGGCGTCCGCCGAATCTGTCGTCTCTCCTTTCCGATGGTAAAGGGGCCCCCAGCGCAAATAGGCAACACCCGCAGGCAACACGGGGATTTTGACAATACGAAGCTGTGCGGCAGCCAGTATTTTACCATCGCGGTGAAGCACCAGATGGCTCAACTGTCCCTCGCCCCAACGCACGGAGCCGTAGGCCCAAGTTTGATAGAAGTTGGCATCCTCGAACCGGTCCACCACGGCACTCCATGAATCGCTGGTTTGTCCATCCACTTCCACTTCGGCACGGATGACAGTACCAATGTGATTCTTCATAGCGAGAGGACCCGGCTTTCTAGCGAAGTTTTTTGCAGAACTTGCGGGCATTGATAGTTAACTGTTTGAGCGCACTTGGTCCTTTTTCGATCAGTTGTTCGATCTCGCCAATCGACATCGCCCGAGTGATGGTGACCCGCGGTTGGATCCAATCCCCTGCTGAAGCGATCCCGCCGTCACTGGTGTAAACCTGCCGATATCCCGCCCGCAGGAGGGCGCGGAGCACGGTTCGGTCATAGGATCCGAACGGGCAGGCAGCGGTATCGACCGTTATATCGCAAAGCTTCTTAAGGGCGTGCCTGCTGCCCTTGACTTCATCGCGTAGCTGCTGCGGTTGAAGGTGACGCCATGGCACATGGGAGACTCCGTGGCTACCGATTCCCATACCATGAGAGTGCAGTTCACGGACCTGCACTGGATTCAAGAAATCCGGCTGGTTTAGCCGACCGGAGCAAACAAAAAACGTCGCATGAAGGTCCCGTTTTAAAAGAGCAGGAAGGATTTTTCCACAGTCTGAAGAATTGCCATCGTCCACAGTAAGCTTCACCCGCGGGCGTCCGACAATCCTGTCCAGGACGGCCTCGAAGAAATCCTGATCCAGCCAGCAATTTCTCTCGCCCGTATCGATTAACCGGGGAACCGGGCCGACTCCGTGGAAATTCAGGGTAAGATGGGTCATGGGTTTTTAGGTCATCGGTCGCCGCACAGTTCAGTTTTGCCCGATCCCATCCTCTACCTTTGAAGCGGGAAAAGTAAGTAGGACGCGAATTCTCTGCCATTGCTCACGTTGGATATGCTCCACGAGAGCCTGGGGAATCAACCGCTGGCGCTGCTGAATGAATGCCATGCAGTAACCGACCCACCAAGCCACCGCTCCGACCACCCACGGCGGTTCATTGAGGCGACCGAGGCATTTCACGAACTCGAAGAGCGGGTGGTAACCCAAAGCGTGATCGCGAACTCCCATCTGCCACTTGCGCCTGAAAGCACCTCCTTGGGAGACATTCCGAGGTTTCAGGTGATCGACCACCAGATCGGTAAACAGCCGGGTTTGATAACCGTGCATCCTGGCCATCGTGCAACTCATTGCATCCCACCCCCCCTCAGGAATCGGAATCAGCCCGCCGATGCGTTCGAAACATTCTCGGCGAAAGAACTGAACGGCACCAGGCACGTCAATTCGGTTCCGCGGAAAGCGGTCCCTCGGCAGACCAATATCGATCACCACCCCTCCGGCAAGACCCAACGCCGGCTCCGATTTGAAGCGTTGCATGATCTGTTCAAAATAGTCGGCTTGGAACTCCACGTCAGAATCCAGCAATCCAAGATAGGCGTAATCGCGGGTTTCCAGACTGCGGATGCCGGTTTCCGTGTTGTATACCACTGCCGCAAAGCTCCTTCCCGGCCGCGGTGTGAGGGGTAGCAGCCGGATCCATGGATTCTTCTCTGCCGCCCGCCGCACAATTTCATCGGTACCGTCGGTGGAACCGTCACTGACGATCACCCACTCGCAGGGAAGCACCGTTTGCTTCAAAACCGATTCAATCGTCCGACCGATAGTTGCCTCCTCATCGCGGACGGGCGTAACGACGACGTATTTTGGGTGCGTGTTCAACTTGATAAGGTCACAAAAGCTAAATTAGAAAATGTATAGGTGTATTCAATGGCACCGCCTAGAGTTTTGAGCGATATCGTCACGGCTCACTTTGAATGAATAAATGCTCTCAATCCTTGAACGAGCGACCCGCTTGCAATCGGACCGATTTTTTCCTTGGGAAGCAGTTCGTCGATGTGATCGAGTTTCTCGCGGAGCTCCGCTTCGTCGAAGGCGACGGTGACGTTACCCATGCTCATCATGCGGCGAGCGGTGGCGAGTTGGTGTTCGTTGCGATGCTCGCCTAGGCGGGCCAGTTTCGGCATCACTAAGATAGGCTTGCCGTGATGGAGAGCGGTGAGAATGGTTCCCATGCCCGCGTGAGCGATGATGACCCGAGCCGCTGAAAAATATTCCTTGAACTCTACGGGAGTGAGAAAATTGGCGAACCGTATCGATTTAGGTTCCCATCCGCCATCTCCGATCTGGGCGAAAATATCCGTGCGGCCACACTCGGCCGCCCATGCGTCCACCACCTTGACCATTCGGTCAAAGGGTTGGTCGGTTCCTACGGTGACGAAGATCATTGGAGGAGGAGAGGTTGTCCGTTGTCGGTTGTCTGTTGTCCGTGAGAGAGAAGAGGGAGCGGGAGAGGTTGTCCGTTGGCGAAAACTGAGCGGTGGGCGACTCTTTTCTAAGTCCGACGGACAACCCACAACCGACAACCGGTCTCACCTTGGCTTCCACTTGTCGGCGTTTTGGATCATATTCCCGAGTTTGGCACCGATTGCTAGGGCCACATCGACGAATTCGTCGAGTTCCTCGAGTGAAATGTAACCGCAATCATTTGCAGTTT
>Ga0209190_1002103_pt1 | contig 13636 bp, 10 predicted proteins | sample M_140205_XF_Meta_FD_187315 | JGI IMG/M metagenome (GOLD analysis project Ga0209190, IMG submission 187315) | Freshwater microbial communities from Lake Montjoie, Canada to study carbon cycling - M_140205_XF_MetaG (SPAdes) (version 2) | ecosystem: Environmental > Aquatic > Freshwater > Lake... | reverse complement strand
TTTCAACACGGAGCGCTTGGATCATATTTATCAAGATCCACATGAAAAAGGCGCGCGACTTCGTCTGCACTATGGAGACCTCAATGACGCGAATGGTTTATTGGATGTTTTGCGTAAGGTTCAGCCAGATGAGGTCTACAACCTAGGGGCTCAAAGCCACGTGCGAGTGAGCTTTGATCAACCTGTCTACACCGTTGACACAGACGCCACCGGCACATTGCGCCTGCTTGAGTCACTTCGATCGTTCCAAGAAATTGCCGGAAAGTCGATTCGTTTTTATCAGGCGAGTTCAAGCGAAATGTTCGGCAAGGTGCAAGAAATTCCTCAGAAGGAAACCACGCCGTTCTATCCGCGCTCCCCATATGGTTGCGCCAAAGTATTTTCGCACTGGATCACCGTGAATTACCGCGAGAGTTACAACATGCATGCGAGTTGCGGAATTCTGTTTAATCACGAAAGTCCCCGACGCGGCGAAACATTTGTCACTCGCAAAATTACGCGCGCTGTTGGCCGCATTAAACTTGGTATGCAAAAGAAGTTGTATTTGGGAAACATTGACTCGCAACGTGATTGGGGCTTTGCTGGTGATTATGTAGAGGCCATGTGGCTTATGTTGCAGCAACCCAAAGCGGATGACTATGTCATTTCCACAGGTAAAATGATTACGGTACGCAAGTTTTGCGAACTAGCATTTGGTCACGTAGGCCTGGATGCAAAGGACTTTATTGAAATTGATCCGCGTTATTTCAGACCCGCCGAAGTGGAACAGTTGCAAGGCGATGCTTCAAAGGCCAAGAAAGTTTTAAATTGGGCGCCCAAGGTTGGCGTGGAAGAACTTGCCCGCATGATGGTTGAATCGGATCTTGAGCAAGCACGCCGAGAAAAGACTTTGCGCGACGCGGGGCATGCGTTGCCTGCGAATGCGGGGCATGATCAATAATTTTTGATATGTACAAGAATGCATCAGTAGACCGCTCCGCTAGGGCATTTATGTATTTTGGCGTGATGACATTTTATGCCATTTCCAGGCGTCTCCGCACATGTCATCCAAGTTGTGCTTCGGATTCCAACCCAATCGCGTTCTAGCCAAGGACGCCTGCGCGTAACAGGCCGGAACATCACCTGGCCTTCTTTCCTTGACAACGTATGGAACCCTGACTCCGTTGACGCGTTCAAAGGTCTTCACAACTTCCAGCACGCTACTTCCGCAACCAGTGCCCAAGTTTATTGCTTCGCATTTCATTGATTGCAATTGCTCCATAGCTCTTACGTGTCCGTCCGCCAAATCCACCACATGTATGTAGTCGCGAACGCCGGTTCCATCAATCGTGTCATAGTCGCTTCCCCAAACACTTAATTCTTTAAATTCACCCGCAGCAACCTTTAGAATATATGGCATCAAATTATTGGGAATACCGTTGGGATCCTCACCAATCAATCCACTTGCATGTGCACCCACAGGGTTGAAATACCGAAGCAGGCAAATGTGCCAGCGATCGTCAGAGCGATGGAGGTCGCGCAACATGTCTTCAATGATCAACTTGGTGCGACCGTAGGGGTTGGTAGCTGAAAGTGGATGCGATTCATCAATAGGTAATTTAATTGGGTCGCCGTACACGGTCGCCGATGAACTAAATACAAGCGAGCGTACGTTTGTACCCTGCATGGCTTCAAGCAGCCTCAAGGTTCCTACAACGTTGTTGTCATAGTAGGCTAAGGGGGTGCTGACAGACTCGCCCACTGCTTTGAGGCCAGCAAGATGTATCACAGAAGAAATACCGAAATCTTGAATGACTCTACGAAGCAACCCACTATCACGAATATCACCCGCAACAAATTCAACAGGCTGGCCAATGATCCTTGATACCCGATCAAGCACACTAGCCTTACTATTGGAAAGATTATCAAATACAACAGGCTTCTTGCCTGCCCGAAATAATTCGTGACAAATATGGCTGCCGATAAATCCAGCCCCACCAGTGAGTAAGACCGTTTCTAACATTACAATTTGATCCTTGTTTATAACATCACAATTAAAATTGAAGCATGATAAAGTATACATAAATCTATGAGAAAAAAATTACCAATTACGGTGGCTATCCCGGTATTGAACGAGGCAGTAAATTTACGGCGCTGCCTAAAACAACTAGGACGATTTGCAGAAATTGTAGTGATCGACTCGGGTTCCACAGATAAAACAATTGCAATCGCAGAAGAATTTGGAGCCACAATTATTCGATTTAAGTGGGATGGAAAATTTCCGAAAAAACGCAATTGGTATCTTCGAAACCATGCTCCTATGACACCTTGGGTATTTTTTCTCGATGCCGACGAGGTTATTGATGATAATTTCTGCCAAGAACTCGAGCAAATTCTTCCATTAACCAATCATGATGGATTTTGGATTACGTACGACAACTGGTTTATGGGAAAACGACTTAAATTTGGGACACCGAATAAAAAATTAGCTTTGTTTAGGGTGGGATGCGGTGAGTATGAGCAGATAAATGAGGATCAATGGAGTCGTCTGGATATGGAAATCCACGAACACCCAATACTATCTGGAACTGTTGGAGAAGTTAAAAGAAGAGTTGAACATTTCGACCAGCGCGGAGTCAAAGACTGGATTCGAAAACATATCGAATATGCGATCTGGGAGGCTCAAAGATGGCGGCAATTACAGTCAGATCAATCTCCTCATCGCCTATCAACAAGACAGGGCTTAAAATATCGTTATCTAGATCGAACATGGCTATCTATAGTTTACTTTTTAGATAGTTATATTCGAAGGGGAGGTATTTTAGACGGGTACCCAGGATTTGTACATGCGATAATGAAATCATTTTATTTCTGGCAGGTAAAACTTCTAATTCACGAGCCGAAATATTTGGATTTAAAAGTACAAAAATTACTCGATGCAAATTCAATCGCTAAAACAAACATCACTCAAGAACAACCTAGAATTTTACACGTTCTAGAATCAATTGACCCACGGGAGGGCGGACCGCCTTCGGTGGCACTCAGGCTCGCCGCCGCACAAGCGATGCGCGGAAATTGGGTAGGTATTTTAAGCCAAGTTGACGAAACAAATAGAGAAAGAATTAATAAAAGCCTGGAAGCAATTCCAGGAATTGAATTAGTTCATTTTTTTTCAGTACCAAGTCCAAAAACGAAAATTTCCTATCTCACAGCAAATGGAATAAGTAGGTGGCTCACTCAAAATAAAAGACTTTTTGACGTAATACATATTCATAAAGTTTTTGACCCCGTGGTACGAGCAGCAGCAAATACCGCCTGGCGACTTAAAATACCATACATCATTATGCCTCACGGCACGCTAGATCCGTGGAGCATGCATCAAACAACATTCAAATATCTTAAAAAACATTTTGCGCTGATGGGGGGATATCGCCTGGTACTCAATCGCGCATTATTTCTTCATGCTTTAAATAAAGAAGAAAGTGATGGATTTCAAGAATTAAAATTAAAATCTAATATAGAAATAATAGCCAACGGAGTCTTTTTACAGGAGTTAGGAACACTACCGCCAAAAGGGTTGTTCAAATCTGAATATCCTAATCTCGTGAATCATCGATTCGTATTATTTATGAGCCGCCTGCACTACATGAAAGGGCTTGACTATTTAGTAGCCGGATTTGCAATTGCCTCAGAAAAGATAAAAGACTTACGTTTAGTAATAGCGGGTCCTGATTTTGGGTGCGAAGAAGAAATTCGAGATCAGGTAGCCAAACTTGGAATACAAAATAAAGTCATATTTACTGGACCGATTTACGGAAATAAAAAATACGCAGCAATGATTGATGCGGATATATATGGTCTAACAAGCCGCCATGAGGGCTTCTCCGTTGCTTTACTTGAAGCTCTCGCTTGCGGATGTCCTGCTGTGATTACACCCGAATGTAGATTTCCAGAAGTCGCAACATCTGGGGCTGGTAAAATTGTGACGCCAAGGCCAGATCTCATAGCAAGTGCTATTATTGATATTTTACAAACTAAGAATTCCCAAGAAATCGCTGCTGTGGCGGCGCGTAAATTAGTATTTGAAAATTATTCATGGGAAAAAATTGCTGAATCAATTATAAATTATTATAAAAAATATTTAATTGGGCAGCTTTAAAAATAGTTATGAATTATTCGAATTTAAAGTAAAATGATTTAAAGAACAAGGACAATGCCGATAAACAAGAAAAATTCGGATGCTAAAAGATTAATGCCTAAAAATTTGATTTGGCTTACAAAAAAGTGTGTGCAAATGAATAATCATCTAGAAAAATGACTATTCGTAAGTTTAGGTAGTTCGCCATGCTTTCTATTAATTCTTACTGTACGTCCATTAGTTTCGATGTTAGACATTCCATTAACCCACTTTTCTAGAACAATTGTTGCCAGACACATAGGATTTTGTCTACCGAAATAATCAAAAGGTTTTAGAAGCGACGGTACGGAATCGCGCCTAATAATACCTCTTTTAACAAGTTCGCCATTGGCAATTTCATCACCATAAGCTTTGATAATAGCTCGACTCCACTTTCTCCAGGGAGGAGTAAATCCTCTCTTAGATCTTTTGAATACAAATTCAGGCACAATATCAGACAGGGCGGAACGTAACCATGCTTTGTGCCCAAACTGACTCGAATCATGAAACTTGTTTAACCCAACAGCTATTTCTACAAGACGATAATCAGTAAACGGCAGGCGTCCTTCAACACTGTTTGACATACTTAATCGATCAGAAAGTATAAGACCATTAGACTGCAAAAAAGTTTTACACATCAACGATGTAAGAGAGGTGCGTAAATCACTCCAACCCATTGAATTATTAAATAATTCATCAACCTTTATAGTTGCTTCAATTAAATAATCACCTGCGATTCGGTAAAATGAATGTTGTGCATTTTGATATTCCGAACGCGTATCCCAAAAAACGAGACGGTTTTTGTTGCCGTCTAAATCTCGCTTCCAATCGCGATAACCCCTAATTAAACCCGCGCCGTTCAAAACCCAAGTGGCAAATCCTGAAACACTTAAAGGAGGTTTAGATAATAATAAATAATCTAGTAATGTTTGGTTCCCAGATAAGAGTTCATGTTTTCGATTGCAAGCAACAAGTGCTTCGCGTACCCACTGATAACCCCAAAATATTTCATCGCTACCCTGGCCACCAAGCAAAACTTTAACGCCGGCGTCGTGGGACATTTTAAAAAGAGCATGAAATCCCGATGCGCTAATATCAACAATTGGATCATCGCAATTTATACAGATATTAGGAAAATCTTCAACAACTTGATCTGTTGTAAGTCTAAGTTCTGAAAGCGGAAGACCTATATGGTTAGCGAACTCACGTGCCCTAGAACGTTCGTCTTGCCAAGTTACGCCTTCGTAGCCAATTGTAAAACCTTGAACTGGCTGAGAACTATACCGCATGGCCAGCGCCGCAATTGCAGATGAATCGATACCTCCGGATAAACTAATACCAATCGGAACATCAGATTGTGTTATTAATTTTCCAATATTGATAATTTCTTTACTAATTAAAGATGCCGGATCACCACTGAGTGGCGGTGCGTCTTCCAGATTCCAATATTGTTTCTTTATTTGATTGCCCGACTTTAAATCGACTATAAGCATACTTCCTGGATTTAGTTTTTTTATATTTAAAATTGCAGTATTTGGTTCAGGAATAAAATGCCAGTGAAAAAAAGAACGAATTCCATCAGGATCTAGAATAAATGGAACAGCGCCAGAAGCAATCAGGCCTGAACTCTCGCTGCAAAAAACAATATGATCATCTGAATTAAATATAGCGAGTGGCTTTTCGCCCATACGATCGCGAACAAGATGAAGCTGTTGCTTGGTTAAATCTATCAAAGCAAATGAAAACATTCCTCGTAAATAATTTACATAATTAAGTCCATATTCCTCATATAAGTGCAAAATAGTTTCTGAGTCACTAGAAGTAGAAAAAATATGTCCTTTAGACTCTAGGTCACTGCGTATTTCTTTATGATTATAAATTTCACCATTTGCAACTAATATAAGTGATTTATCTTCATTAAACAAAGGCTGCCAACCACCATTCAAATCAATGATGGCTAATCGACGCATTCCTATAGCTACATTGTCTGTTTGAAAAAATCCCTCTCCATCAGGACCCCGCTTGCGGAGTTGATATGCCATGTCAGAAAGCATCCATCGATCATCAGGAGTGAGCCCAGTACGACGAAATATGCCGAAGATTCCACACATTGCAAAATGATAACAAAAATGATAAAAATATGTTTTGTTTCTAGGAATAAATATGATAAGAAATACTATAAATTCTATTCGTGCTCTACAGGGTGTTCAAGCAAGGATTATTATTATTGGGTCCGGAGCTATTGGATTATATCTTGCTAAAATATTAGTAGAGCAAGGTAATGATGTATTAGTTATTGAGAGCGGTGGAAAAAATCTAGGGGGATTTTCAAAAAATTCTTTTGAAAGTATTGGACGTAAAAGTACGGGTATCAAAATAGGTAGAAGTCGCTCACTTGGTGGTAGTTCGAACTTGTGGGGTGGGCAGCTTGTTGAATTTAGATCATTTGATATAGATGGACGTGATTGGATTCCTGGATCAAAATGGCCAATAAGTTATGAAGAACTTTCACCTTATTACACAAAATCCTACGAAAGATTAGGAATACCTATTGAATATCAATCAGATGAAAATGTTTTTGATTATGTATCGAAACAGGAAACCATAATTAAAGGCGACATCGAATTGTGCCTAACTCGATGGATGAACATTCCGAGCTTAAGTCGATTATATTCTAAGGACATTGAATCAAATCAAAATTTACAAGTACTTTTAAATCATAATGTTGTTGGGTTTACCGGCGACACCTCAAATATAACTAATGTGAAAGTACGAAGGCCAGATGGGGTTATCGAGTTAATTGCGGGGAATAGATTTGTTGTAACTGCTGGAACAATTGAAACTTCTAGACTCCTCCTTATGTCGGCACAGGATAAAAGTTGGAACTGCCCTTGGAAAAACAACTATAATGTTGGGAAAGTGTTCCAAGATCATCTTGGAGGAAGAGCCGCTGTAGTTCATCCTTATAACAAAAAGCAGTTCTTTAAAACTTTTTCAACAATACGGTGGAAGGGTTATAAATTTCAGCCAAAATTACGGCAAAGTACAAAGTACCTAATGTCAAATAACAAGCTTGGAATTCATGCGATGTTATTGTTTGAAAGTTCAGTCTCTGAAAATTTAATATTTTTAAAGCAATTTCTTAAAGCTGCTCTGTATAGCCGTAGGATAACTGGATTGAAGGATTTTATATTAAATACCATAACTTGTGCAAAATATTTACTTCCACTTATGATTACCTATATCAAAGATCACAGAATTTTTGTGCCAAGCAATTCAAAAATATGCATACAGATTCAGGCTGAACTATTTCCAGTTTCTCAAAGTAAAATTACAATTGATGTAGATAAAAGAGATGAAAATAGTATGCCGAAAGTCATACTTGATTGGAAAATTGATGGCCGCGAGATAAATACAATTAAAGACTTTCTATTACAATGCAATAATACACTTCAGAAAAATAACTTTGGTACTCTCGAAATTGATCCTAGGATTATAAATCTTGATGCCTCATACTTAGATTCATTAAGTGATACAAATCACCCATCGGGTGGGGCAATTATGGGAAAAGATTCTACGGATGGGGTGGTTGATAGCAATCTTAAAATATTTGGAACAGATAATTTATTTGTTGCAGGATCGTCCGTCTTTCGTACTTCAAGCAGCGCAAATGTTACATTTACAGCCATGGCACTTGCGATGCGGCTTGCATATCATCTTAATAATAAAAAATTATGATTCCAATAATTGATTTTAATCCACTTCATTGTAAAATTCCACAAATTGCATTTGGGTGCGGCAGTATTGTGGGAAAACTAACATTTAAAGAGAGCGCAAAAATAATAGAATCAGCGCTAGATTTGGGAATCCGATATTTTGATGTTGCGCCCAGTTATGGAATGGGGACTGCGGAAGAAGTTTTAGGAAAAGTAATTGGAAATGCAAAAGATGTATTTATCTGCACAAAGATCGGAATTCCAAGGGGGGTTTATAATACACGAAAAAATATTATTCGAAAATACGCAAAGCCCGTTTTAGATCGATTTCCAATTCTTAAATCAATTACTAAAAATTTACATACAAAAAATACTATTAAATCAACGCCGCGTATGCGTTATGATTTTTCTGAGGCAACAATTCGATCTACAATTGAAACTAGCCTTAAACTTCTCAAACGAGATAATGTAGATTTATTTTTAGCTCACGAACCTCACCCTTCGGATCTGACTTCAGAATTATCTAGTATATTTGTATCATTACAATTCGAAGGATTAATCAAAAGCTTTGGCGTTGGAATTGGATCTATTAGTATGCCGTGGATGAAGTTTGGTGATGTATGGCAGTCTGCTTGGTCTGATTCATCCTCATCAAAAGAACGCATGTTGCATACGCAAATTTTCCACGGTATTATAAGATATTCGAATAAAAATTGGACTGGCGTGCCTATATCACCAAGTACTTTGTTATCGAATGCAATAAGTAAATACCCAAATACGTTATTTATAGTTTCTGCATCTAAACCTTCAAGATTGCAGGAATTATTAATGAACATAGATATATAAAAATATTGGCTATTTTAAAGTTTATTTAGTAAATTTACTTGCTTCATGTAAATTATAACTATTTAAAACTGATTGATTAAAATTGCGTAAACGCATAATTAATGATTGGTACCCGACTACAGAGCCACCCCTTATGAGGTTTTGGCGATCATAATCGACGCCGCCTTTCGTGTGTTCCCCGTCGTTTCCATACGTTGCACCAACCTTCGCGCCGCAGATACTTCGCACTTTGCCGCGTATTCCGCCGGTGTTTGCTTGCCCAGCGCGCGCTGTGGTCGTCGATGGTTGTAATCCGCACGCCACCTTGCGCAAAGCAATCGCGCCTCCGCGAGTGTCGTAAAAATCTCGCTCGACAACAGCTCGTCGCGCAATCTGGAGTTGAAACTTTCAACGATTCCGTTCCGCCACGGCGCGCCTGGCTCGATGTACAGCGTATTGGTTCCGCTTTCCTTGCACCACTCTTTGATCACCTTCGCAATGAACTCACTTCCATTGTCGCTGCGAATATTTTCTGGCACGCCACGTATCGCCGTCAGTTCATCAAGCACCATAATCACATCGTGCGACTTCAATTTGCGTGAGACTTCAAGCGCAATATTTTCCCGCGTGTATTCGTCCAGCACCACCAACATCTTGATTGGCCTGCAATCCGCCGTTCGATCAAAGATAAAATCCATGCCCCACACCTGGTTCTTGCGCTTCGATTGCTTGCGAACAATGCCAGATTCCGCGGATCCAATTCTTCGTTTTTTTCATCGGATTTGTGGCACTTTCAGACCTTCTTCTCGCCAGACATGCCGCAGTGGCTTGTGATTCACGTGCCAACCTTCAGGACCCAACAAGTCTTGCATGTATCGCCAAGCACGTCTCGGATGCTTGCGTGAGAGTGCGCGCAAGCGCGATGCAAGACGTGTTCGATATGTGTTCTCAACAATTTTTCTTCACTGCACACTTCGGTGTTGGCCAACCACGCGACAACCTCGTCGTTGCGAAATGTAAAAGCGAACCGTGACGTGTTGGATAGCCCGGCGCCGTAGCGCTGGGCTTAGAATTCCCCCCTGGCCACCTCTTTCAAGATCTGGATGTCGAGTGCTTGATCCGCAACCAGACGCTTGAGACGTCCGTTCTCGCGCTCCAATTCTTTCAAGCGTTTCACCGCGTCGCGGTCGGTGGATCCGTACTCCGTTCGCCATCGATGCAGTGTCATCAAAGGCACGCCAAGCGATTTCGCGACATCTTCAAGCGTCTTTCCCTGCGACAACGCCTCGTCAGCTTCTCTCAACTTCGCCACGATCTCTTCTGGTCTGTGGCGTTTCCTAGTCATTGCACGCTTCATTCGAAACTCCTTCTGGCCTGTTGGACCTGGGTTAGTTTCTCATAAGCGGTGGTCCTTTATCGAGGTCTCCTGTCAAGGTTATCGCGATCTTTGACGATTCCTCAATACGATCATGTTTCAGAATGACGGACTTGATATTTATCTCCAAAACTCAATTACACACAGAAATCTGTGAAAACATATAAATTATTCATCAGAAATTAAACTTGAATTTATTTGCATAAACATTTCATTTTTATAAAGAGAAACAATCAATATCGAAAATCCAAAAAAAGCAAATGCGCCTGATATATTTCCTTGTTTATTTGCTAATAAAATTTCATAAAATAGCATTGCAAAAATAGAAGCAAAATTTTCTCTTAACTTAGCATCATATTGTACAAGTTTAAAGAAACTATAACAAGATTTTACTAGAAAAAATAGAAATCCAAAAAATAAGATGGCCCCTATTAATCCTTGCTCCCCAATCATATCTACTATAATTGCATGTGTGTAGGGTTCGTTAAGAGGATTTAATACTGCAAAGGAATAAAATCCTAATCCCTGTACCCAATAAGCAGGGGATGTAATGTACGTCTCGAGTAAAAACGTAATATTAGCCATACGAATTCCAACACCTGAATCAGTTCCGCCCTCAATCCATCGTTTCTGCATGTCATAAGAACCGCTTTCAGCTATAAAGCCCGAAAGCGTTGTCACTAACAATAATATAAATAAAAGTCCTAAAAAAACAAAAATATAATTCTTAATATCCTTCAATGGTTTCGAAATTGGATAGACAACACCGATTGTAATAATAGAAAATAAAATCTGTCCACGGCTACCAGACTTAACCGCGAGTATGGTTCCGGAAATAATTCCTATGATACGGACAAGAGTAAATAATGAAAATTTAGTACCTTGCCCTAAAATTGCACCAAGTAAAACACAGGTACCGCCAAGCTCCCCGATTGATAACGGATTAGTACGACCACCGACCTCTGCGGTAGCCATGTCTAACCCAAGTCGTCCAAATTTCATTGTAAATTCAGGACTAATTAAAATTAAACAAGTAATTATAGTTCCTAATATTAAGGATAAATTTGCAGCAACTCTCCATTCATCTAAGGAGGTGATTAAAATCGGTAAAAATAAATAAAATAAAACTAAATATGGTAAAGCAGCCAATAAAATATATATCCCTTTATTTCCGCCTGGAGACCAAATACAGGAGATAAAAGTCCAGATATAAAGAATAAGAATAAGAGCATTAAATGGGCTAAATAAAACACTAATCCTATTTTGATTTTTGATTAAGGAAACAGAAGCCGAGCTTACGACAACTAAAGTGACTATATAGTTAACGAGTTGATTTCCAAATGCACTATCTCTAAATATACCTGATGAAGACTGTAATAATTGCTCAAGTGAGAAAAAATGGAATAATAGAACAGCAGCCGGAGCTGTAGATAAAATTGAGAGCAAACACCAAATACCAAAACTTATAAATATAATTGGTGTCATTTTTAATAAATCTTATTAACGCATGCTTAGTTTTTATTTGAATACAACCAAACTTTATATGTTTCAGCTGCCATCAAAACTACAGAATCTGCTATCAAATTCTTCAAAACTATTTGAGTATCTGGTAATTTCATATCTTCAGGCTTAATTTTAAGATCTTCAGACCACCTGCGAATTAGGGCTTTTGTTCCGCCAGCCTCCTTAAAATCCTCGCTTATACGAACTCCTGTGGCTAAACCTATAAAATAAGTACCACAAGTCCAAATTGTTATCCCGTTTGCTCCTGCTAAATACGCTGGTTCAAGTGTGTCACCTATCATTATGTCTTGGGGGATAACGCTAAATGCACGCGATCCACCTCCTGGCATAAATAACGGACTTGCAAATGGAATGACGGGTGTAGATTTATTACGAAGTTTAATAAAGTCTACACATATTTTTGTGCGCGCAAAGGTATAAGCCCTCGTGGCGGAGCGCAAATTAGGCATTGGGCGAATTCCGTCTTTGCCATCCCCAACCATATTATAAATACAGGGCCCTAACCAATCACATTCATCCATTACTGGGCCATACTGAGCAAGTTGCTTTTTAATCTCATTATTTTTACTATCTTCAGAAGCCGTAGACCAAGTTTGACCATTCATATAGTAAGCAAGTCCTGGTATTCCGTAATAAGACCATTTTACTTTTGGAAACCTTTTTTTTAAGACTTTAATTGCATTAATCATTGTTACGGTTGCTAATTTACATTCTGGTGTGTCAACCCCCTTTTGTATCCATATATCAAAAGGCTCTTCAAAATCTAAAACCCCCCATCCTTCCGGCTCTGCTCCCCATTGTTTAATTATATATTCAATAATTTTATTTGGGTCTATAATGCCTGTTTTTTGAGCTTCAGTATCACATTCATTTTGGTATATAATCATATAACGCGGCTGAACCCCTAGTTTAACTAATTTTTCTAAGCCATCTAAAGAAATAGCATCATCATAAAGAACAATTGGGCGCTTGTTGGCATCTTGCGTAGATTCATTTGTATTAATTTTTTGATTTGAGGCCGTAGCAACTCCTACAATTAAAAATATTAGACTATAAATCATGTTACTTATACTATTACGATTTAAACTATTTATTTTGGGTTGCATAATTTATTGCCTTTAGCATTCCCTCGATCATTGCATTTTTATTTCGACCATCTATTTCCAAAACTGTTTTTAGCGCACCTTCGCTTAGCCGATTTTTAAATATTTTGTCTAATAAAATACTTTTACATATTTGAGCCAAATCCATTATGTTTCCATGCTTATAAACCATTCCATTAATCCCGTTGTGAAGAGCTTCAAATTCTGGCATTTGTAAAGATGTCCTATTTGTTGTTATTACTGGGAGACCGTAGCCGAATGCATGAAATATAGATAAGCCCAACGCCCCAGGATGTATTAATAATGATGCTGCCAAAGCCCATGGTGCGATATCGTTCTCGTTATTCATTGCTCCAAGAAATCTTACCGAATTTGATATTCCTAAGAGAATTACTTTGCTTTCTAGTTCAGAGCGCATGCTTCCATCCCCGATATATACTAGTTTCGCTGAGGGAATATCTTTTAATATTAATACAAGCGCATCTATTGCTAATTCGGGATTTTTCTCTGGTTCTAATCGACTTAAATATAATATAATAGGATCATCCACTATCTGCTGTTTTTTTAGTACTAGTTCACGCTTATTTGGGCTAAGCCAGAGATTTCTAGCTTTTTGAATTTCAATTTGGTCGAGTGCGTTTGGTGCTATAAACAGTTTTTCTTTTGCAATTCCTTTTTCTATAAATCGATTTCGAGCGGTTGGCCCATAAAACAAACATGCGTCTGCAATTCGGGCATCGAGCAACCTTAGAAAATCTCCTACAACAGCATGATGCGTTCCAAATCCATGTCCCCAAAGCACAATTGGGCTGCGTTGAAATTTACAGAGGGCAACATGCATAAATGGAGCACGAACATTCCAATTTAATATTACCACATCAAAATCGCTATTTACTGCTTTAACTACTGCTGGTTGCCAGACAATTCCGTGATATTC
>Ga0209190_1002101_pt1 | contig 13650 bp, 15 predicted proteins | sample M_140205_XF_Meta_FD_187315 | JGI IMG/M metagenome (GOLD analysis project Ga0209190, IMG submission 187315) | Freshwater microbial communities from Lake Montjoie, Canada to study carbon cycling - M_140205_XF_MetaG (SPAdes) (version 2) | ecosystem: Environmental > Aquatic > Freshwater > Lake... | reverse complement strand
AGTCGACATCACGAACAGGAAGTAATTCACCAGAGGCGCATTAGATCGCAACGAACCCAATGTGACAAAAAAGTCACATCAACCTCGCAACATGTCCACGACAAATGATCTGACGGGGAAATTTCAGCCCAAAAACCAAAGTGGGCGGATATCGCCCTGAACGAAGAAATATTTTTCATCGAGCCCGCCATTGACTCCCACCCACGGGCAGATGGCAAACCTCAACGTTTCCGGCGGATCAACATCATGCCGCTGCGAGCATCGAAAGCCTCCAACGCATCGAGCCGCCTTGGCGAGCCATCAAGGAGTGGATCCCTGACAAAGAACCGAATCTTGCTTGGATCGATCAGCCTCAAGGAGAGTTGGCGTCTCGCCAACATTCATGCCCAGATGAGTTCGATAAAAGTCCCGTATGGAAACCCGAGGTGGTCCAATTGGGCGAGGAATTAAGAGCAAATTCGCTTGAGCAAGAATATTTTGATTATTTCTGTCTACTGTGATTTTTGGTGCGCCGATCCTGATGGGGCACCTAATTAGGGGTCAGAGCTGCTCTGGCGGATTTGGAGATTTGGAACGGGTGATTTGTTTGCCCTACTAGCTCAATTGGTCGCCTTTTCCATCAAGCTAAGCATTCTCTCCGCACGTTTGGTGACGATCTCACGGACCGTTGCTTTGCTTAACGCGGGCAGAACTTGCATTTCGTGAGTCGCATCCAGAATCTGCCGGCATAGGGTCTTGATACGTTCGCGAGCCATGGGCCATCCGAGTTTTGCGATGCCGCAAAGTTGCTTGAAGTGCTCAGGGGAAACTTCCTCCAGCGTCGAGGCACTGCCGATTTTCATCGAGAGCGTGGTCGAGAGCTCCGGCCAGGCCATTGTGCAAACCTGATCATAGAGTGGTGCCATTCTGCGGGTGCCTTGCTCGTAGAGAAACGAATGATTCTTTCCATGGGCATCTGCGTTGCCAGTGACTGCCGCGAAGATCACCGCATCCAGCATGTGCTTGATGTCCAGCACTGATGTGGTGGACCAATCACGGATCATCTGAAAGCATTCGCGCAGCGACGGCCCACCTTCCTGCTGGTATTTGCGTGATGATGGATAACCAAGGGCCTGGCAGAAATCCTCCTGATGCAGACGATGGACGATCTCTCCAGACGCTCCTCGCACTCGGTCGTATCGTTTGGAGATCAGACATGGCACATTGCCAATTCGTTCCGCCCAAGCTTCGGCGGTGTCTAATCCAATGCGGCGGGCGAGTGCCATGCACCATGCCTCGTTTTCGGCAAGACCAGGGAAACGAAGTGGTTCGGGTTTGATGATGTGGGTGCTCGGGGTTTCTCTCAACGGTAATGCTATCCGTGTTGCACCGTCGGACTTGGGGTCGAGCACCACCGGCAATTTGACCTGTGCTCCGGCGAGTGAGAGTCGCAGACCCTCTTCACCGGCAAGCAGCGGTTGATGAGGGAGTCGTTCCATCATTTGAATGACCTCCTCCTCGCTGAGCCAACGCATTGCGTGATTGCGCGGTGCCTGCCCCTGCAATTCCTGAGGCACCAGCGCGATCGCCCCTGCGCATTCTCCGCCGATCCGCTCCAGCATGGCAAAATCGTTGTTCACGCTGATGCCCAGCTTTCGCGCGATCTGATCCCGCGAATCGGCTTCCGGAAGTAAACCACCAAAGAAGACATTCACTCGCTGACCTTCAAAAGGCTCGGCTTGCAGTGGCAACTGACGAGACAAGGGCAACGCATCCCCATCCGCCAACCAGGCATCGTTATACCGGAAGATGAGTCGTTGGCCATCATCGTCGAGCACACCGACCCGCTTCCCATTCAAGTGGACGACCAATGAATTCATGGCTCGCTAATTTCCAGTTTCAAACCCAGTGCCCGGACAATTTCCAAGGCTTTGCCCAGTTGGCAGGTCGGCTTACCCTTTTCCAAATCGATGATGAACCGCAACCCGGTTCCCGAGGTCATCGCCAAATCTCTCTGAGTCACCTTCAATCGGCGTCTCTGCTGGCGAATTGCCTGGCCAAGGCTTTGTGCATCCTGAATCTTCATCGTTCCTGATCGGTAATATTCTACTTTATGGGGCTTCGATCAAGAAAAAAGTTACCGATCGGTAATCATTTTATTTTTTAGACGCTAAAGTGCAATAATGTTCCCGAACGGTAATTTTTTTTGGGAATTGATGCCAGAGGATAACAAAACCCTTGATGACGTCTTTCCTTGTCACATGTCATCCAATCTCAGCGGTCGCGCGCAATGCGTAGAATTTATTTTGACAAAATAAGGTAAGGTACCTAATGAGCAGAAAGTTAATTTTCAACCCATATTTTCCGAAACCGAAAAATCCGTTCCTAGCCATGAATGCCATTACCTGTTTCCACCTCGCCGCCGCCGCCGCCTTGCTCCTGGTACCCGCTTCCGGCCAAAAGACACTCACGACGCCGCACGAGGCGTGGCATATTACGTTCACACCGGGCATCTGGGCCTCCACCGCACCGGATAATAACTGGGCGCTGACCACTGATGCACAAACCATCGCTGACATTGTCGATCCATCCACCGCTGCTTCGGGCGAGTTCCGCGGCCTGATCGATGGATTCCAAAGCAGCGGCTTTCGGGATCCAAGAATCGACTTCAAAAACATCTTCCTCGGTCATATCAACCTCCCGCGGGCATACGACCCCGATGATGGTTACGCAATTCCTGGCAATGCGAACCGGACACGGATTAAGATGAACACCGATATCATCGCCGACGCCTCCACGAACGACCTTCGGGAGAACCTGACCCACGAGATGTTTCATGGAGTCGAGTACGCCTATTGCTATTCGTCCCTCGGCATCGACCAGGAAGACGCCATTGGCTACCTCTTCAAAGAGGGCCTCGCCGCCGCGATTGAGGATAAGATTTGGAATTCCGTCGATACTAACGGCAGCTCAGACTACGTGGGCTATGTGCAGAGCTATCTGAAAGGCGAAAACTTCGACACGGCTGCTCCCTCTTCCCTTTGGTCCCACAGCTACAGCGGATGTTTGTGGTGGAATTACCTCACGGAACAATACGGCACCGCTCGCACGGAACCGGGCGTCGGCAATGATTTCATCAAGCTCTTGCTCGAAAAGGCCGATGAGACGGACAGCACGTCGAACATGGAAATCATGGAAAAATCCATCGCCGCCCGCGACCGGCAGAGTACGATCAGCGTCATCGACAAGGGCACGCCTGTCGACGACCTCTTCATTGATTTTTGCATCGCCAATGGCTCGCAAGTGAGCGGCCCGGCGGCGCAACTCAACTTCAGCGCCGTGGGCAACCCCAACCGTTATTCCTACGTGGACGATGCAGCGCTTAACTATGGCCCGCCCAAAATACAAGCCACGCCCACGCTCAGCAGTAGCAGCCCGACATTCAGCGAGACCAGCAGCTTTATGGATATGAATGCCCGCTACTATGACGTGACAATCTCCCCCACATGTAATGGCATCGTGGGCTTTTCCGGCAGCTTCGGCACCCAGGGGGAGGAGGGGGCTTTCGCCCTGCTCGCGCGGAAAGGAAACAGTGTGGTCAGTCTCAATCAGGCCAAGCTCGGGCCTGGCGGCTCCTTCTCCGTCGTGCTCGCCCAGCCAGCAGTCGTCGCAGATTACTACACAAGTTTCCGCCTTGTCGTTGTCGGTCTCGATGGTGGCACCAGACAGCTCATCAGTTCGTCGGGCGAGTTGCTGACGACTTCAGATTCCAGTGTGGACTACTCGGTGACATTCGGCAGCGGCTCGCCCACGATGTCGATCATCACGCCCAATTCGGCTTATCCTGCCTACGTCGATGACAAAGCCGCACCAGAGCGTTTCCTCGTCAAACTTCAAATGACCGGTCCCGCTTCCCTCGGGGCGGCGTTCGTCCAAGGCCTGCAAGCTTCGGATTTCACCGTCTATGTTGGGACGGTGACCGCGACAAACAAGGCCACTGTCATCAACGCCGTAAACGTGGGCGGAGAGTACTGGCTCACCTGCCAGGCCCCCGTGAAAACCGGCACCACCACTTCTTATAGTCTCACGGTGCAATACCGCGCGCTCACCACGGACACGGAGCAGGAGTGCATCATTTATAAACCTCGCGTGCTCGACCAAATAATCGTGCTCGACCGTTCCGGCAGCATGGACAGCCCCTCGACCGGTACAAAGAAGATCGACGCCGCGCGCAATGCCGCGGCTCTTCTGACCGACCTTGGTGGATCGAATGACCAGCTCGGACTGGTCGCCTTCAATGATGGCGGCTCCTTGCTACACCCGCTCCAGACGATGACATCGGATCTCGAGCGTTTTCTTCTCAAATGGGAGATTTACAGTGCTACACCCACCGGCGGCACGTCGATTGGCGACGGTCTGGACTACGCTCGGATTAATATTGCGATATCCGGCCAGCCTAGTGCGGAATCCTGGGCTATCCTCCTGAGTGACGGTGCGGAGAATGCCCCCAACTATTATTCCAGCATCAAGGCCGCGCTAATTGCCGAGGGGGTACGCGTCCAAGTCATTGGCCTTGGACCCAGTGTCAATGATGACCTTCTTACGCAAATTGCCGATGAGACAGATGGCGATTATTTTTATGTCGATGTATCAGCTACCTCCGCATCCCGGAGCCGCGTCACGCGTTCCAGTGTGGCGACTGACAGTTTGTGGTTCTCCCTGGCCGACACCTTTGTCAGTGCAGAGGAAAAAATCCGCCGTCATGAGAGGATATGGGAAGCGCAGGCCAGCATTTCCAGCGGTGGCTCGAAGACATGGACAATAAATGTCGATGAAGGCGGCATTTCGGATGCACGGCTCTCGTTCTTCTGGCGCACGGCCACGGATACTTTAAATTTCACCGTTACCCGGCCCGACGGCACCGTGGCCACCTCGGGCACGGCGGGCGTGCAGGTCCACGCGGGCGACAGTTCGGATGGGACGAATTCGCTCAATCTTTCACACTGGGTCATGCATCTGCCCGCTCTTGGTGCCGGCACTTGGACGGTCACCGCGCAGGCCACGAACGGCGCGCCAGATGTCTATGGCACCCTGTCCGGTCGGAACAAACAAGGAGCTCAATCCGCCCTATGGTTTAGCCAAGTCGGCATCGACCCCGCGCTACCCACCTACCGCCGTGGCCTGCGCGGCCTACCGATGCGGCTTTTGTTTAATCTCACCGACCACGCCGGGGCGCTCAGCGGCAGTGTGGTCGAGGCGGACATCACCCACCCGCTCCAGCCCAGCCTCCACCTGCCCCTCTACGACGACGGCAGCCACGGTGACGGTGCCCCCGGTGACGGCATCTACGCCGCTGACTACACCCCAACGATTAACGCTAATTTCGCCGCCGTCAATCCACCAGAATCCCCCGAACCGGCTCCCGAATACGGATCCTACCAAGTCGTCGTGAAAGCCACCGGCTCCGACCATGATGGTCGCCTGTTTTCTCGCATCGAAAAGGGCTCTTTCCAGATTTCCGATTTCAGCGATAACCCGACGCCCGACGCCGACGGCGATGGGATGGTGAGCCGCTACGAGCAGCGCCACATTCCGCTCAAACCCGCCGTCGCCGACTCCGCCGCGGACAGCGATGGCGACACGCTATCCAACTTCCTGGAGTACCAAATTGGTACCGATCCGGCCCAGCCCGATACTGATCACGGGGGCGAATCCGATGCCTCGGAAACTGCTCGTGGAGCCAATCCGCTCGACTCTCGTGACGATACGGTGCGCCGCCCAGTCGAGGGGCAGGTCATCACACAGCGAAGCGATGAAGAAATCACCGATGCCTTTCTACCCAATTCGCTCCTCATCCGCCCTGGCATGAGGACCGATTACTCGGAAATGCGCCTCTTTCGCCGTGCCGGAGCGGCCGCCTTCGCCCAGGTCGCCACCCTTCCCGCCGGACCCAGCCATGGCCTTTACCGTGACACTGGATTAACTGTGGGGACAGATTACGAATATTACCTTGTCGCCGTCGGGACCACCGGATCGATCAGCGCGCCTGGTCCAGTTTTTAGCGGCACGGTGCGGGGAGATATGGTGCCGCCGGGAGGCAATTTCCTGATCAACAGCGGAGCCAGTCTCGTCACATCTACAAGCGTTACTCTCAATTTCACAACGAATCCCGACGTCACCCAATTCGCGATCCAGAACAGTCCCGCCCTCGGCACCCCGCTCGTCTGGCAGGCCTTCACCGCCGCCAAGGCATGGACCCTGGCCCCGGATGCCAATGGCCTCGCCCGCGTCTACGCCTGGGTTCGCGACGCAGCTGGTAACCAATCTGGTGGTCAAATGGCGACCGTGCGCGTTGTTGCCGCCGCCTCTTGTGGCTCCATATTTGGTGATTTGAAATTGCCTTGGGCTCTTGCTGAAAACGATGTCCGCATCACCCTACCCGACTATCCATGGCTAAGCGGTGCGAGGGCCGCTGCGGACGGTACTTTCACTCTCCCGCTCGTCAATCCTGGTGCCGTGCGACTGCTCATCGAGGCTGCCGGCTTTGCCCCCCGCATCGTCATCGCCAACGTCACCCCCGCCGGAGTGCTCAATCTCGGCGAACTCCGACTCGCCCCTCTCGACAGCGATGGCGATGGTATCGCCGACGTCGCCGAATCCCGCCTCGGCACCAATCCCGCACAATCTGACTTCCCTCTCCAGTCCTATGTTCTCCCTGCCACAGTCGGCAATTTTCGTTTCCGATGGCACAGCGCTACAGGCCTGACCTTCCGCATCCAACAATCCAATGACCTCAACAGCTGGACCCCAGTCGAAGACATTCCCGGCGTCTCTGGCTTCCAGGAACGCATCTTCCCCATCCCGAGTGGCACCCAGCGCCGCTTCTATAAAGTCGACCTCCTCGAACCCTGATCTGCGGCTTCGCTATCCCGATTCAGTGTCAAACAGCATGCCGTCCTACCCCGAAAAAATCATAGGAGACAGAAATAGTCAGAATACAAACCCACTCGAAATCCGCGACAGAATCACGAGATTCCATGAGAACTCACGCGAAACCGCGAAGCAAAGAAGAGAATCCCAGAAATTATAAGAGACAGAAATAATCAAAATATTCTTGCTCTAGCGAATTTGCTTGGCGAACTCAAGTCATAATGACCCAAAATGACCTTGATCGGGGGCACCGATCTGGCAGAGGTGTGTCGGATGGACGAGAACCTTGCCAGACATACCGACTCCAAAGACCTGAGGCATGCCCACCGACTACAACAGGCAGCTCTTTGGAATCCTCGTGTCTTAAAATTTCCGCAAAATCGCCAATCTCGGATTCCAACGGAGTCCTGCGCCTGATTCATTTGCCGTAGTAGCGTTCCAAGGTTTGGCAGAAATCTGGAATCGTGATCCTAGCATTAGCTGGAATCAGTGAATTCTCCTCTTGGAGCTGCTCGGGCGTCACCTCGCCACTGGCCAGACGACGCTCGTCCCGCAACCGCGCCCTGCGCTTGTCGCGTTGCAACTTCTCGAAGCTGACTGTCCTCACTTGCACGTCTGAAACATGCCGTCCCGAGCATGTTCTGTCAAGCTCCCAGCTCCAGGCGTCACGGTCCTTGCATGGGTACACCGCCACCCATCCGGCATAGTTCAGATGACGCCAAGAGCAATCGACCGACGTGAAGCCATCTGGGCGACCCTCAACAGCGACACCAACCGCCCCTTCGACAAACCGCTGCAGGGCCGCATCGCCATCCAAGTGATCAACCATTTGGGGGATGAGGTGATGAAAGTGTTCCGAGTTTGAAGTTTATTAGGAGGTTTACAAAATTCTTGTAAACCATCATAATTTTAATAAAATTTAGCCATGGACACCATTCAAAACCCTTATGCGCCTAGGGCTGGAACCCCTCCACCCGAACTCGCGGGACGTGACGAGCTTCGTGAAACGGTGCGGATTGCATTGGAGCGAGTCAGAGCAGGCCAAAGAACTGGCACAGCGGGCGTTGAGGGGATTAGCGGGCTTTGCGAAAGCATTGAAGGTAAAGTATCAGGATATCGAAGTCGGTATGGCTTTTGAGCCAGTGAGGTCTAACGTGGGTCTCGTCTTCGAGTCGGGCGCAATGCAGCCACGCTTGGCGGGCGAACGCCAAGGTCGATTTCCGCGTCAATGAAACCACGCCGTGAAATAGGGCAGTCACCCCGTCGGGTGATTTTTCCGGTCCCGGTTAGTTTTAAATTTGATTCCGGGTCCATCTGTCGTAAGAACCTCAGACAGGTGTTAGGCGCCACTGCAACTGCCCTCGCCCTCCTCGTTGAACCAAAAACCCTTTAAGCCCGTGCACCGTATTCTCCTTGTCGCCGTTTTTACTGCCCAGATACCCGTGGCCATGGGGGCGGATTTGGTGGCCGCAGCATCGGGAAACTGGTCGAACCCCGCCACTTGGGGCGGCTCGCTGCCGGGGATCGAGGATGACGTGACGATTCCAGCCGGGATGGTGGTGACGCTGAATGCGAACGTCGAGTGTGGCGGCATCATGGTGGAGGGCATCCTGGAGGTGGAGCGGGCGGATAGAACTCTTCTGTGCGATTCTCTGCTGGTCCAAGGAGCGGGCGCGGCTTTTCAAGTGGGCACGTCGGCGAGTCGTTTTGCGCAGAATTTCACCCTGCCGGACTCAAATTCAAAGGGCCACCACGGGCCAACTCGGCAAGTGCCACCTCGTCCAAAAACCGAGCACTCTTCTCCGGTTCCGAATCAACACCAACACCAAAACCTCCCGGACCCGCCGGCACCCCAGTCACAACCGATCCTACCGGAGAACCCACAGCAGGAACACCCGCGACCTGACCGGTCGCCGCGCTCACAGAAACACCGGCCGCTTCCCGGCGAGCCAATATCGCAGAGATCCCCTGATTCACTCCAAGGACAACCTCCTCTGACGTCGGGTCAGCTGCTCCCGGACAACCCGCTTTGTATTTGGACCACATAGCCCAAAATGCATCCTCCCGCCCAAACTCCTCCGGACTCTTCGCGCCCACCGACTCACCGGCAACATCCTTACCTGAATCTTTCCCTTTCCGGGAATCCTTACCCCCGGACTTAGGTTCCGCCAACGGAACCCCATACTGCAACCGCAACCAATCCGGTGCATCATGAGCCCATGGACCAGCCTCGAAAAATTGAAGAACATCCGCCAAATCATCATCTATTAAAAATTGATCGTCTCTGGCCAGTTTTTGGGTTTTCCGGACACTCGAAGTCACTCCCTCCTTCGATAGCTTTGGGAACAAATTGGGAAGCTCCACCCTAAAAAATTCACAAATGAAAGTAGGGGAATACCCGGCCAGGATCAGAAACCAAACAATGTCTCGAAACTCTTCGAGACGATCCCAACACATTGGCAGCGGAGTTTTTTTTCTTTTGAACGGGAGCAAGCGGTCTCGCGCAATATCCAAAAAATCATGCTCCACGGGTAGTGGACCTCGGGAGCCAGGCACCCTCTTCCGGGCAAGCGTTATCGAGGGCGGTCGCTGTGTCACACCCTTCAAAGGACCCTTCGAACCCTCAGGACGCTCCGGATCCAAGCCCTTCGCCCACACCGACAGCCCCACAGGAAAGCCACATGCAGGATCCGAATAACCCTTAGAGAAGTGGTTGTTATATCTGGCATAATACCCATCCGGCATGCTTGTAACATACAAAATACACCCTAACATGTCAATCGAAAATCAATCGTCGCAACACGCAAATATTCAATGGATTAGATTAAAACATCTCTACTTTTTATAATCATCTCCAAAAAAACCTTCACTGTTTGAGAACTTAACCCATTGTATTTCAATGTAATATTTCCAAATACCGCTACTTTATTTGAAAAGCACGCTACTAATTTCATTAAAACCATCTACTATTTTAGAATTTTGATCCATATTTCCAGAATGCCGTTACAAACTTTTCATACAGAATATTGATGATGTGTGGACTACAAGTAATAAAATGAAATACACCACTACTGTTTTCCTTAACCTAGCTACTGTTACTAAATCACCGCTACTGTTTCCAATTTCAGGCCATTTTTACCCCATTTTGCCCTGCTCCGGCCTTGGTTTAGGGCCGACTCAGAGGACTCCATTCGAGGGGCACGAAATAAAAAGGGGCTATCACCCAAGGTGCCGTAATCAGGTTACAGAATAGAGGCAGGATGGGTGGGCTTGCGCCCGCCACGTTCGTCCCCCCTGCGGGATGGACTCTCTATCCTGCTCTTTCGGAAAGGGATCATCCGGCTGCGCCTCCCACACCTTTCCTGGCAAGAGAGGCCAAGATGCCTCCGATCGTGGGTCCCTTCGGGCCTACATCCACGATCTCCGGCACAAACGGCACGATCTCCCATGAGGTCGATCCACCGCTTGCCTCCGCGTCCGGTCCAGAGGCCCATGACGCTGCGCGCCGTTGGCTTGCGGGCGGCGTCCTCGGTCCTTGCCTTGATCCGCGCGCGGCACCGGCACTTGTGCCGGACCACCCTCGGGCATCCCTCCTTCCTGCTCCGACTTCCCTCCTGCGTCGGGCGCGGTTCCGGATTCCGGGCCAGAATCCCTCCCCGCCGCACGGACGGAGGGACCACCGGGGCCAGAGCCTCCATCCGTCGCCCACAGCCCGCGCGGGCTTGCGACGGCCGGCACTGGCAATTGGCAACACCGAGCCAATCTCGGTGCGCCTGTTGTTGAAGGATTCCGAGTCTGTTCGCTACGACGATTTCCATCGAGATCAGTCCAGCACGAAATGCCGAGGCAAATCCAAATGGCTCTCGTGATCGATGAACATCGCGGCGAGCAGATAGGGCCTTATCGAGCTGCGCACCCGGAGTTCCAGAGTGTCGCCCGCCAGCCCATAGTCCATGCGCAGACCTTCACGCCGCCCTAGGACCGATGCATGAAAGCCTCCACCTTGCTCATGATTTCGCGCTCAAACCCTGGCACACTGAGTACGTCGCACTCGCTTCCGAGAATGAATGGATGTTCCGCGGCATACATGTTCTCAAGAAGTTCCTGAGACACTCGCTTGACCTCACCAGCGGTAAGTTGGGCGGACACGAAGCTTTTGGTAGGCAGATTGCCAAATAGACGGTACGTTTGGACACTAAGGCGGCGTTTTTCCAGAGTTGGCGCGAACACCCGAGACTCAGCAGCGCCGGATCCAAGGTGGCGAATCGTTCAACCATGCCATCGGTCAACTCGCCGCAGTCGTAGAAAATCAGGTCCACGCCCTGCGAATCAAACAACTCCTTTATCCGGCGCATTGGACTGGTGACGAAGTAGTCGAAGGTATCGAACGATTCATTGAGTTGGTTAGGCGAAAAATAGACGAGATTGGCATCCGGTTCGCAAACGATGATCGCTTTCGCGCCCGCGTCGATCTGCGCAGTGAAGTAGTCAAGCAGGAAGGAGGTGCCTGCTTCGACCGCAGAGACTGCGATTGCAACTTCTGAATCGCTGTCCGCTGTCTCGCCATCGCCCGCCAAATTGATCGGTGTAATCGGGTCGGCCAGCAGTTTGGTCATCAGCGAGAAAGGTCCGATGCCCATGCCGATAGGAAGAATATCCAAATTTGCAGAGACTTCCGAAATCGCATCACAGGTGGCCCGCATGCGTGGAGTGAGGGATAAACTCCGGACGATCTTGGATGGGCATGCTGAGGTGGTAGGATTCCACCTGGCCTTCATGCACGCCAAGTGCCAAGAGCATCGCCTGCTTTTCAAGCGTCAGATCCATCAGCGGAACAGCCAGCGGAGTCCCGAAGCGGTCTGCGGTTTCCGCCACCACGGCTCCCAGCCGCTTTTCCGTTGAGAATGATGTCCGCGTGGTCGGCATGCTCATGGAGCACAAGATGCGTGCCGATCGGCATGCGTAGGCCTGAGGCGGCAAGGTCAATTTAATATTGGCGGTCCATGGTTTGGGGGCTGCGGACACTACAGTCCATATTCGGCTGGAAGAACTTGGAGGAATCCGCCAAGGCGATTTGTTGGGATATGAATTCCTCTTCGCAGTCGGGCAGCTCGTCGAGCGATTCCAGCATGTTCTCAAGCCAGTTGAATTCGTTTGGCGCGATCCTGAGCCGGTTGTCTTCAGCGGCATCCCGCAGCAGTTCGACCGCCCTGCGGGCCACGGCGACGCCCGCGTGGTAGTGGGAGTCACACACGACGATGGCTTTGGCCAGTTCAATGGACGATTGCGGGGAGATGATGAATGCATATGGGTCGAGAGCCGCATCCGAGTTAACCAGCCAGCGCTGGAGAGAGCGTGCGGCGTCAGGTCCTTCCAGACGAGCCTGATTCATCAATCGGCAATCGTAGGCAAGTTGCTCCATGAAACAAGTGGGAGCCATGCCCACCAGCAGCTTGATGTTTTGCACGCTTTCGTTGCTCCATGTGTCGCAGCAGGCGGCAGCGAGATTGCCCATCGGACTAAGATGGGCACAAGCGGAGGTTTTGCCTTCCATGGCCATGGGGAAACCGGTGATTGCCTTGAGGATCAGGTTCTCATAGCCACAGTCCTTGCCGGGGCCGACCGCGGCGCATTCGTAGGCGACGAGCGACCTGACGGCCGTCACCGCACGCACTACTGCAGCGAAGACCCGAGGAATCATCTTTTGCTCCGCGAGGACCATCGCGGTGTTTCCAAAATCCGCAGGCGGTGTCACCCGCGCAAACCACGCCGTGGCGTTTCACGATTCCATCCAGCCGGTTCCAGAGAAACTCCATGTCCCGCGCGCCCAAGATGCATAGCGATAAAATGCTGGCGGCGATATCGCCGTTGAGCAGGGCGCCATCATGAAGTTCCTTGCCTCCCAAAGATTCGATGCTCAGCAAATCGGCACCGGTAGCGGCGCTTGAATCGAAAAGTTCGAGCATCGCGTCGAAATACCGGCCATGACGCATGAGCGGCGGACGTTCAAACTCGTGGTTATCGTTAGATGTGACGCGCAGCACGCTCTTCAAGCCGCTTCGGTCGCTCTCCGCTTTCATTCCTTTGAGAAGAATTTCCACGATCCGCAGTCCCCACTGCGGATGTTCCGTCATTGGAGGCAGCGTTTCGAATTCAATCACCACTCCGGGAGCCTCCAACTCGGCGGCCCGGCGTAGCGCACCAGAGATGATCTGCTCGTAATTCCGATACACAAGACCAAGTGTGGATGGCTCGATCTGGATCTGAGGAAGCGTGAAGTTTAACTCCGGATAGACCACCCCACCACACATACGCATGCCACTGAGGGTGGTCACCACCAATTCCAGCAGCAGCCCCTTGAGCAGCTCACTGCGTTCCTGTCCAACGCTGTATATGTGAACCAGCACATGGTTGATGATGTGACGTTCGTCCTGACGATTGCCCAGCCGTATCGCAGCCAGCAATGCAGGCTCCTGAAACAGATAGAACTCCCGAATCGCATCGAATGGCTTATCCTCGTCAAGCGAGACGGCGGGAAAATCGTTTTTTGAAGATGGCGAATTCATGTTGGAGATCACTTTACGGTCTTCCGCACAGAGGCGGCGGTATTTGTTATACCAAATCTCTAAATTAATGTGACAACACTGTTTTGTTCGAAGCGTTTACTTGATCGAGCAGCCAGCCTCGACCTACCAACCGCAACACCGCTGCGGCATCATCCCAGTAGCGCTTCAAGGCAGG
>Ga0209190_1002099_pt1 | contig 13652 bp, 8 predicted proteins | sample M_140205_XF_Meta_FD_187315 | JGI IMG/M metagenome (GOLD analysis project Ga0209190, IMG submission 187315) | Freshwater microbial communities from Lake Montjoie, Canada to study carbon cycling - M_140205_XF_MetaG (SPAdes) (version 2) | ecosystem: Environmental > Aquatic > Freshwater > Lake... | reverse complement strand
ACAATTTGTAGCAGTTTTACTTTTAAAAATGTATTGTATGATATTAGATCTATGAAAGAATTTCCTTTAGATCCGAAGGAGAAACCTTCTATGTTGATAAATTCAGCTTCTTCTAAATAAGGCCTGATATGAGATATGATTTGATCTGATAGATCATTAGCATTACGAATCTTAATTCGTTGATCTTCTAAACTATTTTTAGTATTAGGTTCTTTATTATAGCTAACAACCGTGACAATTTCTCGTATTGCATCATGTGTTCTGAATGCGGCTTTACCTGATTGAAAATTTGGAACGAATGAAAATAGAGTGAGGTTACCTTCTTCGTTTATAGATACAGCTGTACTGTTAATTGAGAAATCAATTCCTATTATCATATACGTTTTCCTAATGCAGCACCTAATGCAGCACCAACAAGTCTACTCGTTAATAAATCGAAAATTACTCCTCTTTCAATACCTAATACATTTGCAATAATTTTACCAATAGAAGATCCTAGAGCAAATCCAGTAAGACCACCTAAAATAGATCCTAAAAAACCTTCATTTGTAAGCTCTTCGTTAAATTCTTTTATATTCTTGTTTTTATCAAGATATTGACTACAAAATTCTTTGATAGCTTTATCAATTTTAGCTTCTTCAGCTTCCGTTAATTCAGACTTAAGATTTTCGTTAAGTGCTTTGATTTCTTCTTCAGAGAAAGTATTACTTTCAATAAGATATTCTTTGAATGTTTTCATTATTTAATAGCTTTTGTAATTATTTCTTCTAATTTATATGGGTCTAATCTGAAAATTACTCCAGTAGATTGATTGTCAATAGAATGCCAAAAGGCATTTGCGAATTGAGGCATTGATGAATCTAGCTTATCTTTTATATTTTCTGCCATGGCATTCTTGGAAAAATTATCTAAAGTCTTGCCATCCGGTATAAATTGTAGGTATACTCCTTTTGCATCATTAGAAACGAGCACAGCAAATTTCATTTTTCCGATGGAAACCTTTCCTTCGTTAATAAATCCATCAAATGTTGGAATGATATTCATTAGTTTATTGTTTTTATATTTATCTCGTTAGAATGTATGTTTCATTCCTAATTCGTTATGTAAGACTTTCATAAAAGGAGCATAATTATGTTCGCCATATTCATCAACAAGTATTTTAGCTATGGCAATAGCAAAATCCTCATATCCCATAGAACTATCAATTTTTAGCATTGATTTGTTAATTTCCTTTGCTAATTTATCAGATTGACCGGTTTCATTAATAAAGCTTTCAAATGCAGATATATGTTTCATGGTTATAGCCATTTTTTTTCTATTTCAGTTGAAACCATTTTTACTAGGGCAGACATTTCATCGGCATTCATTCCTTTCTTTTTCATAAATGCATCAAATAGATTATCCTTAGTTCCAAGTTTAAGAACCTGAGTAATAAATTCGGCAGCTAATGCCGGAGAAGCTCTTTTACTATAATCTTCATTCATTTCCGTATTATCTTTAATAAATTCTTCGTATTTTAGTATCATGTTATAATTTTAATATTTTATGGTTTATTTATCGTTATTGGATTTCAAATTCTAGCTTTATTTCATTAAATGCAAAAGTAGCCTCAAATGTTCTAAATTCTGGAGTTAATTCCGAATAAGAAAGTGTGAATTGATTCATTCCGGTAAACAAACAATCTTTGAAGATTGAAGAGTACATCTTATTTCCTTCAGCGTCAAATATACCAATAGGAACATCGAATGTATATGGGCTACGATTATCAAAACTATAATAATGAAAGAAGGTCTCTAATAATATCCAATAATTAACATTACCATCTAGGAGCTGAAAGGTGATTGTGAAGTTTCTATCAATTAACATCTCAGGAGATAGAGCTTGACGAAATCTTCTCGTAGTACCTTTAGCTTCTGCATAATAACCGGGCTTAACCTGTTCAATTGGTTGAAAGTTAAAATTAGGAATGGTTATTGATTGAATAGAATAATTCACAATATCTGCCACATCCGTTACCGGAGTAGGCATCCTAAAGAGGTATGGTGCGTATCGATCTTTTATTTCTTGAGGTACGAATATTCTAGGTAGCTCAACTTTAAAAAGATCATTTCTATTTTGAAGTATCATTTATTGTCTGTTTATATTTCCTTTAACATTAGTTCCTTTAAGATTAGTTCCTTTAACAGCAGTTTGGAAAGGAGCAGGAACCGAAACACTTATTGAAGGAGCAGCAATTACATTCGGCGAAACCGTTACACTTACTGGAGTTGATATTGGAGTAACTGCAAAACTTGGAACTGGACTAGATATAACAGAAGATGGAGGAGGTAATACACTTACTACATTATTAGTTATTGCCGTGTTTGCACTTACCGAATTAGTATTTGAAGAAACATTATTAGATACTCCAACATTTCTAATTTCTATAGGAGTAAAAGTCTGAATTGGTTGTTGAACCGGAACTGCTCGCAATGCAGCGATTGTTGCATTAAGAGTACTTATTAAAGCTAGCAAACGATTATTCTCATTAGTCAATGTAATCTTTTCATTACTTGTATTTTGTATAAATGTAGTTTGTTGTCCTACTACGGTTTGAATTGTAGCTAATTGGTTCGATAATGAAGTAATTGTTGCATTGAATCCAGCGTCTTCTATATTATCTGCTGCTACTAATGCAGCGTTATTTGTTAAAGCCTGAGATAAATCAGAATTAGATTTAGTTAATTGAGAATTAAGAGATGAAATTTGATTATCTTTATTAACAACAGTAGAATTTCTTTCAACGATAGTCGTTTCTTGTCTACTGATTTGACCATCTTTTTCGTTAATAGTTATTAGAAGATCTTCAATTTTATCAATTTCTTTTAATTTAGCATATTCACTAGACGAATAGAATTTACCGGTATAGAGTTGTTGTTTTTCTCCTCTAGCCGATGCGGCATTAGCCGCTGCAGTATTAGTTATTTCCATAGAAGTTACTCCAGTTAAACCGGCAGTAGTTCCCTTTTCATTTCGAATATAAAGATTAAATTCTCGATTTTTTAAACCTAAAATATTAGTTGATTGAGTTTCATTTAAACGAAATACCACTTGACCTCTTGCTTTATCGGCTGCCGTTGTTGGAAATTCATCAAATGTAATAGATTCATCTGTATTAGATCCAAATTCTAAAATAACATCACCTAGACCAGAAAGATCTAAAATAGTATTGGCATTATTTTTAGTCTGATATAAAGTAAAACGTACATACGAGGTTCCTTTAGATATCATTATTCTTCCTAAACTTTGAGGATATATTCTCAAATTAGTTCCATTTTGTAGTACATTTTGGATAGTTCCTTGAGTAGCCGTTCCACCACTAGTAATATTATCCCATGCGATAGAAATAGCATTATTGTCAGTGAATGATGTTAGATATCTTACATTACTAATGATTGGATCTAAAGCTCTTTGTAGATTTATTTCTTTAGATACCAATTGATTGTATACTTTAATTTGAATTGGATTTGAACCTAAATTAATAGCCTTAAGAACTCTTCCGTATTTATTAACCTTACTCGAAATCATCGATGAGGCTTTCCAAATTTGCGAATTGTCTACTCGATTATATAGACGAAGTACGTAATCTATTTTAAAAGATATTGCATTCGTGTTCTTAATTACTGGACGAAATGTATTAGGCAAATCATAATTATCAACTTGGGAAAGTTGAACATCTGCAGTTTTCACCCATGCATATGTTGCACTAGTTTGATCGTAAACATATTCAGAAACGACTAAATCATGAAGTAACATGTAATCATAACCGGATGCATTAATATCCAGAATAAAATTTTCAATAATATCTCCATTGAATTTTCCATAAAATTCTATATAATCACCATCATTAGATTCAGCAACATAAGCACTAATAGATTCGAATTGATCTTTAGTAGGTATTTCTGCTTGAACTCCCTCATAAAAAGTTAGATAATTTTGTCCATCAACGAATGTTGGATTATTCAAAAATCTAAAATCTATCTGAATATTTTGAGAAGGTTCAAAACCAGATCCATCCGTAATTTTTTCAGCAACCGAATCTCCATTAAGTGTGGTATACCAATAATCATATACCAAATTGTAAAGAGAAAGAACTCTTACTTCTACATATGAATCATAAACTCTACCACCAAATAAAAATGATGATGGATTAAGAGTTTCCCAGGCATCCGATTTAGAATAAAGTATATTTGCTAAAATTAGATTAGTTCCATTTCTTTTCTTGGCTTTTATTGATGCCGCAAAAGCCTCATTCCCTTGAAAATTAAATCCTTGTACAAGATGAAATTTGACAGTATCATATACTGGAGATTTTCCAGTATTAAAACTAATAGGTAAACTGGCAGACGAAGTAAGATCAGTATCAAAATCGTTATAAAATACAATACGATCGATATCTAATTCTGCAACTTTAGATCTTGAGATTTGAGCAAATGAATGATTTCGGATATTAGCCGTTCCTACTGGAAGACCATCTTGAATTATTCCACAGGCATCATCGTTAAGAATTTGATATTCTCCGGTATGTAAGTTTTGAGTCTTCCATAATGGTGCAGTTGTAGTAGGGATACGGAATTCGTTCCCAGGTACATTTATTTGAGCCTGATCCGCATAGATGTATTCCATCAATACCGCATCATTAAGTAAAACAAATTTTGAAGATGTAGCCATTTACGTTTATTATTTAGAAGGGCTTAAAGAGCCTTTTAATCTTCTTATTCAAGTTATATGTAATTCCCAATCCAAAAGATACATTAGGTCCAACAGTTTTATTCACCGGATCAACACCAACACCAACACCAAAATAAGGTCCAAATACCCAAGAGGATTCGTCGGATTGAATCATGTTCTTATCAATAATAGATCCTTGTATATCAGAAATTGACATTCCGGGATAATTGGATTTTACAAATATTTGATAAGAACCATCAAGTTTAACCAAACCAGTGGTCACCGAGATACCGATTTCATCTTGTGTTATAGTGGTACCTTTATCTAGAACATTCGCTGAATCGTATTGAATCTTAGATATCCCTGCCAACTTCCGGTAGTTACCTTTCGAAAAGAGGGAATCATATTTCCATCGAATATCCACAATTCCATCAGCATATTTAGTGATGGTATTTGTCAAATAGATTGGATCCGATTTGATTTCCGTGTTAGCGGTAGTAATTATCTTAACGTCTCCTTTCAGATTTTTAACTTCTTTATAGAGTTCGGCATTAAGTTCTTTAAGTTTTTTACCATCTGCAATGAAAGTATTCTTTAGAAAAACTTGTTCACCTAATTTATTAGTTGTTGCTTTAACTGAATCATTCAGAGCCTTTTCATTTTGTCCGGCTACTAATAGATCATCTTTAAGACCATTCGTAACAGAACATTGTCTAAGAAAAAGAAGCAACATCACAACAAATCCAATTATTAAGATTTGATTAAGCTTCAATTTTTTATAGTCAAATTTCATAATTTTTAATTTTATTACCACATTTTTGCTGGTCCAGTCCATCCAGCAGAATGATAGATGTATAGACCTTCAGCATAAGGTCCAGTTTGTCCATATGTAGCACCAGTAGTTTGATAAACCATAAGACCGGTGGATCCAGTTATTGCGATTCTTTGTGCATATGTCATTCTAGGTGGAGCAAAACCTTTAGTGATTGAGTTAACTGATAAAGCAGCGGTTTCTGGATAACCTAAACTATATGAAGAATATCCTGTTATTGGATCTCCAAAGACTCCAACCTTAGCAACGATACCTCCATCATAATAAGGTCCTTTTTCAAACCAACTATTTGCATAAGCCGCACTACCAAAAATTGAGTATCCACCAACCAATAAGGAGGCACTTACTTGAGTTGCACCTATAACACCATATGCAGTTTGTAAATTATTCTGTTGGTTGTTAGCATTTCCACTAATAATTACTGGACCTTGAAATGCTGCAGCAAGAGCTGAAGGCATTCCACCAAGACCGGAAGAAACTGTTTTAAATTTGAAAGCTGCATTAACGTCTCTATTCCATGTTTCTTCACCTACTGCTAAAATTCCTTCAGATGCCATACCGGAAGTACCTCCATAATATCCAAATAATGAAAAAGATGCAGATGCACCAGGATAATTTTTAATATGACCTTGATATATTGCACCTTGTGTTCTTACTCCATTGATCGGTGGTTGATAATCTCTATGGAATGTTATATCACTACCAACAGTTATTGCTCCACCAACGGCAAATTTAGACCTAATATATTGACCAGTTCCACCGGAAAGAGTAGATGAAGAAGTTGGGAAACTTAAACCAACTATCAAAGATCCACCATTTGCACTTCCACCAGGATTAACCCAAATGTTAGGAGACATATTTGTTGCTCCTCTAGCAAATGTTCTTAGAACAATATCATCCCATGAATAAATAACCGTAGCTCCACTAACAAATGATGTAATGTCATAAGCCGGAGTAAGTCCATGTATAAGACCACCACCTCGAGCATTAATAACATCAGTCATTGATGCAACTCGCAAACCTGATAAATTGGCAGGAAGAGTTAAACCGGATATACCACCACCAGATCCATTAATTGTATTTAGATTTCCACTATCTTGAATAATATGAAAAGGAACCTTTGGAGTATAATTTTCTGAATTCCAAGCACCTTTTAAAAATCCTGTAGATCCAGTAGCTCCTGGAACAGGACCAACGATACCTAAACGGCTAGATGCAAATTGAGTTCTAGGAATTCCAACAGAATCAACGGAAGCAATAATTTTTGCTATTGCATTTGAGGTATTATCAGCATGTAATGATATATGAGAATCGTAATTATTTGATGCATTAATTCCACCAGTATTTCCTCTTGATATAATTAATCCAGCAACAATATTACCGGCTAAACCGGCAGTAGTACCAATAATGGTATTTCCTAATCGATGTTGATAAGAGCCTATTGAATAAGTTCCATCAATTCCTTGAATAACCACTGCTCCTTGTTTGCCAATTCCCGTTGAAACTGGATTTAATCCAACTGATTTCGAAAATATATGATGAAAACCTAATGGAGTAGGTTCGGTTGAATCATTTCCAGTTAACCAGGATTTTTCGCTTAGATAATCATTAAATTTTAAGAATTGAGATTCTACATAATAATTAGCCGGAATTTCTAAAGGAGTAGTTCCGCCTATCTTAATTGCCATAGACATTTTAGGTGAGTGAATAACTGCCCTTTGTATAAGAGTTCCATTATTCCAAGGATCAGTTGTTGTAGTTTCAAATCCATAATAGGTAAAATCTAGAGCAGATACCGGTTCATTAAGATCTCCTGGAGTAGGTAAGGTACCACCAGTACCTGAAGTTAAACCAACTGCACCGAATGCCATTCCACTAACACTATCACCGTCGATATATCTTTGTATTACTGTTAATGTAGGTAGTTGTTTTTGTAAATTAGATCCACCGAAGAAAGTTCCAAAATCAGATAATTGATCGATTGCCCAACCGGTAGATCCCATGAATACAATATTCTTCTCAGCACCTACATATGAGAGAATATCTCTATTCGAGCTAACTATTGTAGTTGCTCCATATGCCGTAGCAGGAATCCATGAATTAACACCGATATCCGTAGCTCCTCTATAATATTGCCATTCAAATGATCCTCCAGTAGCTCCATCGGGTCCACTAGGACCAACAAGACTAATTCCGGTATTATACCATCCAGTAGAACCTCCAGTATATGAATATATGTAGACAGTTCCACCACCACTTACAAATCCATCACCTAATTCTAATGGATTGCCGAAGGCATCACCAGTAACTCCACCATACGTAGATCCAGCAAACCAATAGTTTCCTCTATCTCCTACAGGACCCTGTCCACCGGCAGGACCAGTTACACCAGTATCTCCTTGAGGACCTCCACCACCAAGAATTACTTGGTCAAAGTTAAAGTTTATCTTTTCAACTGCATTTAGTAGAGAATCGGATGGAAAAAGTTCTTTTATTGAAATGTTAGCCATTTACTTATTTTTTATTTAATGTCACTGTGCAAGAAATAGACACTTGCTTATCTGTTGGTAGTTTATATATCAAGCTAAAATTCAATGGGTTATTTCCTAAAGGGATCGTCTGAAAATTAGTCGAAACGATATAACCATTATCTTTCTTTTGAGCATCTGTATAATCTAGACGAATTAAAGGCTCAATGGTATTTGGTTGATAAATCTTCTCCCAGAATGTTATGTTGGATATCTCATATCGATCAAAGATATTTTCTTCGATGTATTTAGTGATATCATCATCTAGTGTTCCTTGATCAAATGAATAATTAGGATCTATGTATTTGGTAAATTCAGCTCCAAATCCTTCAGAGATTAACCATTTGCTTAATGCCGATGTGATATAAACATCCATAGTTAATTCATTTTGAAGAGATGTTGTGTTAGTTATTTCAAATACAATATCTTGAGTTATTGTTTTGATTTTAGCGGTAGTAGATCTTCTACTGAAGTCTTTTCTATCGATAGCTCCACCATCAAATTTTTCAATTTTAGGTGAATCAGGAATAGCAATAACCTTAGATCCAAAAAACGATTTTTCTTCTTTAGGTTCTCTGGTACCTATCACGGATTGAGATATATTACGCTTTAGATATTTCCAATAATAATATGGATCCCAATTAGATCGAAATACAAAGAAGTCTTTATGGTCAATGGAAATTTCTCCTATTGCTGGATAGATTGAACGAGTTGAACCGGTTATATTTTGTCCACCTACTATATTCGGATTCTCGACATTAACTTTATAAAGATAAAGATTTGGAATAATTCCTAGTGATTCATCTTTCCAATAGTAATAAGGAGAAGCGGTACTTCCACTTCCTCCTCGTTGAACATCCCATATATTGATATTAAGATATTGAAGACCTTCTTCTTTAAGATCGTTTTCATCTATGAATTTAATAACATCATACCATTTAGGAACATATTCTCCTCGATATCTATTCATTCTAGATAATTCAACTCTTGATGCACCTACTAAATCAAAACCAATATCAATGGATGATTGTAGACCCGAAGGTTTATCCTCAGATTTAGCGATATCCAAATAACTTGATTTAACTAAATCATCCGGAGGAAGTATAGACAATATGAATGTGTTAAATTCTACAGTACCATCATCATTTATCTGAATATATTGAACATTAGGATCTCCACTATTAAATGAATCTGCAATAGTAGCGAAGCTAATACTAGTTAGAATATTAGAATATGCATTATATCCACCAAATTCATAATAAATTAGAGATCCAGTTTCCGGTTGAAAAGGTTTTGCATAATCGGATCTCAATGAACCAGGCCATGCATTTCGGATGTTCACGTATGAATTATAACCATTAGGAGTTAGAGTTGAATTGAGAGGAAGACCTTCAATCGATGTACATTTAAATGATCTAGTAGAAATATCAAATATTCCTCCAAATTTATATATGTATGTAGTTACACCTACTGTATTAGCTAGATATATTGAATTAAATCCTCCTTCAGGATTAAGAGTTAAATCATTTTTAAAATCTGGTAACACTCCATTGATATCTGTTCCTGAATAAATTTCAAAATATTCTCCAGTATCTACCCAACCATTAATAGATCCTTTAACCACAACATCTTCATATTGAAAAGAACCTCCATACCCAGCATAGCTGTATTTATCATTTGCCGAGTATAGGTAAGCTCGATCAATCCATCGACCTCCAATATAATTTGTTAGAAGAGGATCGTCAACGTTAGCCTCAATTAAAACTGTAAGAGTTTTCCATTTATCATTTTTGATAGCTTTGATAGACGTAGATAATCCATAAGTTAATATTGCCGAGAATTTATAATCATCATATATTGCACTAGGAACGGTTTTAATTTCTTCAATATTATAATCAATATTAGATGTACCACTCTTATCTTTAATAGCAACCTTAGCACCTCTAAATAAAGTTTCTGCAAAGGCAAAATCATTTCCTCCATTGAATATTGAATATCTAAAATCTCTAGGTACTGGATTTTCATTCACGGTTTCTCTGGTAAAATAATCGACGAAATAATCGTCAATGATACTAAATAGACCACCACCAGAAGCTCCAGTTACACCGGTATAAGAGGCATAACTTCCGGTAGATCCAGTAGGATTAACGATAGCCGAATCGAAATAAGAGAATGAATTTCTCTTTTCATCAAATGTCATGTATTGAGGATATTCTTGTAGATAATACCATTCATGAGTAAATAGCTTGGGATTTCTACTATATTCATCAAATGATGGTGAAAAATTGAACATACCGAATGCTTGATCGACATTTAGACGATATCCATTTTCTCTAACATCGGTTGATTCATTATCGTATACCCATTTATTAATAAATGGAACTACTCTAGAATAAACAGAAAGTGTAGGATTATCATTCTCTTTTAAACGATCATATTCATTTGTTATTGTATCGGCAGTATCATCATATTGATTGTATAAACCAATAAGTTTTTGGAATCCTCCAGTAATTGTAAAAGGAGATTCGGCACCAACGGCTCCGGTAACATTATCTCTAGATTCTTGTGTAAGCGCCCACCATTGAACGAACGGATTCTCATCAGGAATATTAACTGGAAATATTTCTAAATCATTACCTAATGAAGAAGTGGTATTTGTTGCTCCTGGCAAAGTAATATTTCCCCAAGATACGTTAGTTGAAGTTGTTCCTATAACAGTACTTAGAAGATTTCCTCCACTAGTTAAAGTCCATAAAGATAGCAATCCAAAATCATTTTCATATGCAGAGATTGAATATGCTGGACCTCCTAAAGTACTACTCATTAGAGTATTAGGTATAGGTTTGATTATACCATAATCTGTTATAGGAGAGAATCCGGTAATTCCTCTAGATATTACAATCGAAGTTGCACCATAAGTAGAAACAAAAGAAGATCTACCACTTACGACATAATAATCTGGATTTGCAGTTGATCCTAACCATGGGAAATTCTTCACTCTATTAAATGATCGGAAATATCCACCAGAAGTACCACCAACCGTAGATCCAGTAGGTCCCATTGATTGATATTGATTGGATAAAGCGGTAGCGCTGATAAATTCTGTTCCATAGATCCAAGGACCGGCACTAGGTCCAACTGAGGTTTCAAGACCAGGTGAGTAATTTGCTAATGCAATTACCGTATTACCAGTTCCATGAAAGGTAGGACTTTTTCTAGCAGATATTGAAACGAATTCTGCATCTCCATCGTAATCCGAAAATATAGTACCAGATCCAGTTAAGCCTGAAATAATAGAAGTGTCAAAATTTCCATACCAAACCTGTCCAGTAGGTGCAATTGGAGCAATCTTATAAAGAGCACCAAATCCAAATTCAGATCCACTGTAAACATCTCCATAAACAAATCCTTCAGGACCTTGGAATGGTGCATAAACTGGACCTGAACCATTAGTTGATCCTTTAAAGCTGGCTTCTACTTGATATGAGGCAGGATCATTGATAGGTAAAAGACAATCATAACTCCATACAGTTCCAAATCCTTCAACTCCATTTGTTTGTGATACTCCATGTAATCTTCGAGGATTTGCCGAAGGACCAATAGAAATTCCTCCTATTATATTACTTCCGAAAGAAGAAGTTGAATTAAACATTGAACCATCATTATATTCGAATGCTCCAGCTCCATGTCTAGGCTCAGTTGGATCAGCTGGATTCAATGCCGTTGCATAAAGAACATCTAGATTAAGACTAAAAGGTCCTTCACTTGCACAGCCAAATAGTTTATGAAAACCGGGATTATCCGGATTATCAATTAAAGATCCTCTTGGTTGAACCGTTACACCATTCTCGAAATAATAAAGAACTTGTATTCCTCTATCTTCATCCCATGAGAAAATAGTTCCTCCAGTAGTTAGGTCTCCTGTGCCAGCAGCTTCTACTGCCTCAATTCCTCCTAGAGGAGCTACACCAAACCAAATAGGTTTATTAGTAAACGATAGTGGCACAGTTTCTAAATTAGTGATATTCCATAATGGACCAACTGGTTCATATTCCCATTGACTTTTAGAGGCTACCCATTTCCATACATGATATATTGATCGATTAGCAAAATTATTCGATTGAAGAGCATCAATGGCATATCCAGTTTGTAAGTATAATTCATCATTCAAAGTCCCATCGAATTTAGGTAAACCATAACCATAACCGGCAGTTGGTGCACCGATTGGAGGAGTTGTAGTGGACCATATTACTTGTCGATAATCAAAAGTTAGATTTGCTGGTCCTATTAAACCGGTATCTAGATTCGCAGCGTAACTCCATATTGATGAAGAGGTATTCGGTGGTAGATTTGATGGAGTTGCAGAAACACATCCAGTTTGCTCAGGTATATAAATTGAATGTCCTGGCATATCAAATTGGGCATTATAAATAGGACTATCGTCTTTATCCCAAGTTGCAGTAAATATTCCACCATATCCAGTAAAGTTAGTTTCGATTAATCCTAATGAATTTCCAAATTGTGAAACAAAAGCATTTTTATTCCACATGTTTCTTCCAGTAACAAATTTCCGAGTATCGTTATAATTACTTACTAAATAATTACTCAGCACTATGTCTTTCTCTATATAAGAGGATCCAGTAAATCCAGCGGATCCAACACTAAAGAAAGATAAAGCACCTACTGGCTTTCCATCCATAACGTTGTAAGGATCAGAATAAGATCCAGTAATACCGAATGCTGCTACTGTAGTAGCTCCGGTCGAAATATTCTGAAATACCCATTCACCTGAAGGTCCACCTATACCAGACATATCTTGAGCAGTAAGTAATGCACCTAATCCATTATATGAGACAATATCTCCTCCAACTTTAAATCTTCCATCTCCACAGCTCCAAAGTGGCATATCTCCAGCGGTTCCTCCACCAGTATTACCGGTTATTCCAAATTGACAAAAATTAAATGGATTGATTAAATTTGCCAGAAGTTTATATCCCAAATTTGAGTTAATATAAGCAGATTTGTAGGATGTGGCTTGTGGATCTCCGCTTGCAAATTGCCCAATTGCTCCTGGACTAAAAACACCTAAATCTGCTTGTGTTACTGGGGCTATTGCCGTTGCTCCGATCGTAGTCCATCTACCATAAGGTCTATTATAAAAGTTTGCGGAATTTTCACTTTGATACGGAAAATATTCTGGATATTCAGGTGGTTCTGGATATGTTCTAGTTCCAGCAAAAACTACTTCATCTTCATTGATAGCAGATATCGCTCGCATTCCAAAATCTGGATAATCCGTTAAGTAAATAAGACCAAATGTGGCACCGGTAGCACCAGTTGAAGTAACTTCAAATTTTCTGAGAGTTGGATAATTTTCTGATGAAGATGACATAAAAATATCGCCTTCTGCCCAATCTAAATCCTTAAAATTATAAGATGGCAAAGATAGATAAAGATTCCAAGTATCTCCACCATCTACGGTTGTGTATATTTCATGTAAATTAAGAAGAGCTCCGGTCATACCTTTTTCTCCAGTAGGACTTTTTGCAAATATAATTCTTAATGAAGGGGAATTTGCACCA
>Ga0209190_1002098_pt1 | contig 13658 bp, 17 predicted proteins | sample M_140205_XF_Meta_FD_187315 | JGI IMG/M metagenome (GOLD analysis project Ga0209190, IMG submission 187315) | Freshwater microbial communities from Lake Montjoie, Canada to study carbon cycling - M_140205_XF_MetaG (SPAdes) (version 2) | ecosystem: Environmental > Aquatic > Freshwater > Lake... | reverse complement strand
AAATCTTTTGTTTTCATCATCCTTTTTGAAAGCAAGGATAGTGTAGTTTCGTTTAACTAACTCTTCAACTGTTTCATATGAAACATTATAACAAAGCATGGCCTTGGTGCCAGTGAAACCACTTCTATCTAACGAGTTCACCCATGGTTTAATTTTGTCAAAATCATAACCAGTAATACTACCAATCACTATATCATTCATAACAACTCCAATTATTAATTAAATTCTTTAAATCTTTTTATCTTACGACCTTGACCAGGTGTATCGTTCTTATATGTATTCGTCAATGTATTCGTACCATCTTGTCCTGCACCGGCCTTAGGTAAAATATCTGGACTAACACTTTCTTTGTGATGTGTTGGTTGTTTTAGTTGAGAAAACTCACGCCTAGCATGTTGTAAATCTTTCACATGGTGCGTTGATGAAACTGCCTTCTTTCGTTTGTCAATTTTTTTCCATGTGACCAGTGCTTGGTCATTGTCAATACTTTGTATTTGACCTATATTCCATTGATTCTCTGGATGTCTTACCCAATCACCACGATACACCTGTTCTGTCACACTCTTATGCAACTTCACGCCTGTAACATCTTGAACTAAATTCCATGCCTCTTTATTTTTCTTTTTCTTTATAAAAGATTGTAACATATCTTTTTGTTTTTGTGAAGCCTTTTGTTGAAACTTTACCAGTTCCATAATGCCAATGTTACCAACATAACCCGCTTCGGTTATCTGTTCTTTTAATATTCTTGATTTTGTTATTCTTCGAATTGCTTCTGTCATTTTATCCTCTAGTCAAGGTAAGAATCTTTTGTATTTGAGATTCTAGGATTGGTTTACGATTAGGCCAATTGATGTATGGTTTGTCTGCCGTCTTTAAAAGATTTGATAGAAATGGCATAATTAACTTTTCTACTTGTATCAATCTTGCTTTGTATTCTTCAACTGTTTCATCTTTTTCGGCAATGACTGCATTATATTCTTCTTCTGATACCGCAGAGAATCCAAAATCGTTATCACCATATTCTGCTAGAATTTTATTTATATCATATGCCATCATTTACTCCAGTTTTTCTGTGCAGTAAAATTCAAATGCGAGAACTCAAGTCTATCTACCAATTTAACTGCATTACCTGTCAACCTATCAACTGCAACAAAACCTTCGGGATTTGTCACTTTGAAACCGTCTTCTGTTTGAACAAAGGTACTGGTAACTTGTTTCATCTGTTGCAACTTTTTAATAATCATATTCTTGGCATCAACCATGCCATTTTGCATATCAAATACATTTTTCAAATCATTTGCAGCACCACGGAGAGTTCGCATAATTTCATTCTTAATCATGGTCTTATCTCTCTTTGTCTTCTCCATCTTTGCAGAAACAATATCTTTGTTTAGTTTTTCTTCAACCCACTTCAATAATTCTCTTGTGTGTGCGGCAGTATTAGTAATCTTTTGGCCTTCACGCACTTTGGTGTTATTGAATGTCTTAATGTATTCTCTGATTGTATCACTATTAGAAATTCTACCAATAGACATTGCACTTGTTTGTTTGAATAATGAACCAACAAAGGAAAGAATAGAAGTTATTTGTTTTGTTTCTTCTTCTGTGAATGATGCAGTACCAGATGCATCGGTAAAATACGCATCACGGAACCAAACATCTTTTGTTGGTGTAAGATTTCTGATATCAATATTAAATGATGCCTTCATATCAGCAAATGTTCTACCTGTGTATGAAGTATGAAACACAACGCCCATTTGTGCAGCCTGCATTGTCTTTGCAAGTTTAGAATCAGAAGGCACAGCATATATCAATGTGTTTGGTTGAAATGTGATATAACTTTCACCATCAAGTGTCTTCTCTGATAGGTCACCTTTTGCAAACATCATGTCACCTTGCAATACACCTTTGATGCCAAGTTTTGGAAGATATCGTAGAGCAACTTTTAATTTTGCATTGAGGCCTTCACCTGGATGATTCTTATCAATGTCTGCATCAGTATAATTTAACTTTGCATTTGCATTGAATACACCTTTTGTGCCAACAAAGAATTTACCATTGTCTGGATTAATACCACAAAAGATTGCAGGTGAGCCGTCCCATTTTGTTGTGGTGTTTACTTTTGACGATGAATGACCCGCAAGCATATCTCTCAATGCCTGTAAAAAATTAATTGCATCTCGACCACCTTGAACACCACGATTCAGAATTTCATCTTCAAGGTGTTCTAGGTGAAGGTTTGCACCTTCTTTTTTTGCTTCGGTTAAGTATTGTGTGAATTTCATATTACAATATCTTTATAAAATAAGAACTTTCATTTGTTTGAGATTTAGCATAGTAAATAAAATCTGAAGCTATGTTATTTTGTTTACCAGAAGTCATGAACAAATCTATAAATTTTAAATTCATGTATTTTGAAAAGTAAAAAGAACCAGGAGAATCAGAGTCTTTTGCTTTTGCAGATGCTTCAAATTCTTTTAAAGTTTTAAGTTTGTCAGCACCCTCATAATATATCTCATACAATCTGAAAAACTCTTTCATAAATCCTGATGTTTTTGTAAAATTAAAAACTTCTACTTCAGAATTATCAAATAATCCTTCAGAGCCATATTTTTTTAAATATTCATTTACATTACCGCCACCTATTTTACCACCAGCTGCAGCACCACCTTGAACTTCACCTTGCCAAGATGAAGTTGTATTTGTTGCTCTAAATTGAATCTCAATTCCACTTATCTTCATATACATATCAATCGAATTAAAAAAACCTTTCGAACTACTGGTAGCAGCAAGTCGATAACCGTCATATCTATAACTGCTTTTTTTAATTCCTGGATTATTAGATTCTTCCTTTGTAGCTTTACCTTCAACTTTTTTTAATGACACACCTAACAATTTATTTTTTTGAGCTAAATCAAAAATTTGTTTATTTAAATCTGGCCAAGTGGCATATGTTAATTCAGGCAAATCATTTGCATTTTTTCCTAAAGTTGTCATCCAAATATCACCTGGATTCCATTTATTCTTATCAAAAGAACCTAAAACTGGATTTATTTTTAAACATTCTTTATGATAAGAATAAATTTTATTCATAAAATCGGAGTCTCTGTGAAAATATACGGGAGATTTAAATTTCATCTTATAATCATTATATAATAAATTTGCAGCTCTTATCATAGAAATTGTCCATCCTTCATCATTTGCAACATTTTCTATTATCATATCTATTGTTAGACTTCCTGTGTCGCAATATTTGGCAGATTCTTTAAAGTTTTTTATAGATAAATCTTCTGGACTGTCTATTTCTTTTTTTATTACATTAAATACCAAAGAACAAAAGTAACATTGTCCACTTTCAGTATATTTTGTTAATGTTGATCCACCTCTAGCACCTCCACCTCCACCAAACTCTTTTGTTTTGGTGAAATCTTTCATACTATATGATTCACCAGTTACACTTATAAACTTTAATGCAGAAAATGAACTCCTATCTTCTTTTTCTCCACAAGGTTTAAGTTTATCTAAAATTTCTAATTGAGATTTATTATTTCTAGAATTTTTGTCTGTGCCAGTAATAGAAAAAGTAGCTTGTTTCTTATCTTCCATATCAAATGGTTGCTTATAAGCTTCGGTGCCAATTTTTTCATATTTCATTTTGGCAAAAAATTTTTGTTTTCTGGAAATAAACTTATCTTTTTTTGTTGCTATTTTGAAAAAATCTTTATATGTTAAGTTACTCATTCGATACTCCATTCGTTATTGGAGTATTTATGCTATCACAACTACCGTATTATGTCAAGCGAAAAATGAATCTAGCGTGTTTTTTTCTGTCTTTGGATACTCTGAATTTCCTTTACGAAACACCCATACCGGTTCAATAAACACATCTTTCAATTCTACGGCATTGGGTCTGGCCATCATACGCATACCTATCTTGCCAACATAAAAAGAGTCTTTAAATGATGCAAAGTGTTCAACCATGTCATCACACAGAGGAAGTCTTTTAGACCCCTTGGTGCGTGGTTCTATGATGTTTATCATCATGTATCCGTTCTGTTTGATTGTCTTCCAAACTGTCTCAGTTACCTTGAAGAAGAAATTATACTTCCATCCGTTGAATGAATCATATCTTGCCCACGATTGATTAGATGCCTTATCGGTATCTGTTGCATACTTTTCTGTTTCAAAGTATGGCGGTGATGTAAAATAGAAATCAAATGTATTCACATACAAATCCCAATTCACATCTTCAGAAGGCAGATTCCAAATCTTTACAGTCTTCTTACCGACACATTCAAAGTAATCTGTTTTCTCAATTAAAGTTGGTTCACCACCAAGAAGTCTTTCGTATGCGACACATTGTTTTTTGTATATTTCAAATACATCTGGATTAGGATCACAACCAACATACATCTTTGTGCATGGTGTGCCATAAAATCCTGCAAGTCTGTCACCCCAACCACATGAAGTATCTAATACATTTTCCGCCTTATGTTTTTCATATAAGGCCTTTGCGACAGATGGTCTGAATTGAGTTGCAGTATATGTGCCTAATCTAAATGCGGTACGAAATGTTGCCTCATTCAAATCACCATCTGCCATAATGCCTTCACGCCAGAAAGTCCAGTTCATTCTACTCAACTTGTCTTTGTCATTCCATATTTCTAATGGTGCAGATGATGAATTAGAACCACACTTCATTCGATTCATTTGTTGAAAATAATCACTTATGACATTGTAATGATTTGATTTATCAATCACACCCAATGGCATATCAGCGTATTTGTATTTGTATTCATATCTTTCTTCAACAACATCAAAATCTTTATATTGGTCTAAATGAGAACGAAAATAAAAATCTGTAAATCGACTATTCACTTCATGCAATTCACAATCATTTGTTGGAAAAGGAACTTTGTTTCTATGAATATACTCAGCCAAAGATTGACGAATTTCATCTTTATCAAAAGTTGTAATTAGTGATTGCCAATCTTTCGATTTGACATTTGGTATGCCACGACTATCACAATTTACAGAAAAGTAATTTATAATTTCTTCGTTAATCATACCTTCAAACCACCAAAGTCTTTTCTTCTTTCACGATTACCAAATGTGTTTATTGGTTTATCAGGAATGCCTGCATCAGCAATATCTTGTTGTGCAGATTCTTCAACATCATACAGTCTCATCTTTGAACGGTCAACACCAAGAACAAACCTCTTATACAAATTAGGATCACCATAACGATTCTTTAATTGTTTAACGAGAATTTGATTCAATGCTTCTAGTTCTTCGTTTGTTACAAGAGCAAACATAAAGTCGGCAGTTGCAGGCAGACCAAAAGATTCAGATGTATCTTCAAGACCAGGATCTGAATTACTGAAACCACTACGAGTTGTTTGTGTAGCAGAGACAACTGGTAATGCAAACTCAACGGCAAGACCACGGAGTTCTTCTGCAATTGCCTTGATGTATGAATAACTGTTTACATTCGCACCAGGTTTAATTCTTGCAGAGCAACAAATGTTTAGATAATCAATAAAGATAATATCTGGTCTGAAATTCTTCTTCAAAGCCAAATCATTTAACAATGCACGGAAATGCAATACAGACGCACCAGCAGTTGGATACTCTTTGATGATTAACTTACCTTGTGTCTTTGATTTGAGTGCAGAGAATTTTCTAAGATAATCTTCTTTACTGATTGTTCTTAATTCATCTAAATCAATATTCAATAAGTTGGCATCGATTCTCTCTGCAATCTTTTCTTCTGCCATTTCCATTGTGATATAGAGAACATTTTGACCTTGTGATAAGTTACCTGCGGCCACATGACACATGAACAAAGACTTACCAACACCAGTGCCAGCAAGTGCAATGTTCAATGTCTTAATTGGAAGACCGCCTTTTGTAATCTTGTTAAAGAGGTCAAGGTCAAAACGAATACGAGATTCTACTTTGTGATATGAATCATAACGAGAATCAAAGTCTTGTGTGTAATCGTGACCGATGTTGTTATCAAATGAAACACCAAGAGCATCACTTAGAAGTTGAGGTATCTCACCTTTAGTTCTTTTCTCATTCTTACTATCAAGAATAGAAACAGATTCCATAATGGCATTGTAGATAGCCTTATCTTGGCAAAACTTTTCAGTTTGTTCAATCAACCATTGTGTTTCAGTCGGTTCATCTTTATCTGAATGAACTTTGTTTAGTAACTCAATTGCCTCTTGAACTTGAGGCTCAGTTAGATTTTTCTTCTCTGTGAAGTTGATTACAAGTGCCTCATGTGTCGGAGGATTCTTGTATTGATTTAAGAAATCAAATATTTCTTTGAATACAATCTTTTCTGCATTGTCTGAGAAATAATCTGGTCGAATGAATGGTAATACCTTACGGATATATTCTTCATTATAAATTAAGTTCTTTATGATTGTCTGTTCTAGTCTGTTCATTTGCCTGTGTTTCTAATATTATAGTAAGTACGTCACCCATGATTATATGCAAATCTTCATCATTTGTCAAGTCATCAATGTCATGTTCACCAGAATGAACAATGGTATATCCGAATTGCAATCTTGCAAATTCACCTTCTTCAACTACTCTTACCTTCTGATAATGATATATTACTCCTTTGTATTTTTCCATTAAGAGTTCTATACCAGTTACTTTGAGGTCCTTGAAGTCAAAGAAATGATAATCAACGCCTTCTTTAAGCATCTTCTGTTTCTTCCAGAACAGGAGTTTCTCCCATAATGTTTCCATATGCAATTTCATATTTGTGTTTAACAAACTCTTTAAACTTATCATCATTTAAAATTGACTCCATAAATTCAGGTGTTGATGTATCTGCAATTCGTTTCTTATCACCAATCTCACCAGTTGATTGGTCTACCTTTGCATACCAACCATTGGTTGGTTTGACCACATGGCCGGATTCAATTGCAAGGTCAAGTAAACCAGAATACTTACTAATACCACCATCAAAAGATACAGAAATAGGTATTTTAGATTTTTCTTTAACATAACGACTTTTCTCTACATTGATAATAAAATTGTAACCGACAATCTCGGTGCCATCTTTTTCTTGTTGACGGCCAATAATATAAATGTTGTCCGCAGAGTAATACGAACCTGTACCACCACCAACAATATCTTTCGGGAACATACCAATCTCTTTGTATGTGTGATTAACAACAACCATTGAGATATCTTTAATGTTCAAGTGTGGTGTAACCATTCTAAACAAACTCTTAATTTGTTTTGCACGACTCATATCTGCAACAGATTTACCTTCAAGTGCATCATCAACTTCTTTCTTTGATGCAAGATTACCAACTGAATCAAGTATGATGATTAGTTTATCACCACGATTCACATCGGCCAATTGTTGCATAATATCAAACTTCAATTGTTCAATATCAGTTAGTGGTGTGTGCAATACTCTGTCCATATCAATCTGAAATGTTTCAAAGTATTTGACTGGTGTGCCAAACTCTGAATCATAGAATAAAAGGACTGCCTCAGGGTATTTGTCCATATACGATTTTGCCATTAGCAAACTGAAGGCAGTTTTAAAGTGTTTAGATGGACCTGCCCACATTGTAAGACCAGGTATAAGACCACCATCAAGTCTGCCAGATAGTGCCACATTAATCATTGGCACACCTGTAGTGACCATATCTTTTTCAGTAAAGAATTTAGACTTAGATAGTATTGCACTATCTTTAATTGTTGAATTCTTTTTAATTTTTTCAAGTAAGCTCATTAGAAGGATCCTCCATCCATTTTAGTAATTTGTGTTTTCGGTATAATTTCGTTAGTATTATTTTTTTCTTCAAAGAATGATTCTAAACTAGGACTAGCTAGTTTGTCAAGCTCTTTTTTCTTCTTTACCTTCTTTATAGGTTCTTCAGCAGGTATTTTCATTCTGAGGTATGTTTGATTAGAAGCAATCAATAGTAGAATAGCAAGTGGGTCAAAGACAATAATGATAATAAGAATAACGCTTCGTACTGCTTTATCTATGAAGTTCGGGTCATCTTTACTATAGAATAGCTCGGCGATATATTTAATCGGACCAATTTCTGCCGTCAGTTTATTTTCCTCTGAAAGTAGAGGTAACTTTTCTGTTGATAATTTCTTTAGTTCAGCCTGCACTTCTTGTATTTGAACATCAATCTTGCGTGATGCAGTTGCTGGGTCACCTGCTCTTTGTAATAGGTAACTTAATCGTTCTTTTGCAATCTTTTCTTGTGTCTCTAATGTTTTTAACTGAACACTATTTGCACCAACAACAATATTTGTATCAAGGTGTGCCTTTGAAAGATAACCAAAGATGCCCATTGAAGTAATTAACATCAGCAGAATAATGGCAGTTAAAAAATAGTAACGCATTATTTGCACAGTAACATTCCAATTGTTATATAACCAAGATACTGTTACCAATTTAGATAACTCTAATACTGTACCCATCACAATAATTGGCCAGTATGAGCCTGGAAATATCTGTGCAAGACCAATAACTGAATAGTAGGCCGCAATACCTGATAATGCTAAAGCAGATAAAAAAGGTAATAATACTTGTATCATGGATTTCTCTTTGAGTGTGGAACATCAAACACAAAAGTAATTCTGGTGCAATCTCCTACATTCTTTGTTCCGTGCATTAATTTATTATTGAACCAAAGTAAAGTTCCTGGTTCTACTGTGTATGTTTCACCACCAACTGTATATTCATAACGACCTTGAATTGATAAATGATATCTATCTTTAGTTTGATAATATGATCCAATATCAATATGTTGTCCAACAATATCATCAACAGGTAGAGACAAGAAACCACACCTTGAATGAGCATGAAAATGTCTTCTCATAAAATTTACAATTTCAGTATGTCTATCATAGGCAGAAGTTTTGATACAAAGTTCTGTATTGTATGCCATCTCTCCTGGTTTTGAAATGGCACCCATAACTAACTGTAACACACCTGCTCTGATAGTGTAGATATCTTTATCTAATTGTTCGGCCGAATCAAGTTGTTTTTGATTACCCCAATCATCTTTATATTTTTCTAATTGAGATTTAATCTTTGAAACATTGATACCTGTTTTAATTATACGAATATTATCCAAAGAAACTCTCCAATGAATTTTGTTTCTCAGTTGACCAATTCATACAATCTAAAATCACTTTGATTGGTTCAAGAAACGCCTTGTCAAATTGCATATCGTAATCAACATATTCCTGTAGTTCGAATTCTTTTGGTAATCTATTTGGAAAAGAGATGACCATATCTTTAAACGGATTAGGTTGTTTCAGATAGGTGAATTTAAGTTTCTCGCCTTCTTGGATGAGAGGGTAAGTCTTTGTTAGATTCTTTTGTTTTAGATAATGATTATAAAGAATTGCACCTTTCACATGAATTGGTGTGCCTTTCTTATACATTGTGGCAGAATCAGAATATTCTTTTAGACCATTGACACCTCTTGGAAAAGAAATATCTTCTGGTGGTAACTTTTTAAATTCTTTTCTGAAGTTATCAATAAAATCATGAATGTCTTCTTCTGTACCATTAATCATTATTTTAATTGATTCTTTCATTCTTTCACGAATTGCAGAAGGTGTGGATGACTTGACCATCTCAAGACCCATAACTTTCATTTGTGGTTCTTTATATTGAACACCCTCATTGTTATAGATGTTTAGAATGTATCTTTTCTTGGCAGTCCAAATACCTTTGTTTGCCAAGGCCTCACGTTTCATTTGCATCTTTTGGGCATACGCATGAACATACGAAGCAAGTTCCTGATAGCTCTCGTCAATATAAGGTTGTATCTTATCTTCACAGACACGGTCCATGAAGGCGATAATTTGATTAGTATCCGTCTTCTCAGAATACACCTTGTTAACAAGTGGACCAAGCCGGAGATAAATCGAATCTGTGTCTGAGGCGATAACATAATCTTCATCTGTCTTTAATAATTTATTTAAGTAATCATTGAGTTTCTTTTCAATCCATCGAATAGATAACTGACCTGCAAGTGTAACTGCAAGTGCCATTCTCAAATCATAGAATCTAAAATATTGTGAACCAAGAGCACCATAAGCAGAATTAAGAGAAACTTTCTTGGCAAGTTGTAGGTTGTCATAACGAGCAATTTTGTTTTTCAATTCATTCTTTTTGTTCAGGTCAGTTTCAACTTCATAGTCTTTCTTGGCCTGAATCATCATCTTCTTAAATTTACTTCTGTCAATATACATTTCTTCCAACATCTTTGGTAAGAAACCTTGTTTGTCAGTACGAAAGAATTGACCATTTGGTGTAATAGTAACACCAGATAGTTTAGAAGTGTCAAGTTCTTTATCTAACATCTTATCAACAGACACACCACCCATAATCATATTACGCATTTCTGGTGTATAATCAGATACTTCAACCAATGTCTCTGGTGAAATATTAAATTGCATCATCAAATGAGGATACAAACTGTTCAAGTCAAATGATGCCACATAATTATGTAAACCAACTTGTGGTATCTTAACATATGCGCCCTCAAATGCAGATGACTTATGTTTTTCTTCTTTTGGTGGAATAATAATGTTCTTATCTAAAAGATAATTATAGATTAGTGCATCCCACATTCTTGTTTGTGCAAAGATATCTTCATAGTTTGTTTTGGTGTCATACGCAAGAGTAAGGCCCAACTCAATCAACTTCAACTTATTCTCAAGTTTGAAAATCAACTCAACGTCTTTGATGTTATACTCAATAAACTTTTGATGATTCAATCGATACAATGCATGAAGGTTATCAAACTCATCATAAGAAATCTTACCTTCACCAAGTTCAACTTGTGCGATGTTATCAAGGCGATACGATTCTTGTGAGCGACCACTTGGCGCATACCATCTGTATAATTCAATATAATCTAGTGTAGAAACACCAACAAGTTCATATGCAGTTAACTCTTGGTTATTCATAACAGTCTTACGACTACTGATAAATCCCCATGGAGATAATTTTTTTGTTTCATCTTCACCAAGAATTTTATTGAAACGATTTACAAGATAAGGAATATCAAAGAACTTAATGTTCCAGCCTGAAATTACATCAGGACAATTCTCTTCCCAAAATCGTAGAAACTTTTTACATAATTGAAACTCATCATCACACTTCACATAAGTTTCATCACCACGCAATTCATAATCACCACAACCAAACACAACTGTTTGGCCATTGAGATACTTAACACAAATTGCGGTGATGGGTTCGTTTGCTTGATATGGATCAGGAAATCCATTTTCAGAACCAACTTCAATGTCTATGACTGCAATAGATAAGTTTTCAATCTTCCAGTCAATCATACCTTTTTGTTCATCAGCAATAAATGCATAGGCATAACCATTGTTACCATAGATTCTGAAATTCTCAACACCATCATAACGCTTAACGAAATCTCTAGCCTCACGGATAGATTCAAACTTCATAGGTTCAAGGTGCTCACCATCTAATGATGTGAACTTGGTCTGTTTTTTGGAAGGCAAAAACAAAGTCGGCGTGTAAGCAATTTTTAACTTAACACGCCGGCCATCTTTAATACCACGATAAAGAATATTGTTGCCAACGGAGGCAACATTTGTATAATAATTCATTCAATCATTGTCTGCGAGAATCGTATGATTCGTTTTGAAGGTCACGAGCTGTATTGTCATAATGTTTGATTTCTATTATTGAATCTGTTAATTGTTTATTGGCAAAATCTGTTGCTTCTCTTAAAGTTTCAAATTCTTGAAAAGCAACACCACTTGTACCATTAAGTAAAAAAGAAACTCTATACACGAATTCTTTCTCCTGCAGGTAAAACACCAATGGTTATCCATCGTTTAGGAAAGAGCATTTCTCTTCCACGATAGTCATTCATATCAGCCGATGGGTCTTGCATCCAACCAAGAACCTCGACCATATTATCATATTGCCTTAGATAGAGGTCATATCTGTCTGCTCTAGGCAAACGATATTCAATAGCGACTCTTTTAGCAATTTCACGAATGTTCATATTTTCTCTCTTTAATAACATAATAAAATCATTGTAACATAAATCTTGTTAGTGTGCAAGCTTTATGTTAGATTTTTGCCTAACTCAGATTGATAAGTTCGTTGCCTCAATTCAGAAGAACTAAATCGGTGTGAACGAGAGTTAAACCAAATTTTAATACCACGGTCTTCACAGATTTGTTTGCCTGTAAAATCTTTGTCTTTATATTCTTCACCAATAATGCGAACACTAATAGGCAAAAACATCAACATATCTTCAAGGTCTTTTTCGGTGTTGTAAACAATGATTTCATCTACAAATTTAACCGCAGAGAGTTGAACATACCGTTCAACAATAGATTGAACTGGTTTATTTTTAGTGCCTGGTCTATCAACAGTTGGGTCACTTTGAACACCAACAATCAAATAATCACAGATTTGTTTACATTCAGCCAACATAAGAATATGGCCTGCATGAAGTAAATCAAAAGTTGAACAGGTAAAACCAACTGGTTTACCCATCATAGTATCTGGCATAACTAACATAATTAATCCTTAATTGATTCTGGATGTTGAGTGATATTTTTAAGATGTACTGCACCATCTACCATAGATATACTTAGTGTATCATCAACTTTCCATCCAAGGTCTTGTATCATTTCTTCCGAGAATTGTATTATTGCATCACCGTTCTCACAAATCTCAACTACTTCTGCACTATATTTGTTCAATTTTTACTCCTGCATCAATTAGTTTCTTTTTCATGCAATTTCTTTTTGCGTTCAACTATTTGTGAACCAAAAATCTGAGCCTCAATCATAGCATTTTTATATGCATGGCGAGCTACAGGGTCAACAATAGTTGCCATGAATCTTTTAGTTTGTTTAGAAATGCGGAAGTTTTTATCTTTTTTTAACATGATTTAATTATACACCAAAATAATATAGTTGTGAGGCAAAAATGGGGTCCTGAGACCCCATTCGTTAAGAAACTTCTTTTAGAAGTTGTTGTTTATTGAAGTTTAGTTCTTTACTAAATTCAATTTTTCTTGGTTTCTTATGTTCTGGAATTATATTTTCCAAAGCAATTCTAAGAATACCATCTTTGAATTGGGCACCACGAACCTCAATACTTTCACTCAATCTAATTGACTTGGTAAAAGAACGAGTAGCAATGCCACGATACAAATAATCCACTTCAGTTTGGTCTTTCTTTTCACCCTTGACGATTAATGTACCGTCATGGATTTCAACATCGACCTCATCTTGACCAAAACCAGCAACAGCCATTTCAACGACATACCTGTTGTCATCTAATTTGATAATGTTGTGGGGTGGGAAAGATGTGTTTCTTGTTGGTGCAGTACCATCAACGAGTCTTTCGAGTTCGTTGAAGATATTATCGAATCCAACAAATTGTGGATATAATGCTGTAAAGCGTGTCATAGTTATCTCCTATTAAGCGAGTTAATGAAATGTGACCCCGAAGGCGTCACGGTTTTATTTAGTCAAAGACTTCAATAATCTTGAGGTTTTTTACCAATATTATATTTGGTAATCAGTTGCCAATCATTTTTTTCTTTGAACGAAATAATCTTTACTTGATGTAATGGTGCAAT
>Ga0209190_1002096_pt1 | contig 13668 bp, 18 predicted proteins | sample M_140205_XF_Meta_FD_187315 | JGI IMG/M metagenome (GOLD analysis project Ga0209190, IMG submission 187315) | Freshwater microbial communities from Lake Montjoie, Canada to study carbon cycling - M_140205_XF_MetaG (SPAdes) (version 2) | ecosystem: Environmental > Aquatic > Freshwater > Lake... | reverse complement strand
ATCTCAGTATAAAAAGCTGGATTCCCGCTTTCGCGGGAATGACAATGCGCCATGACCATTGTCCATGATTTCTCCGCCCATCTCCTGACGGGAGAAGAGGTTTCGCTGTCGCGCTGGCGCGGACGCGTGCTGCTGATCGTCAACACCGCCAGCGCCTGCGGCTTCACCCCGCAATATGCCGGGCTGGAAGATTTGTACGAAGAGTTCGGCGATGACGGGCTGACGGTGCTGGGCTTTCCCTGCAACCAGTTCGGCCAGCAGGAGCCGGGCGATGGCGCACAGATCGCGGATTTCTGCGCCCGCAACTACCGTATCACTTTTCCCATGTTCCAAAAGATAGAGGTCAACGGCCCCGATGCCCATCCTTTGTTCCAGTACTTGAAGAAGGAAAAGCGCGGGCTGCTGGGGACCGATTCCATCAAGTGGAATTTCACCAAGTTCCTGGTGGACCGCGACGGCATCCCGGTGACGCGCTTCGCGCCCCAGGCCAAGCCTGAGGAGCTGGAAGAGCCGATCAGGAAGCTGCTTTGACCAGCGCAGATTCGTCCAGCGAATAACCCGCCGAGCGCACGGTGCGGATCGGGTCTTCGGTGCCATCGATGTTCAGCGCCTTGCGCAGGCGGCCGACATGGACATCGACGGTGCGGGCTTCGACATAGACATCCGAGCCCCACACCGCATCCAGCAACTGCTCGCGGCTGAAGACGCGGCCGGGATGCTGGATCAGGTGATCGAGCAGGCGGTATTCGGTCGGGCCCAGATGCACTTCGGTGCCGGCGCGGCGAACGCGGTGGGCGGCGCGGTCCATCTCGATATCGCCGACCTGCACCACGTCTCCCGCCAGTGACGGGCGGATGCGGCGCAGCACGGCGCGCAGGCGCGCCAGCAATTCGGTCATCGAGAAGGGCTTGGTGAGATAATCGTCGGCGCCGGTGTCCAGGCCGCGGATGCGGTCGGTTTCTTCGCCCCGCGCCGTCAGCATCAGGATGGGAACGTTGCGGGTTTCCTGGTGGCCGCGCAGGCGGCGGCAGACTTCGATGCCGGAAATCTGCGGCATCATCCAGTCGAGAATGACGAGGTCGGGCTTTTCCTCGGCGGCGATCAGCAGCGCCTCTTCGCCGTCACGGGCTTCCACCACGCGATAGCCTTCACGCTCCAGATTGTAGCGCAGCAGGGTGATCAGGGCGCTTTCGTCTTCTGCGACGAGGATGGTCGGCTTGCTCATGTGCTGTGGTTCTCGTACGGCACGGAAGTTTCGCTGGTGGTGTCGGCCTTGGGACGGGCGGTGTTGAGATGCCCCGCCTTGACCATGTGATAGACGACCTCGGCAATGTTGGTGCAATGGTCGCCGCTGCGTTCAATGTTCTTGGCGACAAACAGCAGATGGGTGCAGAGCCCGATGGTTCGCGGGTCTTCCATCATGTAGGTCAGCAGCTCGCGGAACAGGCTGTTGTAGATCTCGTCGATCTCGCCATCGCGGCGCCACACCGCTTCGGCGTCGTCGGCGTTGCGGTTGGAGAAGGAATCCAGCACCTGCTTGAGCTGGCCCTGCGCCGCCTTGCCCATGCGGGCGAGGCTCTGCGTCAGGCGGATCGGCGGTTCGCGGTTCAGCACCAGGGCGCGCTTGGCGATGTTCTTGGCGAGGTCGCCGATGCGCTCCAGCTCGCCTGCGATCTTGATCGCCGCCAGCGTGTCGCGCAGGTCCACCGCCATAGGCTGGCGCAGGGCCAGCAGCTTGACGGCGCATTCCTCGATCTCGGCCTGCAGGGCGTCGATGCGGCCATCGCCGGCGACGGCGGTTTCAGCGGCCTGGCTGTCGCGGCGCGCGATGGCCTCGATGGCAGCGGCGAGTTGCGCTTCGGTCAGGCCGCCCATCTGGGCTACCAGCGTGGCGAGAGCCTGAAGCTGTTCGTCAAAGGACCGGACGGTGTGATCGTTCATCTGCGACTCGCGAAACGGTGACAGGCCAAGGCCATAAGAGGTCCGTACCAACTCTATGCGACAGATTTATAACACTTCCGTGACAGGGATGGGGGCCTCTGATTCCACGAGGTTTTCTAGCTCGGCTGGCGCCAGCGCGGCGGGCACCAGAACGGTAAAGGTGCTGCCCTCGCCGACCACGCTCTCAATCACGAGCCGGCCCTGGTGGCGGCTGACGATGTGCTTGACGATGGCCAGGCCCAGGCCGGTGCCGCCCCGCTCCCGGCTGCGCTTGACGTCCACCCGGTAAAAACGCTCGGTCAGGCGGGGTAGTGCCTCGCGCGGGATGCCATCGCCCTCGTCGCGCACCGCGACCAGGGCATGGCCGTTTTCGCGGCCCAGAGTGACAGTCACCTGCCCGCCTTCGCGGCCATACTTGATGGCGTTGTGGACCAGGTTCTGGAAAAGCTGCGCCAGTTCGTCATGGTCGCCATTCACCTCCGGCGCCTCGCCGGTGATGACCACGGTGATGCGATCTTGTTGCGCCAGCGGCGCCAGTGCCGCCGCCGCCTGGCGCACGATCGGCTCCAGCGACACCCGCAGGTTGGGGCGCACATGCTCGTTCAGCTCGATGCGGGTGAGCGAGAGCAGGTCGTCGATCAGCCGCCGCATCCGGGCAGCCTCGACCGCCATGATGCCCAGGAACTTCTCGCGCGCCGCCTCGTCGTTGCGGGCATGGCCGCGCAGGGTCTCGATGAAGCCGCTGACCGCCGCCAGCGGCGTGCGCAGTTCATGGCTGGCATTGGCGACGAAATCGGCGCGCATCTGCTCGCTGCGGCGGATGGCAGTGACGTCGTGCAGCAGCAGCGCGGTCAGGCCGCCATCCACCCGCGCGGCATAGGCCTCGTAATGGCGCTCCACGGAACCGGCGATGGTGAAGGTAGTAGAGGCGGGCTCGCCGCTCACCTGGGCTTCGGCGATGACGTTCAGCGCACCGGGATGGCGCAGCGCGGCGCTAACATGGCGGCGCTCCAGTCCCGGCCCCAGCACTTCGCGCATGTCGCGGTTGACGAAGAGCACGCGCTGGCCGCCATCCAGCAGCATCACCGGCAACGGCAGGCGCTCGAACAGGGCCCGCGTCAGGGGCGGCAGAATCGCCAGCGGGTCTTCGCGCGCGGTGGTGATGCTCACCACCGGCGGCTCGAACGAAATGAAGCGCGCGACCAGCGCCGCCGCGAGGCCCAGCGCGATGATGCCCCACAGCACTTCCTTGCCCAGCAGCGCGACCAGCGCCCCGCCGACAACGATACCCGCCAAGGCGCGCCAGAAGCCACCGCGCGGATTGCGGAACGATTCCATCATCGGGCCATCATAACCGCGATTGCGACGGGGCGGTAACACCTTGGAAACGGATGGAAAAAATGGCCGTGACCGGAGGCTAGCGCCGCGGGCTGGCGCCCTTGTCGGTGCTCTGCTCCAGCTGCTGGGCCGCCTTCAGACGGCTCTTGCGATGGGCCAGGCGCTTCTTTTTCTTCCTGCCGTTGATCAGTCGGGCGCCCATGTCAGTCTCCTTGCGGGTTTGGCCACGGGTATTGGCACACATTGCGCCACGTACCAATGGGTGAGGAGGCCGCTGCTGGCGGTGGCGGGCGGCCCGGCGGCGTTGGGCTAGTCTGAGGCGGGCCGTCCGCGCCCCTGCTTGACCTGTGACCGGCGCTTCTTGCCGTCCAGCCGCTTCTTCTTGCTGGACTTGGGCACCCTTGTCTTGCCCCGCTTCTTGGGCGGCACCGAGGCCCGGGCGATGATATCGGCCAACCGCGCCCGGGCATCGGCACGGTTGCGGTCCTGGGTAGCGAAACGCTGGGCCTGGATCACCAGCACGCCCTGCTTGGTCAGTTGCCCGCCGAACAGCAGCACCGTCCGCGCCAGTTCGGAGATGCTTTTCGAATGGCGGACATCGAAGCGCAACTCCACCGCCGTCGAGACCTTGTTGACGTTCTGCCCGCCCGGCCCCGAGGCGCGGACGAACTTTTCCTTGAGCTCGTCTTCCGGAATGTCGATCAGGGGTGCACCAGCCATGGTTCCGAGTATAATCGCGTCCTGCCGTCATCGGAAAGACCAAGCATGATCGTCATCCTGGGAAGCCTGCGCTTCCCGCCCGGGAACATGGACCAGGTGCGCCCGCCCCTGCAGCGCTTTGTCGAGGCCACGCGCGCGCATGACGGCTGCATCTCCTTTGACGTGGCGGAGGACCTGTTTGACCCCGGCCTGATCCGCTTCTCCGAGGAATGGCCCGACCAGGCGACGCTGGACCGGCACCTGCAGGCGCCGCATATCCTGGCCTGGCGGGCGGCCGTGCCCGGGCTGGGCATATCGGGGCGCAATTTCACCATCTATGTCGCGGATGAAGGACGGCCGCTCTGACATGAGCCAGGGTTTTTCATCAGCGCGGCTGGCGCGCATCATGCCCTTCTTGCAGCACCAGTATGTCGACACCGGCGTGCTGCCGGGGGCGCAGGTGCTGGTCTGGCGGCGGGGCGAGACCGTGCTGGACGCCGTGACCGGCCTGCGCGACCGGGTGCGCGAGACCCCGATGGAGCAGGACACCATCCATCGCATCTATTCCATGACCAAGCCGATGACGACGGTGGCGGCGCTGATGCTGCTGGAAGAAGGCGTCATCGCGCTGGATGATCCGGTGGCGCGCTTCATTCCCGCCTTCGCGAACCTGAAGGTGCATGCCGGCGGCGGACCCGGTCATTTCGTGATACAGGAACCGGGCCGGGCCATGACGGTGCTAGACCTGATGCGCCACACCTCCGGCTTCACCTATGGCTTTCTCTTTCGTACCGGCATCGATGCGGAATATCGCCGCCTGCGCATTGCCGAGCCCGATATGGAGGGTGGCCTGCCCGCGATGATGGATCACCTGGCGGCGCTGCCGCTGGAATTCTCGCCCGGCAACGCCTTCAACTATTCCGTCTCCACCGACGTGCTGGGGCATGTGGTGGAAATCGCCAGTGGACAGAAGCTCAGCGCCTTCTTCCACCAGCACCTGCTGGGTCCGCTGGGCATGCGCGACACCGACTTCTTCGTGACCGAAGACAAGCGGGCGCGCCTGGCAACCTGCTACTGGTCGAAGGATGACCGGCTGGCGCTGTGGGATGATGGCGTGAAGACCATGCGCTATGGCGCGCCGCCGAAGCTGGAATCCGGCGGCGGCGGCCTGGCGGGCACGGCGGCGGATTATCTGCGCTTCGCCCGCATGTTGCTGAACCGGGGCGAACTGGATGGAGTGCGCTATCTCTCGCCCAAGACCGTGCAGCTGATGACCATGAACCACCTGCCCGTCAATGCGGAAATTGCCGACCTGATGCCGGCCTCCGACCTCTTCAACGAGACCGGCTATCGCGGCGTCGGCTTCGGGCTGGGCGTGGCGGTGATGCAGAATTTGAGCCATGCCGCCCTGCCCGGCAGCATCGGCGAATATACCTGGGGCGGCCTGGCGGGCACCTTCTTCTTCGTCGATCCGAAGGAAGAGATGATCGTGATCGTCATGACCCAGGTGATCGACAACCAGGTGCGGCGCATGCGCCTGCGCCGCGATCTGCGCACGCTGATCTATTCGGCCATGGAAGAAAGCTTCGGCTAAGCTAAGCGAAGCGTGCCAGGGGCGCGCGGGTGCGGGCATAGACGCCGTCGATCCCCGTCACCTCGTGCAGCGTGCCCACATCAGCGGTCTCGGTATCTCCCAGCAGCAGCACGCCGTCGGGCGCCAGCGTCTCGGCCATGCGTTCCAGCACCGCCTGCCGGGAAGCGTGATCGAAATACAGCAGCACGTTGCGGCAGAAGACGAAATCGATATCGTCGAGCCAACCGAAGGAATCCAGCAGGTTGAATACGCGAAAATCCACCATGCGGCGCAATTGCTCGGTGACACACCAATATTCGCCGCTGGGGCGAAACCAGCTGGCGCGCTGGTCCACGCTCAGGCCGCGCGCCATTTCCAGCGTGTCATAGCGGCCTTCCTCGGCGCGGGAGACGGCTTCGTGCGATAGATCGGTGGCGATCAGGTCAATCGACCAGCCCTGCGGCGCCAGGCCCAGCCCATCCAGGATCATGGCGATGGACCAGGCTTCCTGGCCGGTGGAGCAGGCCGCCGACCAGATGCGCAGGCGCCGGGTGCGGGCGCGGGCCTTCAGCATCGCGGGCAGCAACACAGTCTTGAAATGGGCGAATATCTGCGGATCGCGAAAAAAGGAGGTCTCGTTGACGGTCACCGCCTCGGTGACGGCGGTGGCGAGCGTCTCGCGGCCCAGGCGCAATTCCCGTATCAGTGCGGTGGCATCGCGAAAGCCGAAGCGGCGCATCACCGGGGCCAGGCGGCGCTCGACCAGATCAAGCTTGGCGGGCGTCAGCGACAGGCCGGAGCGGCGGCGGAGCAACCGGGCCAGGAAGGCGAAATCATCCTGGCAGATGGTCTTCAAAGGGTGAGGCCGATCTCGGCAAGCTTGGCGCGCACGGTGATGCGGTCGAACGGTTTCATGATGTATTCATTGGCCCCCGCATGCATCACATGCGCGATCTCCTCGGCGTCGCTTTCGGTGGTCGCCACCAGGATCACCGGACGATCGCCGCCCTGCTGGCCGCGCACGCTCTTGAGAAAATCCACGCCCTTCATGCTGGGCAGGTTGCCGTCGAACAGGATAATGTCGGGCATCTTTTCGCGCACGGCGCGCAACGCCGCCATGCCGTCCTCGGCTTCGGCGACCTCGAACTCCATCTCCTCGAAGATGCGGCGCGCGACGGTGCGCAGCACGCGGCTGTCATCGACCACCAGGGCATTCTTGGACATGAGCATGGACATGAATTCCCGGCTCGCGCGCCAGAAGCGGCCATGCGAGAAGGGCAAGCCTAGCCCCGGGTGGTAAAAATCAGGTGACTGAGCGGTTAACGGCCATTAGCCGGCTGTAAGCTCTACAAAACCTTCGCCCTGGGTCAGAACAAGCCCACCGTTGACGGTGCGCGACAGCTTATGGGTGAGATAGGGCTGTACCCCGCGCGCATCGACGGCGCTGGACAGGGGTTCACCGGCCAGCAGCCGCTGCAGGTCCTCGGCCACCCGGATATGGGTGCCCTCGCCGCGGATATGGAAACTGGGCACCGACGGGTCGGCCCCGATCCTGACCGTAACGGTGCCTCCGCGCGGCAGACAATCCGCCGCCAGCAGGGTGGCGTTCATGATCAGCTTCGCCCAGTCCTTGCCCCAATAGGTGGCGCCGACATTCCAGTCCAGCCGGGTTTTGCCACCTGCCAGCAGACCGGTGATCAGGCGGCCAATTTCGGACAAATCGAGCTCGGCCCCGGCGGAGCCGGCAGCGCCAAAGGCTATGCGCATGAACTGGATGCGGGCCAGCGCCTGCTCGGCGCTGCTGGTGACCAGGCGGATGGCATCGGCGCGCATGTCGGCGTCGCGCTCGTCTTCCAGCACTTCCATGCCGTTGACCACCGCGCCCAAGGGGCCAACAAGGTCATGGCAGACGCGGCTGACCAGCAGGGCCGCGAATTCGATCTCGCTCATCGGCCCCTGCGGGGCGGAGGGCTTTTCTTCGAAGGCCTTGATTTCGGAAGATTGAGCAAACATGGCGATGCCTTATGTCTGTGCAAATGGTAAAGACGCCGAAGCATCTTAAGGAATTCTTAATATGACCAGCACGCCGGGGAAACCCCTGCTCAACCTGGCCCGGATCGCCGCCGGGGCGGGTGCCGTCGTCATGCGCCATTACGGCGCCTGCGACGCCCGCATCAAGGAAGACCACTCGCCTGTCACCGATGCCGACGAGGAGGCCGAGGCCCAGATCCTGGCCCGGCTGGCCGAACAGTTTCCCGGCGTGACCGTGGTCGCCGAGGAGATGATGGCGGCGGGCAAGACCGTAGAAGCCGGGCCGCACTTCTTCCTGGTGGACCCGCTGGACGGCACGCGCGAATTCCTGTCGGGCAATGGCGAGTTCACGGTCAATATCGCCGAGATACGCGACGGCGTGCCGGTGATGGGCGTGGTCTATGCCCCGGCCAAGAACCGGCTGTTCGTGGGCAGCCTGGCCGAAGGTGCGTTCGAAATGGCGGGCGACCTTTCAGGTGCCCGCGCCATCACGGTGCGGCCCGCGCCATCCGATGGCTTGGTGGCGGTGGGCAGCCGCAGCCACAATGACGAGAAGACGGTGGAATTCCTGAAGCAGTTCGCGGTGAAGGATTTCGTCAGCGCCGGATCGTCGCTGAAATTCTGCCTGGTGGCGGCGGGCGAGGCCGATCTCTATGCCCGCGCCGGCCGCACCATGGAATGGGACACGGCTGCGGGCCAGGCGGTGCTACTGGCGGCCGGCGGCAGCATGGCGCTTTGGGACGGCACGCCCTTCCTCTATGGCAAGCCGGGTTTCGAGAATCCGGGGTTTGTCGCCAAGGGCGATTTTTAAGGGGCCGCGCCGCCTAACGCTGACGGCCGCGCACAATTGCGCGGCCTGCTGGGCGGTCGCTCCTAGCGATCGTAATTTTTTCTGGAAGAATAAAAGACCAGCGCCATCAGGCCGCCGCCCAGCGCAATGCTGACGACAATGCCGAGGATGAGAAAGAGCCAGCCCGCGCCACTCATCTCGACATCCATCGACATCCACACCTGTGCGGCATAGACGATGGCGGCCACCAGCATCGCGATCAGCGGGATCAGGACAAGCCAGCCGCCGGCACCAAGCGGCTTGCGCGTTTCAGGATGTGGCGCGGACACGCAACACCGTTCCGTCGGCACCCGTCACCTGCAGCAGGTCACCACCATTCAGCGCGGAGCCATCGACCACGGAGGCCGACCAGCGCGTATCATCAAGCAAAATCGCACCCTGGCCGGCGACGAAATCGCCTGTCGCCGCGCCCTTGCGGCCCAGATAGGTGTCCATGCGGGCATTGAGATTATTGGGGGCGTTGGCGGCGGTCCGTCCCATCGGCGAACGCTGCCAGACGATGGTGCTCGCCACCGACAGCACGGCAAAAAGGAAGACGCCGAGCGCGCCGTCCAGCCCCGGCACCAGGAATTTAAGCGCCCCGATCAGCAGCGCGGCGATGCCCGGCCAGAGCAGGTAATTGGTGGTGGAGGCAATCTCCAGCGCCAGCAGCACGGCGCCCAGCGCCAGCCAGTGCCAAGCTTCGAGATGGCTCAACTGCGCTGACAGGTCGGCGAAGAAGCCCATCGTTTACGTCCCCGCCGGGCGGCCGGGGCCGGTGGGCGGAATCGCCGTGCCAGCGGCGGCGCGCGTCACTTTTGGGACAGCCGGGTTGGCCTGCTGCGTGACCGCTTCCCTGGTCATCTCGGCGATGCCGGCGATGGAGCCTAGCAGACCCGCCGATTCCATCGGCACGACGACGAATTTCTGGTTCGGCACATTGGCGAGTTGCGCGAAGGCGTCGACATATTTCTGGCCCAGGAAGTAGTTCAGCGCGTTGACGTTGCCTTCCTCAATGGCGTTGGAGACCATCTCCGTCGCCTTGGCCTCGGCCTCGGCCAGACGCTCGCGCGCCTCGGCATCGCGGAAGGCTGCTTCCTTGCGGCCCTCGGCCTGCAGGATGGCGGATTGCTTGGCGCCCTCGGCGCGCAGGATGGCGCCCTGCTTCTCGCCATCAGCCTGGGTGACCTCGGCGCGGCGATAGCGCTCGGCCTTCATCTGGCGCGCCATCGCCTCGGTGATGTCCACCGGCGGCGACAGGTCCTTGATCTCGATGCGGGTGACCTTCACGCCCCAGGGATGCGTGGCCTGGTCCACCACCGACAGCAGGCGCTGGTTGATCTCGTCGCGCTTGGACAACACTTCGTCGAGATCCATCGCGCCGATCACGGTGCGGGCGTTGGTGAGGCAGAGATTGGTGATGCCCTGCTCCAGGTTGCCGACCTCATAGGCGGCCTTGGCGCTGTCCACCACCTGGAAGAAGGCGATGGCGTCCGCCGTAACGGTAGCATTGTCGCGGGTGATCACCACCTGGCTGGGAATTTCCAGCACCTCTTCCATCATGGAAAGCTTGCGCCCGATCCGGTCCACGAACGGCACGATCAGGTTGAGGCCGGGCCTGAGTACGGTGGTGAAGCGGCCAAAGCGTTCCACCGTCCATTCGCGGCCCTGCGGCACGGATTTGACGCCAGAGAAGATCACAATGATCGCCAGCACCAGGAACGCCAGAACGAACATATTCATTGCGCTTAACCCCTCCAGGAATTCGACCAGCATCGACGCCACCCCGGCTTGTCTGGATTAAAAATAGGTATGGCAGGCGCCCGCCACAAGACGCCCGGACGATGGCTGTAAAAAAACCGGATTCTGGGGGAGAATCCGGCCTACGGGGCACTGATTCGGGCCAGGAGAAATGCCATGTCGGACGAAAACCGGAAGAACGTGAACCGCAAGCAGTTCGTCAGCGGCTTGCTGGCCCTGGGTGCGATGCCCATGCCGGCGCTGGCACAGCAGGCGCAGCATGACAGCCATCTTGTCAGCGACCTCAAATATACCGCCGACGAAATCACCCAGGCGGGCTCGGAATTCTTCGACATCACCACCGAGGCGATGGCCAAGGGCGTGCAGTACATCTTCGGAGACCTCGGCCAGCCCGACGCCTATATCAAAGGCGATGAAGGCTCGGGCGCCTTCATCTTCGGCGTACGCTATGGCTCGGGCTGGCTTGTGCGCAAGGGCCGCGAGCCGGTGCGCGTCTACTGGCGCGGACCGTCGGTTGGTTTCGATGCCGGCGGCAACGCCTCCAGGGCGTTCACGCTGGTCTATAATCTGCGCGAGGACCGCCTTCTCTATCAGCGCTTCCCCGGCGTGGAAGGCAGCTTCTATGTCGTGGCAGGACTGGGCATCAATTACATGCGTTCCGGCGGCGTCACACTGGCGCCTATGCGCACGGGCCTGGGCTGGCGCGCGGGCGTGAACGCCCACTACCAGGTCTATTCCGACAAGCGCGACTGGTTCCCGCTGTAACGGTGAAAGACGCCGCGCCTCGCGCCTTCACCGTCACGGCATGGATCGCGCTGGCGGTGGGCGCCGTTGCGATTGGCGCTCTGGCCATCGGCCGCGCCAGCATCAAAAGACTTGAGATCAACGAACTGGTGGTGCGGAAGATCAGCCTGCCACCGGAAGCCTAGGCCGCCGCGTCGGCGGGCTCTTCCTTGCCGCTGCCAACGCCCTTGCCGCCGACCGGCGGCATGTAGAGCAGCAGCGCCGACGCCACATAGGTGGACGAGAAGGTGCCCACCAGGATGCCCAGCAGGATGGCGCGGCTGAAGTTCAGCAGGACCGGGCCGCCAAACAGCAGCGGCAGCACCGACAGGGCGGTGGCGACCGACACCAGCGTGGTGCGGGTGGCGATGTGGTTGGTCGAGAGGTTGATCAGGTCCGGCAGGCTCATGCGCTTGTATTTGCGCCGGTTCTCGCGAATGCGGTCGAACACCACCACCGTGTCGTTGATCGAATAGCCCGCCAGCAGCAGCAGCGCCGCCACGGTGTTCAGGTTGAACTCCCACTGGAAGATCGAATAGAAGCCCGCCACCACTAGGACGTCATGGCCGGTGGCGATCAACGCGCCCAGGCCATACTGCCATTCGAAACGGAACCAAACCCAGACCGAAATCATCAGCACCGCCAGCACGGTGGCCCAGATGCCGCTACTGAACAGTTCGCCGGAAATCTTGGGACCGATCTGGTCGGCGGAACGGATAGTGTATTGCTTGCCTAGCGTCGTGCGGATGGTCTGCACCACGCGCTGGTTGGACTGGTTGGCGTCCAGGCCCGTGATTTCCTGCGGCGGCACGCGGATAACGGCGCAGCTATCCACCGGCACCATGCAGCCGCCACCACCGACGGTGGTGATGGTGGGATGACCGAAATTCAGCGCCTCGACCTGGGCGCGCAGGCTGGTGATGTTGATGGTCTGGGCCGACTTCACCTCGATCTGGGAACCGCCCGTAAAATCCAGGCCCATATTGAAACCCAGCACGACGAACGCGACCACCGACATCGCCATCAGCAGGCCGTCCACGCCGAAGGCCCACCAGCGATACTTGACGAAGTCCACGTTGGTGGTTTCGGGAATGAAGCGCAGCAGCGGCATGGCGTCTCTCGAGTCGGCGGTCTTCAGTCAAGCGACTGATAAGACAGGGGTTTCTACCGCCCGGCGGCGGCACCGGGCAGTTTTACCAGCATGGGGCCCTGACCGCCATAGGGGCGGGTCGCGTCAGTGTTTCAGCTCCGCGCCATGCGCTTCCGGCCCCTTCCAGACCAGCAAGGCAATGGCCAGCGCCGCCAGGAACGGCACGCAGGCCAGCGCGATGGCGTAGTCGTACACGGCAGCGACCGCGAGCTGGATGTTGATGCAGGCCGAGGCGAAGAGATTGCCCATCTGGTAGACCGTGCCGGGGAAGGTGCCGCGCGCGGCGGAAGGCGACAGCTCGTTGAGATGGGCGGGAATGACGCTCCATGTTCCCTGCACCATGAAATTGACCATGAAGGCGCCGATCACGATCACCGGGATCGAGGTCGAAAAAGCCCAGGGGATGATGGCCGGAATGGTCATCAACGCGCCGACGATCATGGTACGGCGGCGGCCATATTTCTGGCTGAGCGAGGCGATGGTCCAGCAGCCGAGAATGCCGCCAATATTGTAGATGATGGCGATGCTGCCGACGATATGGGGCGGCATCTCGCGGTACTGCAGGTAGTTCGGATAGATATCCTGCGATCCGTGGCTGAAGAAATTGAAGGCTGTCATCATGACGATGGCGAAGAGCGAGAGCTTCCAATGCTCACGCAGCACCTTGAAAATGGACTGGGCCTGCCCCTTGGCACGGTCGAACACGGGGGACTCCTGCACCGTGGCCCAGATATAGGGAATTAGCGCCAGGGACGGCAGGAAGCCGACCATGAACATGCCGCGCCAGCCGACATGCTGGAACAGCAGCGCATAAACCGCCGAGGCGATCAGGTAGCCAGAGCAGTAGCCCGACTGAAGCAGGCCAGAAACCGCGCCGCGCGACTTCGGGTTCACCGTCTCCATGCAGAGCGAGGCGCCGATGCCCCAGACGCCGCCCATGCCGATGCCGAACAGGGCGCGGACGATAAAGAAGGTGGTGAGGTCGGTGACGAAAGCGGTGGAGACGTTGAAGATCGAATAGACCGCGATGTTCAGCATCAGGATGGGGCGGCGGCCATAGCGATCCGCCAGGCGCCCGAAGATGAAAGCGCCTAGCGGGCGGCAGCACAGGGTGAGCATCACCGCCCATGTTACGGTGTTGCGAGTGACGTTGAATTCCGCCGCGATCTCATTGAAGACGAAGACCAGCAGGAAGAAATCCATGGCATCCAGCGTCCAGCCCAGATAGCTGGCCGCCACCACATGCTTCTGCCTCGACGTCCAGCCCCGCAGCGCCTCGAACATGCGATTCTCCCCTTGCGCGGCCTCGTTCGGACCTGCGCTTTCTGTATACAGCCAATTTTTCAGCCTGGCGGCAAAAGTCAATTGCCGAAAACCCTTTTCTGCCGGGGCTTTAGCGGAACAGGGCGCGCCTGCAGCTAGCGGCGCGCCAGATCAGGCTATTTATAAAGACAAAGGCCGACTGCGGGTGCAGCCGGCCTTTGCCGAGATGATGCGGGCTCGGCGGCGGCCCTGCTTTCCTTTGCAGGAAGCAGGGCCGATCCAATCCGAGGTTAGTAGTTC
>Ga0209190_1002091_pt1 | contig 13682 bp, 10 predicted proteins | sample M_140205_XF_Meta_FD_187315 | JGI IMG/M metagenome (GOLD analysis project Ga0209190, IMG submission 187315) | Freshwater microbial communities from Lake Montjoie, Canada to study carbon cycling - M_140205_XF_MetaG (SPAdes) (version 2) | ecosystem: Environmental > Aquatic > Freshwater > Lake... | reverse complement strand
ATCAGGATCTGGTTGGCGAATCGTGCGCCGGCGCTCACCCGTACGCCGTCGGTGACGATGCACTGTTCGACCGAAGCGCCTGGTCCAACGTGCACATCGTCCCAGACAATGGACGCCGTGACGCGCGCGTCATCCGCGAGCTGTGCTCCAGCGCCCAGGTCGACCCCCTCGGCGCGCGCGAACGCGTGCGACGTGTGCCAGTAGTCGGCGACGGTGCCGATGTCCCAGAAGGCGGCGGCGCCGACGTGCACGCGGATGCTGCCAGGGCGCGCGGCGATGAGGCGGGCGTAGACGTCGCCGACCGAGTTCGACGGGCGCCCGACCGGCGCCCCGGCGAAGGCGTCGCGATGCGCCACCTGCACGCCGATGAAGTGGAACGACGCGTCGCTCGACCCGCGCGGCACCACGCCGAGCACCGCACCGTCGCTGCCCACCCGGAGCCCGCTGTAGTGCTGCGGGTGCGCGTTGGGAAGCACTGCCATCGTGACGAGCGCGCCCGATGCCGCATGCGCGTCGAGCAGCGGCGGCAATTCGAGGTTGGTCAGCGTGTCGCCGTTGACGATGACGAACGTGTCGGCGCCGATGATGTCGAGCGCCTGCCGCGGTCCGCCGGCCGACCCGAGCAGCTCCGGCTGTTCCCAGGAATAGCGCGCACGCACGCCGAGGAGCGATCCGTCGCCGACGATCGTGGCGATCGATTCAGGCCGGTGGTGCAGGTTCAGCACCACGTCCGTGAGGCCCGCCGCGCGCAGCCACCGCGCGATGCGCGCGACCATCGGCCTACCGGCCACCGGCATGGCCGGCTTCGCACGGACGTTGGTCAGCGGGCGCAGGCGGGTGCCGAGTCCGGCGGTGAGCAGCAGGGCGTGGGTCAACGGCGGCATTTCGGGCTCAGCGTGGGAAGACCATGTCGCGCGGTTCGACGCCGCGGAGCTGACACGCCTGCAGATACAGGGTCCGGTACGACGAGACCACATAGTCGGACGGACTGCGACCGAGCCGCGCCGCTGCGTCGGTGATGCCACTGTCGCTGCCTTCGATTTCCACCCAGGTGCCGATGGGCGTCTCGTCGACCGCGAACAGCACGCCGTGCCCTTCGTACTCCTCGCGGAACTTCTCGGAGTGGAACGCGACGCGAAAGCCGAGCCGCTCGAGAATGGTGAGCAGCAGGACGCCGTTGTCCACGAGGGTCTCCAGCTCTTCGCGCAGCTTCATCACCGACGGTTGTGGTGGTCCCTTGAAGGTCAGGAAGCTGCGTTCCGGCTCGAGGCGGACACGCAGGGCGCTGCGCGCGCCGGAGAGGCGACCGTCTTCGGTGTCGAGGATGATGTCCGACTGCAGTCGCCGCGGGCGCACGAGCCTCGTGTCGAGGCTGAGGACGGCGGTGCGGGCGGCGTCTGCGGAATCGAAGCGAAGCTTGATCTCTCGTTCGAGGGAGCCGGCCATCCTAGGTCAGCCGCGCCGGGCCGCTGCAGCCGCTGAGCGACGGCCGGCCAAGCCCCTTGGAGAGGACGAGCACCTTCATCGTGCTGCCGAGGCCGCCTGGCAGGACCAGCGTCTTGAAGGCCTGTCGCTCGCTGTCGTCGAACGATTCGAGGCGCGGGCCAGCCAGGGCCATCAGGAAGTAGGTCTGATCGAGCAGCGCCAGCGTCTCGCAGCCCTGCGATTCGGCCGCGGCCCTGATGCTGGTGAAGTCGACATGCGCGGTGATGTCCTGTTCGCCTAGCGCGTCGAGCCACGCGTCGCTGCCGGCGTCGCTCTGCTGGTGCTGCCGGTAGGTGGTCAACGTGCCGGCGGTGCGCGGCTCGCCATAGAGATGGGTGGCTTCGTGCCCGTAGTCGATGAGGATCATGAAGCCGCGCTGCAGGCGCCTGGCGGCATCGCGGACCCAGTCGACGGCGGCGAGGGAGAGTTCGGCCCTCGCTCCGGGAGCCAGCCGGACCGCCGCGGCAGCGAGCTGCGCCTCCAGTCGGGGTGACGATGGCTCGAGGGCGCGCGTGACGAGCCGGTCGCCGTCGAGTGCGACGTGCACTTCGCGCAGCCCGTCGTCCGACGCCACCACCTGATGCACCGGCATGGCGTCGAGCAGTTCGTTGGCGACGATGATCCCCTCGAACTCGTCGGGAAGGGCGTCGCTGCCCATGGCCTGTTCGCTCCAGGCCGTCAGCACCTTGTGCTGGGCGGCGCGCGCGAACGCGCTGCGCTCGACCAGGTGCAGGTGGGTGTGCGCGCAGATCCGCGGCGCCACCTTCTTCAGGCCGCGCAGCATGGCGTGCGAGAGGCGGCCGTCACCGGCGCCCGCTTCGACCAGGGTCACCGGCGACCCGGCCGGACCGAGCCACTGCGCCATCTCGGCGACCTGGAGGGCGAGCAGTTCGCCGAACAGCGGCCCGAGATCGACGCTCGTGACGAAATCGCCCGCACAGCCCGAACGTCTGGCGGCGCGGGCGTAGTAGCCGAACTCGGGATGATAGAGGGCAAGATCCATGAACGCGGCCACCGTCAGGGGACCGCGTTCACGGATCGAGGTGCGAATCAGATCGAGCAGCACGCCGGAGGTCGCGATGCGGCTATTCCTTCCGGATGGTGAGGAATACCTCACCGTCGCCGCGCCATACCAGCAGGCGGGCAATCCGCCCCGAGGCGACCTTCTGCAGTTCCCGTCCGGCCTCGGCGGCCGACGTGACCGCCTGGCCGTTCACCGAAAGAATGACGTCGCCTTCGCGCAGGATACCGGCCGACGGACCGTTCTCATCGACGTCGGTCACCACCGCGCCGCTCTTGCCCGACGGCATCTGCAGCCGGCGCGCCATCTGCGGCGTCAGGTTGCCGAGCGTCAGGCCGAAGCTATCCTGCCCCTGTACTTCAGGCTGTTCGCGCTCGTTGCTGCGGGTCTGGCGGGCGCCACGCTCGGCGTCGAGGTCGAGTTCTTCCACGACCGCCTTGATCTGCTGCTCCTTGCCGTTGCGCACGACCGAGAGATTCACCGAGGTGCCCGGCTTGGTGGCCGCGACCGACTTCTGCAGGTCGGTGGTGTTCTGGACCGCTTTGTCGTTGAACTTCGTGATGACGTCGCCCGGCTTGACGCCGGCCTTGTCGGCCGGGCCGCCAGGCGCGACGCTCGAGACGAGCGCGCCAGCGCGCGACTTGAGGCCGAAATCCTCGAAGCCATCACGCGGGATGTTCGTCATCTGCAGGCCGATGCGGCCGCGGATCACCTTGCCCTGCATCAACTGCGGCAGCAGGTCGCGGATGACGTTGGTCGGCACCGCGAAGCCGATGCCGATGTTTCCCTCGGCCCGGCCGTTGGTGAAGATCATCGTGTTGATGCCGATGACCTCGCCGCGCAGGTTGAGGAGCGGACCACCCGAGTTGCCCGGGTTGATGGCCGCGTCGGTCTGGATCATCTCGTTCGTGCGGCCGTCGGTCGTGAACGGACGCGACTGGGCCGAGACGACGCCGACCGTGACCGTCCACCCCTGGTTGAACGGGTTGCCGATAGCCATGACCCAGTCGCCGGCCGCCATCTGCGACGAGTCGCCGAACTTCGCCTCGGGGATTGGATGGTTCGGCATCTGCGTGAGTTGGATGAGCGCGCTGTCGGTGAGCGCGTCCTTGCCGATCAGTTTGGCCGGGTAGGTCTGGTCGTCGTCTTCGCCGAACAGCGACACCTCAATCTTGGTCGCGTCGTCGATGACGTGGTTGTTGGTGAGAATGAGGCCATCCTTGCTGATGATGAAGCCGGTGCCGGCCGCCACCGTGGTCTGTTCCTTCGGCGGGCGGCGCTTGCCACCACCGGGGGCACCGCGCTGACCTGGGCGCTGCGGCGGCGCATCCTGCTCGTCCGGGTCGCTCGGCTGGCCGAAGAAGCGGCGCAACAGGTCGTCGTTGCCACCACCGCCGCCGCCGCCGAACATCTCGGACGGGTCCTGGTTCTTGGCCTTCGATTCGGTCCGGATGTTGACGACCATCGGCTGCTGGGCCTTGGCCACATTACGGAAGGTCTGCGCGTCGAGCGGTCCCGTGACCGGTGCGCTGTTCATCGGCGGAACCTGCAGCGTCTGGGCTGCTGAGGCCGGCGCCATGTCGAAGCGGGACGCGAGCACCATACCAACGGCGATCGACGACACCGCGATGAGCAGTGCATAAAACAGGGTGGTCTTGCGGGTGGACATCAGTTCCTCCGTACTACACGAGAGCGAGAATGGCTGACTGCAGGGGGCCGCTCACCTCGGCCGACCCCGCGCGCACGATCATATTGATCTCGGTGCGGATGCCGAAATCAGGAAAATATACGCCTGGTTCGATTGTGAAGCCCGTGCCGGGCAACAAACGCCTGTCGTCGTGGGTTTCGTAGTCGTCCATGTTGACACCGGTGCCGTGCACCGTGTCTCCAAGGCTGTGTCCGGTGCGATGCAGAATCTGTGCTGCGTAGCCGGCGTCGCACAGCACGGCTGATGCGGCCCGGTCGACCTCCCAGCCACGGACCTCCTGCCCGGCTTCGGCCCGGCTCTTCACCAGCGCCACGGCGGCATCGCGAGCGGCGGCCGCGGCCGCAAACGCCTGTGCCTCGCGGCTCGGCACCTGCGCCCCGGTGAAGCCGACCCAGGTGATGTCGGCGTAGACCGACCCGGGGCGGTCGAGTTTGCCCCACAGGTCGAGCAGCACCAGCTCATCGCGCCCGATGCTGCGGCTCCGCTCGGCCGTCGGCAGGTAGTGCGGGTTGCCGGCATTCTCCTGGGCCGAGACGTTCGGGTCGGCATCGGTGATGAGCCCTGCCTCGCGAAACCACGTGGCCATCGCCTGCTGGATGTCGTACTCCGTCGTCGGCAGGCCGGCGCGCAACCGGCGGGTAATCTCGTCGAAGGCCTGGTCCTTGATGCGGTGCAGGGCGTCGGACGCCTCGAGGTGCGAGGCAATCTGCTTGTCGTTCCAGATCGCCGAGAAGCGCTGCACCAGATCGCCGGACGACACCACCTCCGGACCCGCCTCGCGGATCAGTTCGACCGTGCCGGCATCGACCCGCGAGATGTAGGGAATGGCGCAGCCCGGGGAGTATTCCATCGCCACCCGGTGCATGCCGTTCAGGAGCGTCTTCAGGCCCGAGCGCAACTGCTCGCGCCCGGCGTACTTGAAGGTGGCGCCTGGGAGATGCGAGAGTGAGTGCGGCTCGATGGCATGGACCAGTGCGCGCGGTTCGCCGTTGGCGGGAATGAGGTAGTACCAGCGGCGCGTGGCCAAGTGGCCGCCCTGCCGCAGCACGCCGGTGATGTCGGCGGCAATGGGATTGAGTCCGCGGAAGTCGTAGAGCAACCATCCGTCGAGGCCGTCAGCCGTCAGGGCGGCGCGGATGGCGGGCAGATCCAAGGAGTCGGAACCGTCGCTCATAGGGTATCAGTATAGACGTGGTTTTCGCGGCCATGGCCGTCCGTCATGCCCCGGCCCGCGTCAAAATACCGGGTGCCTTCGGCGGGGAGGGCCCGGGAACCGTCCCGGGGCCGTCCGGGGCGAGTCGCTATAATCCGGGTCGAGGTCAGGGATGCTTAAGAACGCACGCGTCAGGATCGCCGCAGCCTTCGTGCTGCTCGCCGGTGTCGGGCTCACGGCGGGCCAGGGGCAGCCGTCGTCGCAGGAGCAGCCGTCCGCACCCGCGCCCACCTTCAAGGCGGTCGTCGAGTACGTCGAGGTCGATGCGGTCGTCACCGACCAGCAGGGCAACTTGGTCCGGAATCTGAAGAAGGACGACTTCCAGGTGTTCGAGGACGGCAAGCCGCAGTCGGTGTCCACCTTCTCCGTGGTCGACATTCCCATCGAACGGGCCGAGCGGCCGCTGTTTTCCGCCCGTCCCATCGAGCCCGATGTGCAGTCGAACGAGCACCCGTTCGATGGCCGCGTCTACGTGCTGATTCTCGACGACCTGCACGTCGACGCCATGCGCTCGTCGCAGGTGAAGCGGTCGGCCCGGCAGTTCATCGAGCGCAACCTCGGCGCCAACGACCTGATGGCGGTCATCTACACCGGTGGCCGCGCCGCCGATTCGCAGGAGTTCACCAGCAACAAGCGCCTGCTGCTCAACTCCGTCGACAAGTTCATGGGCCGGAAGCTCCAGTCGGTCACGCTGGCGAAGAACGACCAGTTCTTCCGTCAGCAACTCGGTCCCGACGCGGGCGGACGGGTGGACGACCCGGAAGACATGGAGCGTGGGCGTAACGCCACGGCGATGCTGGCGACCCTGCGCCAGGTGGCGGAGTGGTTCGGCGGCGTTCGCGGCCGGCGCAAGGCGATGCTGCTGTTCAGCGAGGGAATCGACTACGACCTCTCGGACATCATCCGCACCTACGACGCGCCGCCGAGCCACGCCAGCTCGATCATCATGGACATCCGCGAGACCATCGCGATGACGGCGCGCTCGAACGTCAGCATCTACGCCATCGATCCGCGTGGCCTTGCCACCCAGGGCGACGAGTCGATTGCCGTCAGCAGCTTCGCGGACCAGAACGACGCCACCGGCGGGGCCGGCATCGGCCTCGGTTCGCTCAATAACGAACTGCGCCTGTCGCAGGACAGCCTGCGCCAGCTGGCGGAGGATAGCGGCGGCATCGCTGCCGTGAACCGGAACGATCCGACCGCGGTCTTCGACCGCATCGTCCGCGACAACAGCTCGTACTACGTGCTCGCGTACTATCCGCCCACCAACAAGGCCGACGGAAAGTTCCACAAGATCGAAGTGAAGGTGAACCGGCCCGGTCTCGTCGTCCGCTCGCGCCGTGGCTACGCGACGCCGAAGGGCAAGCCGCAGGCGAAGAACACCAAGACCGGCGGGATGCCGCAGGCGATGTTCGACGCGATGAACAGTCCGCTGCAGGTCAGTGGCCTCACCATGCGGATGTTCGCCGCGCCCTTCAAGGGGCAGCAGCCGAATGCCTCGGTGGTCGTCGGCATCGAACTCAACGGCCGAGACCTCAGCCTCGGCACCAACGGCAAGGTCGACATCTCGATGATGGCGATCGACAACAAGGGCAAGATCTTCGGCGCGCGCAACGACAGCCTGACGCTGAACCTCCGCCCCGAGTCGAAGGCGCGCGTCGAGCAGACCGGCGTCCGCGTCATCAACCGCATCGACCTGCCGGTGGGGCGCTACCAGCTGCGGGCTGCCGCACGCGACCCCGAGAAGAATCTCGTCGGGTCGGTGATCTTCGACCTCGACGTGCCCGACTTCTACAAGCTGCCGATCTCCATGAGCGGCGTCACCGTCACCTCGATGGCCGGTTCCGCCCTGATGACGGCCAAGCCCGATGAGCAGTTGAAGGCGGTGCTGCCGGCGCCGCCGATTGCCATGCGGACGTTTGCGCAAAACGACGAACTGGCCCTCTTCACCGAGATCTACGACAACTCGGGCAAAGCGCCGCACAAGGTGGACATCGTCACCTCCGTGCTGACCGACGAAGGCAAGCCGGTGTTCAAGGTGGAGGACACGCGCGACTCGAGCGACCTCGGTGGCGCGAATGGCGGCTACGGCTACACCACCCGCGTCCCACTCTCCGACCTGGCGCCGGGGCTTTACGTGCTCAACGTCGACGCGAAGTCGCGCCTCGGCAACAACAACGTCGCCAATCGGCAGGTGCAGTTCCGCGTCGTCGCGGCGAGTCGCGGGGCGCAGCGGTGAGGCTGGCCGCGGCGCTCGTCGCGGCCCTGCTGATGCAGCCAGCCGGCGCGGCCTTCCGGGTGGTCGAGCGCGGGGGCCAGAGCGGCATCGAGGACGCGCGCCAGGTCGTGGTCACGTCACCCGACCAGTTCGTGGCGCTGTGGCAACAGCACTCCGCGCGGCCCCAACCGGTCGTCGACTTCTCGAAGGAGTCGGTGGTCGGCATCTTCCTCGGTACGCGGACGACGGCCGGCTACGGCGTTGAGATGGTCTCCATCACCCGCTCCGCGTCCGGCACCCTGGTGCGCTGCCGCGAGGTGGCGCCTCAGTCCGACGCCGTCAGCGCGCAGGTCCTGACGTTCCCCTACGTCATCGTGGCCACACCGTTGCTCCGTCCGCCGGTGCAGTTCGACTGCGCTCGTTGACCAGCCGTGACTTCATCTGACGGGCGGTCGGCAGGTGTCAGGGTATTGGGGTAAAGGATGGGGTGTCGAGGCCGATAACGCTCATGAGGACACCTACGTTCACCCTGATGAGGCGGCGACTCGAATGTCGGACCTGACTGAACTCGGACTGAAAAGACCTCTCGCACGCGAATCCGAACCTGCGCCTGTCGAACCCGCGCCCCCCGGTCGCGTTTCCGCACCGACACCGGTGCGGGCCGGATCGGCTGCGCCGGCAGCCCCGTCAGCCAGAGCGGTTGAGCCGTTCGTCGATCGGCGGCCCGAAGAGTTCGCCATGTTCCTCGACCGGCTGATGGAGGTGCTCGAGCAACTGGCACCCGAGTCGGACGTCGGCGAACTCGACACCTTCCGGTCGCGCATTCGCGAATACCGGCTGGTGATCAACGACCCGCGTCGCCGTGGCGAGATGCCTGAGGTCACGGACGCGTGCATCGGCCTGTGCCGCTCGTATCTCGAGGGGGCGCGGCTCTACCACGCCGAGCGCGAGAAGGAGCTCGCCGAGCTCATCTCGATCCTGCGCGATGCGGCGAAGCTGTCGGTGGGTGACTCGACCGAGTTCCACGCCCAGGTGCTGGCCAGTTCAGACCGCTTCATCAAGATCTCCGAACTCGAGAATCTCCGCGAGCTCCGCCGGCGGATCGGCGATGAGGTCGGCAATCTGCGCTGTGTCGTTGCCGAGAAGCAGCAGAAGGACGAACAGGCCTACGCGCAGTTGACGCGGCGCGTCGAGACGCTGCAGAAGAAGCTGGCCGAGATGGAACTCGAGTCGACGCTCGACCCGCTGACGAAGGTCGGCAACCGGCGGCGCTTCCAGACGGCGCTGACGCGCCTCGTGACGAACGTGCACGAGTCAGGCGGGCAGTTGTCGCTGGCGATGATCGACGTCGATCATTTCAAGCGGATCAACGACACGCATGGACATCCCATCGGCGACCGTGTCCTGCTGGCCGTCGCGCAGTGCATCGTCAAGGGCGTGCGCGGCAGCGACGTGGTCGCCCGCTACGGAGGGGAAGAGTTTGCCGTGCTGCTGCCCAATGCGGCGGCCGGCGAAGTCGAGACGCGCTTCAAGCAGCTCCTGCTGGATATTGCCGCCAGCTCCTACGAGTACGACGTGCTCGGCCGCACGGAGAAGGTGCGGTTCACGGTGAGCTGCGGTGTCGTGGACATCGAGCCTGGCGAGAACGAAGATGCGCTGGTGAAGCGTGCCGACGAAGCGCTCTACGAAGCGAAGAAGAAAGGGCGCAACCGCGTCATTACCCGCAAGAAGTCGCTGCTCGGGCGCGTGCTGGCCTGGGGCTGACCGCCGGACAGTGAGCCGGCGGACGTGTCACGTCCCCTGACGACGGAACAGGGAGAGGGCAGGCCCGCACTGGCGCTGCTCTCTTTTCATGTACCGACAGCAGGGGGACGAACGGCTGGCGGTCAGGCCGGGGCGGTTCCTCGGATTCGTTAGTCTCGGTCAGCAGCACCCAGGGCTGCCGCCAGGTTGTGAATGGGTTCGTCAGGGCGGAGCGGATGATGCTCACGGGCAGGTAGGAATGACTGACCGTACAAAAAAAGGGCCGGGACACCTGTGCGGCGTCCCGGCCCCTCTGGTCGGTTCGAAGCGGGTTGACGCTTACTTCTTCGGTGCGGCGGCGTCGGCCGGCGCGTCGAGGCTCTTCACCTTGTTCGGCTTCACGGTGCCATTCGCGTGGGTGAAGTTCCAGTTGTTGGACTTCATCTTCGCGCTGTAGGGCGTGTCGATGGTGATGGTCTGGATTTCGCCAGGGTTGAGAAGACCGTTGATCACGCCACGTCCGCCGGCGATGACGGCGCCACTGGCGTCGTACCAGGTTTCAGCAACCATCAGGCGAGCAATCGGCTCGGCAGTGGTGTTCTTCACCTTGATGGTGGTCTGCACCAGGCTCTTGCCAGGGATGGGCTTGGTGACCGGCTGCGTGATGTCGATGGTCGCCGCACCCTTGAAGGGCGGGACGATCTTCTTGCCAGCCAGCACAGGCGTGAGCTGCGTGGACTGAGCCGCGACTACGGCGCCGGCAAACATCGTGGTGCTGATCAGCGTCGCGGCGACGGCAAAATGCACGCGATTCATATCGATCCTCCAGAAAAATCGGTCGGTCAAAAAAAAGAGTCGGCCAGAGTATACAGCAGACACTTACATTTCCCCGTTCCAGTCTTCTGGTTCGGGATTCACGGTCCGGACGATTTCCATGTGCCACTTGCCGCCGCCCCATGGTTCGATGACCTCAGCGGCGACGACGTCGACCAGCAACTCGGAGAACACGCGCCCTTCAGGGTCGCCTTCGAGGTGGTAGGCCGGATCGTCCCACCCGAAATTCGGGTAGAGCATCAGCGTCAGGAAGAGGTCGTACCCGTCGTCCACCACGATGAGCTGACCGCACGGGCGCTTCAGCGTCGAGTGAAAAATCAGGTATTTCTCCGCGCTGTGAGCGCGGATATAACGCTTGAGCGCAAACTCCCGGGCAACGATCTCCTCGACGGCGATCTTCTTGTCCCAGCAGTCGCGGCAATACTTCTCCTCGCCTCTCGGCTCGGAGACGTCTTTCGCGCCGCACAGCGCACAGCGCGCCTTCACGACCGTCTTGCGTGGCATCCTGTCAGTCTATCACTCGACATTAAGTCGAGCGGCGCGTTGAGCGCGTAGACGGTGAAGCGGTAGTGGTGCGGAGCGCCTGCCGTGGCGACGCTCGCCACGGCCACCGCGAGTATGCCGATCATCAGCGGTCGCATGCGCATGTTGTCGCCAGTGGTTACCGGCTGACGTCCAGTCGCTGCTCGAGCGCCGGGGCATACATCCGTTCCACGTACTGCTTCACCATGCGACGCGCGGCAAAGCGCGGTGCCACGGTCCGGATCGATTCCTTGACGATGGCCATCCAGCGGCGCGGCACGCCGTTGGCGTCGCGTTCGTAGAAGGCCGGGACGATCTCGTTCTCGAGCAAGGTGTACAGGGCCGACGCGTCGGCGGCATCGACGGCCTCGAGGTTGTCGCTCGTCACGCCGCCGTCGATGAGCCAGCCGTTGGCGCGGTTGTAGCCCTCAGCCCACCAGCCGTCGCCGATGCTCAGGTGCGGGGTGCCGTTGACCGCCGCCTTCATGCCGCTCGTCCCGCTTGCCTCGAGCGGCTTGCGCGGATTGTTCAGCCACACGTCGCACCCCTGCACCAGGTAGTGGGCGACGTGCAGGTCGTAGTCGTCGACGAACGCGATGCGGCCACCGAAGGTCGGATCGAGCGCGCGCTTGTAGACACGCTGCAGGTGATGCTTGCCGGTCTCGTCGGCCGGGTGCGACTTGCCCGCGAATACAATCTGCATCGGCCGCTCGGTCGACGACAGGATGCGCGCGAGCCGATCCGGGTCGGTGAAGATCAGTTCGGGCCGCTTATAGCCGGTGAAGCGTCGCGCGAAGCCGAGCGTCAGCGCATCGGGTTCGAGCAGCGTGCCGGCCGCGAGGATGCGCGGCGTGCCGACCCGCTCGACTGTCCAGCGATTGCGGGCGCGGTCGCGCACGAAGGTAAACAGGTACCGCCGCAGCGCCTGGCGCACCGCCCACAGTTCCTCATCCGGGATGGACAGAATGGCGTCCCACTGTGCCGGGTCGTCCTGGCGGTCCAGCCAGTTCGCGCCGAGATACGTCGTGAACAGGTCCGCCAGATCCGATGCGATCCAGGTGGGCACGTGCACACCGTTGGTGACGTAGCCCACCGGCACCTCCTCCACGGGGCGTCCTGGCCACAGCGACTGCCACATCGATCGCGTGACCTGACCGTGCAGTTCGCTCACCGCGTTGGTGACGCCGGCCGAGCGCAGGGCGAGGGCCGTCATGTTGAACTGCGGGCCACCGCCGTTGTCGTACGCGCCGAGCGCAAGGAACCGATCACGGTGTGCGCCGAGCGAACCCCAGCACCCGGCCAGGTGCTTCTCGACCGTGTGGAAGGGGAACGCATCGTGACCAGCCGGCACCGGTGTGTGCGTCGTGAACACGGTCGTCTTCCGGATCTGTTCGAGCGCATCGTCGAATGACGCCCCCTGCTCGGTGAGGTCGCGGATGCGCTGCAGCACGACGAAGCCGGCATGCCCTTCATTCAGGTGGAACACGCCCGGTTCCACGCCGAGCGCCTTGAGGGCGCGGACGCCGCCGATGCCGAGGATGATTTCCTGCTGGATGCGAGTCTCGCGGTCGCCGCCGTAGAGACGGGCCGACAGCTCGCGGTCCCACGGCGCGTTCTCCTCGAGGTCGGTGTCGAGCAGGTACAGCGTCACGCGGCCAGCGCGGACCCGCCACACCTGCACCAGCACCGTACGGTCGCCGACCGGCACCGCGGTGATCAGCGGGCTACCGTCAGGGAAGGTCGCCTTCTCGATTGCCACGTCCTCCCAGCTCAGGCGTTCGTAGCTCTCTTCCTGCCAGCCTTCGGCGGAGATGCGCTGGTGGAAGTAGCCCTGCGGGTACATGAAGCCGATGCCGATGAGCGGCACGCCGAGGTCGCTGGCCTCCTTGCAGTGGTCGCCGGCCAGCACGCCGAGGCCGCCCGCGTAGATCGGCAGCGACTGATGCAGCGCGAACTCCGCCGAGAAATAGGCGATCGACTTGCCCTGCAGGTCAGGATAGGTGCTCGCCCACCAGGTGTTCCGTGCCGTGCGCGCCGCCGCGAGGTTGGCGATCGCCGAATCGTAGGCCGCGAGGAACTGCGGGTTGCGCGCTGCGGCCTCGAGCTTCTCGGGCGGCAGTATCCAGCGCATGCGTACCGGGTTGTGCGCGGTCTCCTTCCACAGGGTGTAGTCGAGATGACGGAACACGTCGCGTCCGTCCGCATTCCAACTCCACCAGAGGTCGACGGCCAGCTCGTCGAGTTGATCGATGCGGTCGGGCAGGGGGGAGAGTGTCTGGTAACGATCCATGCTGGCAGCATCGTAGTAATTGGCGGAGAGACGCGTCAATCATCGGCGCGGTTGGCTCCCGGTCGACGGCGGCGGCGACTCCGCTAGTACAATGCGCGCTTGCGTCCGCGCCTGCTGTTCATCGTGTTGATCGGGGTCTGGCTCGTGGCCCGCCCAGGTGCCGCCCAGGACCCGCCGCCCCGCATCGGGCCGTTCGTCGTCGATGTGCACGGGACGATGCCGCGCTTTCCGGCCGACGACCAGCAACTGGCCGACAGCCGCGGGCTGGAGTTGTCCGAACTGCCAGGCGCCGGTCTGGGCCTGCACGCCGGCGCGCATGTGTACCCGCTGCGCTGGAAGGCGGTGACGTTCGGCCTCGGCGCCGTCCTCACGCTGGGCCGAGCCCATCATGCGTCCACCGAGAGGGCAGGCAACGTCTTCGGCCGAGCGACCACCGAACGCTTCACCCATATCGCCCCGCAGATCTCGTTCAACTTCGGCGATGGCGACGGCTGGAGCTATCTGAGCGGCGGCATCGGCACCTCGACCTGGTCCGTTGCGGCTGATGGCGCGGCCGCGCAGGCGCCGGACGCCGAGCACCTGACGACCATCAACTACGGCGGCGGCGCGCGCTGGTTCATGAAGCGTCACCTCGCGTTCAGCTTCGAC
>Ga0209190_1002086_pt1 | contig 13694 bp, 5 predicted proteins | sample M_140205_XF_Meta_FD_187315 | JGI IMG/M metagenome (GOLD analysis project Ga0209190, IMG submission 187315) | Freshwater microbial communities from Lake Montjoie, Canada to study carbon cycling - M_140205_XF_MetaG (SPAdes) (version 2) | ecosystem: Environmental > Aquatic > Freshwater > Lake... | reverse complement strand
TTGACCAGCAACCGGGTTTCGGTCAGCAGGCGTTTGGCACGGCCGAGGCGGCAGAGCTGGATTTCCTCCAGCACGCTGCGCCGCAGGGCTTTGGCGAAGCGGCGTTCCAAGGAGCGGCGCGAGATGCCGGTTTGCGCCACCACCTCGGCGACGTCAACGAAGGCATGACTGTTATTCCAGATGAACTCAACCGCCCGGTTGACGATTTCGTCCGCGCTATGCCCGGTGGCGACCTGCGGAGAGCCACCCTGCCTCACGAGGTGGGTGAGCAATCCCGCACTGCAAGGAATTTGCTTTCTGCGGGAGGCCCCTGAAAGAGCCATTGGGTTGGACCGTAGGGCGGGGAAATGGGGGTTGACCCCACTCGGCCCTTGTTCATTCGAGCCATTTGTCTTTTCATGCCGTTATTGTAGCAGTATTGCATAGGAGTGTCAAGAAGGGGGGATCGTGTAGGGCATCCGCCTATCGGCTCCCAGTGCGTTGGTCGCTCCGTTGCAGTTCGGTCGGAGGAAAATCCCCGCTGAGCGCATGCGCTGAGCGGGACTGGCAGAAACCAGGGTGCAACAAACCGTCCCGCCAAGGAGGCGGGATAAAGCCGTCCGCCGCGATGCCACACGTATATATGTCAATCCTTCCCCAAAATGTTGCAATGCCAAATAAAGCAGCGTACAAAAAACAATTCTTTATTATCAACTGCCTATCTGTCAGTTGTGCTCCACGAGATAAACTCCAAGATGTTCGGCTGGCATGGAGACTGTGAAGCTTTTCCCTGGTTCGGCCTTCCCAACGACCTTCTTGCCGGTCATTAGGTCGGTTATCCTGTAATTCTTTGATCCTCCCATGCCAAAGGCCTCGTAGTTCGGCGCGACCTCGAACCGCCCCTCCCGGCCGTCGCTATTGTAGTTGGGCACAACGAGCACTGCCTTGCCTCCCCCGTAGCGGGCGTAGGCCTGCAATGTATTGGCCTGGCCGTTGCTCGTGGTTTTGAGCTCCATGATGTTGGCGTCGCGGCTGCTTGGCGGGAAGCACTCGAAAATTTCAGGATAGCTCCGGCGGATGCGAATAAAGCGCTTGACATCTTCAAAAAACTCCCGGTTTTGGCCGCTGTCTCGCAACTTCCAGTCAATCGTGTTGAAATACATGACTCCATCGCCACCGGGAAGCATTACTTTGGGGTTGTCCCATTCCTCGCCGATCCACCACATTGGGATATATGGCGCGAAGATCGCACTGTAACCAATGCGGACGAGGTTGCCGCGAACGAATGGCTCACTGTCATCGTGGCAGAGCAGGTTCGACGTGTAGAAGCGGAACCTGCCGCCCTTGCCCTGCTGCTGCAACGTCGCCTTGCCTATTCCCGCGCCAGTCTTGACGGCCCTCACGATGTTGCTGCGGAAGAAGTATTCGTTATGCAGGCCAAATCGGCGCTTCTGCTCCGCTAAATTAGACCCATCCGGTTCTTCCGTCCAGCCGGTGACGCCGATCTGGTCGAAATCGAAGGTTTCCTTCTGTTCGCTGGGCGCTTCGGCCACAATGATGATCTTGTGCCCGCGGGCGTAGATGGCATCGCGTACTTCCTTGAAGAAGTATCCCGAGCGGTTCGGCGCGCAGTCCACCCGGAAGCCGTCCGCCCCCGTCTTCTCGACAAACGCCACTGCGGCTTCGGTGAACCAGGAACGCAAGGGCTGGTTGTTCCAATCAAAGGCCCAGCCGCCGTGAAGCTCGACGAATTGATCATTCTGCCGCCGGTAAAACTCGGGATGCTCGGTGACGAGGGGCGAGTTCTTGGCGGTGCCCCATACGATGATGTCGAAAATCACCCGGATATTCCGCCGGTGGGCCTCGGTGACGAATTGCCGGACTTCCTTGAAGGAATCCTCGACATTGCTGCATCCGGTTAGCAATGGCTCGATGGTCTGCGGTCCAAAATTCCCGTAGCCATTCCCCTTGGAGCCCCGTTCATAAACCGGGTTGATCCAAAGTCCGTTCACGCCCAGCTCGGCACAGTGATCAAGGGTTTTTACCGCGGAAGCAAAGGTGCCTTCAGGGGTAACTGTCTCGATCCGGAACTGCATCATGATCAGCGTCTTTACCCAGTCTGGGGACATCCCTTCCATCCGCACCTGGTCATCGGGCAACAGTTTCGGAATCAGGGTGGAATTGCCGATCGCGACGGCTGGAGAAGAGCATGATGCAACCGCAAAGAGAAAGCCCCCGGCAAATAACACCGCCCGGAGCACGGTGCCGCGAATCATTGTGTTGAAAACGGATTGAGTGCTAGTGTGGTGTGGGCGAGTAGGGTCAGGGAACATATAAGATATCACGCCTGCCTCGTTATTGTTCATTCGATTCATTTGTCATTTTATGCCGTTATTGTAGCAGTATTGCATCGGAGTGTCAAGATTCGCTTCGTTGCTGTTCCATGCATGCCGCTCGGAGTAAAATGAATGCCGAGCATTCATTTTGCATAAAGCCGTCCGCTGGGTCACGTATGAAGCAACATTACTCCTCTTCCTCTGTCTCTGCCTCTGCCGGTAACCGCAGCTCCTATTGTAACTGGTTGATGAGTGCGTAAGCTTCGCGTTCGGTCGGGACATTCGTGGCCACGGTGAAGGCCCGGCACGTGCGCCTGTTGATCCGCGAGGCCACCGAGGTTCCGACGCTCGAGGAGTTCCGCGTGCTGGCACCTCTCGCGAACATCCGGGCTCTTTCACCGGCCGAGCCTGCCCGTAAACCGGTACGCACCGGAAGCGACATCAGCACGGAATAGACCCTGCCCGAAGGTGGCACCGGAGACACCTGGCTGAGCCGCCGCTGGCTGGCCGCTTTCACGAACCGATTCAAGCCCTGCTGCCGGGATGATGACCGTCGCGCAGGTGTTGGGCGGCACGGTCAGGTCCCAGTGCAGCGTGCCGTCCTCTACTCTCCACGCGCTGGCGATCTTGCCGTAGCCGGTCGCCAATGAGGCCTCGACCCGCTTCAGGCCGCTCTCGACGCCGGGTGTGGCGACGAAATGTTTGAAGCCGGGATTCCGCTCGTCGTAGCGGATGCCCGCAAGCCCCTCGATGAACCAGAGCCCGACCGAGATCATGGTGTTGTGTATCTGCGAGTTGTCGCCGTCCCACTCCTCCTATATTGTGGTGGCGCCGTTGCGGAGCATGTGGCCGAAGCTGGGAAAATCCTCTTTCGTGTACATCAGCGCCAGCAGGTCGTTGCGCCGCCGGTCGATCAGATACTTGGTCATGAAGTAGTTGCCGTGCATGCCCGTGTTCAGATGGCCGTTGCGGGTAACCCTGATGTCGTGTTCCAACGCCGCCATGACGCGCGGTGCCGCATCAGGCGGAGTGATGCCGAACAGCAGCGGCATGACGAGGTAGGTCTGTTCGCCATTCACATAGGTGGTGCCGTCAGGATTCAGGAAGCGCGCGTGGAGCCGCGTCGCGAGTTCCCTGGCCCGCGTCTCAAACAGTTCGGCCTGAACCGTGTCGCCGAGCAAACGCCCGATCTTTCCCGCGATCTGCAGGCAGTGCAGCAGATAGCAGTTGTTAAAGAACAGGGTTGAGCGGTCGTCGACGCGGCCCTGACCCTGCTTCCGCCCCGGCGGGACCCAGTCGCCCAGAAAGTTCCAGATCGGCGAGCCGGCGCAGCCGATCCCCACATAGCTTTGCAGCAGGCCGTCGCCCATCTTGGTGTCGATGAACGCCAGCCATTTCTTCATGACCGGCCACCCCTGTTCTAAAGGCCGCCGGTCGCCGTAGGTAAGAAATATCTGCCAAGGCATGGTGATGCAGAACCCGCTCCAGACCGGCCCGCCGCCCGCGTCCTGCGAGTAGGGCGCGGTGTACGGCACGTCGCCCGCTTCGTTCTGCGCGTCGCGCCAATCGGCCGCCCATTTGGCGTAGAACGGGCCCGTGCGGAAATTGAGCATGCCCATCTCCATCGATGTCCCCGAGTCGCCGCCGTAACCCAGCCGCTCGCGGTGCGGACAGTCCACCGTATAGCCGCCCAAGCTGAGGCACCGGTAGGTCCAGCACATCATGTCGTGGATCCGGTTCAGCAGCGGGTTGTCGCACGAGAAGCTCGCTCCGGGCTCATAGCCGGTGGTGATCAGCCACCCCCGAACCTCCTCAGGCTTGGGCGCGCGCGTCAGGCCCTTGACGATCGCGTAACGGAAGGCCGCGTAGTTGAAACGGTTGCGGAACTTCTCGCCGCCGCCGCCACGCGCCACGTACTCGCTGCGCTGTCCGTAAGTCTGGAACTTGCCGTCGGGAAAACGCTTGTCGGCGAATTCCATGACGACCTTCGACCCCGGCGGCAAATCGTCCGGCATGGCCAGTTCGAACCAGCCGGTAGTGTTGCGCCCCATGTCGACCACAAAGCCCCCGTCAACCGGCTGTATGGCAGCCGCGCGGATCTCGTCGAGCAGACGGTTCGGCTCCATCATCTGCGCGGCGATGACCGGCGTCGGCGGATGATGCACAGCGGCCGCGCGCCACACGGAGTCGTCATACTCCGCCGCGCACCAGTCGGTGATCGCCTTCGCGGCCTCGACCCGTTCGCCGCCGTAGCTGCCGCTCGTGCCCGTCCCCAAAGGCGTGATGTGGCTGGGATGAGCCTTCCATGTGGCGTCAGTCACGACGGTCAGCGGACCGCCCCCGGCGAACGCGACGTCGACCTCCGCCTTGACCATCGGTCCCACGGTGCCCGCGTTCTTGAGAACGCCCAGCGACCAGCCCCGTCCCAGCCAGAGGCCGATGCAGTTCTTGCCTTTGACCAGATGCTTCGAGATATCGTGCGTCAGATACAGCCCGCGTTTGCCGTAATCTGAAACCGCCGGGCTGAGGACGTCATCCCCGACCTTGTGTCCGTTGACGTAAAGCTCGTAATAGCCTAAGGCGCAGACATAGGCCGCGGCCGCGGTCGGAACCTGTTCCAGCGTGATTGTCTTGCGCAGCCAGGGCAGCGGCCCCTCGTTGTTCTTCATCCAGTCCGCGCCGATCCACTCGCCGCGCCAGTCGGCGGCTGAGAGCGGGCCGACGCTGAAGGCGGCGGGCTCGCTCCAGGGCGACGCGGCTTCTCCTTGTGCCCACACGCGGGCCTTCCACCAGCAGCGCGCTCCCTTATGCAACGACGCTCCTCCGTAAGGCACCCACTGCGATTGATCCGAAACGACCTTGCCCGAGTCCCAGAGTGTGCCCCGTCCGGCGGCCAAAGCCTCGGGCGAATCAGCCACGAGCACCTGGCGCGCCGTCTGCGCCAAGCCGCGTCCGCCGGGCGGAATGGCCCAAGACAAACGCGGCTGAGGCCGGTCGATTCCCAGCGGTTCACTAAGCCCCTCGCACCGCAACTGCTCCGGCGCGGCGGCCAGTAAGCATGACGCGGCGCCCAGATTAAACGTCAGCGTAAGATCTACCGTGTTGCTCTGGGTCAGGTCTGGTGGCTCCGGTCGCGTGGCTGCAAGGTGGCCGGCGGGCAGGAACGCGCCGACCGCGATCAGGATGGTGGATGCCAGGAAATGGCTGTGTATGTGTTTGTGCATGGGAAAATTTGTAAGCATTAGATATTAAGCATTAATTTCCAAACTGAAGAAAATATGAATGAGAAACAAAGGACATCTTCACGTTGATTGTGGCTTCCGTATCACATCCCCAGTTGCGCGAAAAGAAAGGCAAAGACATCGGCATACTCGGCAATGCGTTCAGCCAGGGAGGTCCCCAGACCATGGCCCGAGGTGGAGCTGATTCTCAGGAGAATCGGGTTGCCGGAGGTGTCGGCCTGCTGCAAGCGGGCGGCCATTTTGCGTGAGTTCGCGGGATTGACGCGGCCGTCCTTCTCGCCTGCCAGCAGCATGACAGCTGGATATGGCGTGCCGTCCCGCACCTGGTGATAGGGCGAGTAGGCATAAAGCGCCCTGAATTGCGCGGGATCCTTCACGGTGCCGAATTCGGGGATGTTGAATGCGCCGTTAGGGTCGAGTTCCACCCGCAGCATGTCATACATCCCGACATGGGCGACCACCACGCGCGCAAGCCCAGGGTGCTGGGTCAGGAAGGCCCCCATCAGCAAGCCGCCATTGCTCCGGCCCTCCACCGCAAGCCTCGACGGGCATGTGTAACCCCGCTCTATCAAGTGCCTGGCGCAGGCTGCGAAGTCGTCGAAGACATTCTGCTTGCGGGTGAGATTTCCATTGAGATGCCACTCCGTGCCGTACTCGCCACCACCGCGCAGATTGGCCGCCGCGAAGATTCCGCCGCGGTCAAACCACAGCCGCAGCGTGCTATTGAATTGTGGCCGCATGCAGTGACCGTAGCCGCCGTAACCGCAAAGGACCGTGGGATGGTTGCCATCGAGCGAAGTCCCCTTGCGGCGCAGGATATTGACGGGAACCGAGGTGCCGTCCTTGCTCATGGCGAATTCCCGCAGCACCTCAATGTCACTCAAATCCACCGGCGAGGTGGTGGCCATTGCCGTTTTGCCAGAGCGTCCCGCACCGCCATCCGCCGCCGGATCATATAGATGCCAGGCCTCCGGTTCGGTATAACTGGTGAGACGGTAAAGAACCCGCGCATCCGCATCGTGATCCGCCAGCGCGATGAGGTCCATCACTCCACATCCTGCGGGAATCCGCAGTTCGCAGGCATTGCCTCCCATGAGATCGAAGCGGCGGAGCCGCGACGGCCCGCCTGCCATTTCCGTTAGATAGAGGTGTGAAGCAGTGGCCGCAAAGCCCTCAATCACCGTGTCGCCCTCCGGCACAATGACCTGTGCATCGGCCAATGCCACGCTACCATCGGTCGGCAGGCGGAGGATTTTCCCCCGTGGAGCGCGCTTTACCGAGCGCAGGTAAAGCGCCGTGCCATCGTACCCGAAGACCACCTCCTTGACAGAGTCCTCAAAGCGAGTGACCTGCCGCCATGCGCAAGGATCCCCCAAGCGCATATCCAGCAGCCAGTGGGCATATTCCCCGCCGTCGCCGTTGGCTACGCTGGCGAGCAGCCGGCGACCGTCGCGCGATGTCACCAAACAGGTCAGGGCGATCCGCGGAAAGTCATGACCGGCCGCATACCGGTCTGCCGTAACGGGCGTTCCAAGACGGTGATGGTAAATCTTCTGATAGAAATTGAGATCCTCGACCGGTCTCTCGCCTGGGTGCGGGTAGCGGGTATAAAACACCCCTGATCCATCTTGCTCCCAGGCCGCGCTGCCCCTGCGGTCGGATACTGAACCCGCGGGATGCGGTCGGGCAAGGCCAGCCCTGTTTCGGTGTGATAGAAATGCAGCGTGCCTTCCTCGCTACCGTGTTCCGACAGGCAGACCGCCACCAGTTTCCCGTCAGGGGATGGCACGAACCAATCGATGGTCACATGACCCATGGGCTCCAGTTCGTTGGGATCGAGCACGATCTTTTCCGTGCCGAGGTCGTTGACCGAAGCCAGGGTGACCAACAGCCGCTGCTGCCTGGGCGGCTGGAACTTGAGGGCGAAGAGACCACCTGGCCGCGGAACAAGGCCGCTGAAAGCAGGCGAGAATTGGGAGAACATGGCGGTCAATTGCGCAAGCACCTCCGCCCTGTCTGTGATCCCATCGAGATGATCCCGCGTCCGGCGGTTCTGCGCATCCGTCCACGCTTTGACGGTCGGATCATCCCCCGCCTCCAACCAACGATGTTCATCCACCACCACCACACCATGATATTCGTCGCTGACCGGACTATTGCGGATGGAGGGCTGTGGGACGGTAGCTTGGAATATCGGGGTGGTGGACATGACTAACGTTTTTTCAAGGACTCCGGTGGGGTTGGCATCTCAGGGTGCCGTGGTGATCACCTTCAGGCGGGCGAACTGCATGGCGTCCGGCACCTGAGGAAGTGTTAGAGTGACGGTTTCGTGGTTCGGGTCCAAGCCGGCGCTCACCTTGACGGGGTTGGTATCGACATCATAACAATCCGGCCAGGTGACGAGATCGGTCCCGACTTCGATGGCCACGGAGGTATAGGAGTTCTTCGAGGCGAGTGCGCGCTGGAAGGTGAAGATATAACTGCCGCCGACGGAGGAAACGTTCGGTCCGCCCGGGTTGTGTTTGTCAGGCCGGGTGCCGAGGACATATTCGATGCTGTTGCTGAGGCCATCGCCATCGGGATCCGCGTCCGGCGCCACGTTTCCAGAAGAAGCATAGTAGCCGGTGATCCATGACGCGAAGGGAACCGTCGCCAGCGGAACAGCTCCATTATCCACGATCTGGAAACCACAGAGCGCGCTCCAGGCACCGGGGATCGTCTCTTGAATCGTGATCTCCCCGCTGGCGTTGGGAACGCAGTTGGTCAGTAATGCATAGTTCCTGCCGCTCACCCAGTCATTTATGGATAGGCTTGTCGAGATCGCCGCGCTTTGCGACAGGTACTTAAACGTCACCGACGACTCCCAGGGATCGACCAAGACAATGTTGTAGGAGTGGTTGGCGGCGAGGCCGCTGAACGTGAGGACATCCACAAAACCACTCTTAATGGCGGAGTCATTCGCAAACATCGATCCCAGCACCAGACCGGTCGGATAGCTGGCCAATTTGTTGCCGCCCATGATGGAACCCCAATCCACGCCGGTGGCGCGGGGGCGCAAGACCGCCGAGACACTGATCCCGGAGGCGGAACCATCGGAATTTTTCAGGTTGCTCACGGCGGCCGAGCCGTTTCCGCCGTTGTTCCAGGTGGTGCCGGTGTATGCCAACGGCGCGGCCTGGCTGGCGGTGCCATTTTGCTCCCAGGATTTCGTTCCATCCATCGAATTCATATAGGCCAAATTGACCGTCACGGGAGATTCGGGCAATACGGTGACCGTCACGTGATAGATCTGGGTGGAGCCGTCCTGGGCGGTGATGGTATAGGTGGCCGGGTTGGTGGTGGCGAAATTGGGGGCGGTGCCAGTGGCCGGCGAGCCGCTCGCATACGGCGAAACCGTATAGGCCGGCGCGAGCGTCGCCAAGTCCGTCCCGAATGGCACGCTCCACGCGATGTTGGTTCCATCAATGTCGGCTGGAAGACTCGGCAGTCCGAAGGTGAGCATGTCCTTGGCCGTGACGATGGGGGTCACGCTGACCGTCACGGCATAGTCCGCGGTGACGAGAGGATCCGCGGCGGTAACGACATAATGCACCGGCCCGCCGCTGAAGTTCGGAGTGGGGGCGGCGCTGTTAGGCTGATTGCACGTTGCCCCGACGGACAGCGCGAAAGTGGGCGCGAGAGTCGCCATGGATGTCCCGTAGGGAACGGTCCAGGCAATGGTTTTGGCACTCTCGTTGATGACGGCAGGACTGCCCGGAATGCCGAAACCGAGAATCCTCGCTTGCGGCGGCGTTGCGGCATAGCTTGTGGTTAGACCATACTTGTCGGCAAGATACCTGCCGACGGCGTTGGCTTCATCGCTGGAGAGGACGCGGTTGTAGAGAATCAACTCGGGGATGTCGCCATTCAACTGCTGGCCGTCGCCCGGCCGGTCGCCGATCGTCCAATTTTGGCTGCTGCCGTTGTGATAGTTGCCGCCGGCGCTGCCGATTTGCGAGCCGTCGATTACAAACCGATAGATCGAGCTGCCGCTTTCCATCGCGAAGACATGCGACCCGCTCTGCGGCCAACTGGCGTAGGTCATGCCGGTGCGGCTGCCGCGGAAGACGCCGGGCTGGGACTCGCTCCAGGTGTTGGCCACCCAACGGGAGTCGTTGTTGCGGTTGTCGAACAGGCTGTAACGCCCGTCAGTGTTGATCGTGGAGACCGCGAACATGGAGCCAGCCGTGGGAAATGACGCGCTCAGATCCCCGAGATACAACTTGTTGCCACTCGCCTCCACGAAGCGCAGCACGGGTTTGCCATTCACTCCGCTGGCGATATATTGCGGTTGTTTGGCGTCGGTGGTTTGGGCGGCATGATGGCCGCCACCGCTCTGGTCGTTCCATCGTTTGACAAACGTGTTGGCACCTACGATCCGGACCTGATTGGTATCGGCCGTGTTCACGGCATCGGCCTTCAGCCAGACGGTCAAACCATCCACGACGGGCAGTCCCGAGGGTGGCTGAAACACGATGACGCTCACCGCCGCCGCGGTGGAATCAACAGTCCCGTCGTTGGCCTTGAACGTGAAACTGTCGGTTCCGGTGTAGTTGGTCGCCGGAGTATAAGTCACGTTGGGCGCGGTGCCACTCAAGGCACCATGCGCGGGCTGGGTGACGATGACATAACTCAGCGCGTCGCCATCCACATCGCTGGCGGCCAGGTTGATCGCCTTGGCGGTTTTCGCCGCCGTGCTCACGGTCTGTGCGGCCGCCACCGGCGCGTCGTTCACCGACGTCACGGTCAGGCTGACAGTCGCCGCGGCGGAGTTGGCATACCTGTCGCTGGCCATGAACGCGAAGCTGTCGGATCCGTGATAGTTGCCCGCCGGGGTATATGTTAGATCCGGAGGGTTGCCGGCTAGCATACCGTGTGCGGGCGCGGTGACGATGGTATATGTCAATGTGTCGCCATTCGCGTCGCTGGCGGCAAGCGTGATCGGCACGGCGGTGTCCTCCGTGGTGCTCACACTCTGGCCGGATGCCACCGGCGCATCATTCACCGGGATGTTGATCGAAATCGCCAGGGATGCGGAGGTGCTGGGCGATTGGTTCGCGTCACCCGCATATTGGGCGGCGATCCGATGGGATCCGAAGGTGAGACTGCTGGTGGTGACACTGGCTTGGAATGAACCGTTGAGGGTGGCGCTGCCGAGCGGCATGCCATCGGCATAGAACGCCACGTCACCGGTCGGCGCGCTGCCTGCCACCGTGGCGGTGAAGGTCAGCGGGACGCCAAAGTCGGACGGGCTGGTACCGCCAGTTAGAGCCAGGGTGGTCGAGGAGGTCCCGCTAACAGGTCCCACGGTTACCGTGCCGGAGCCGGCGAAGTAACTGTCATTTTTGAAAGTCGCGGGTGATGACGAGGAACCATAGGTGCCGTTGGCTTGAGCGCTGCCGGCATTGAATGTCAGGGCGGCAACCTGGCGTGTGCCGAGATAATTCAGATGGAGTTTGGCCCCGCTGGTGATATCCAGGGCTCCGCTGCCCAGCGAGGCGGCGATGGAACAGGCGAGCGTGCCGGCCGTGACCTTGGTTGCGCCACTATAACTGTTCACACCGGAAAGGGTCCAGGTGCCGGTGCCGGCTTTGGTGACGGCGGTGGCGCCGCTGGAACTGTTCACGATGGCACCGTTGAATTCACCCGTGCCGCCGGTGGACCCCTGCAGGATGAGTGTCTTGGCACCGGTGCCGGTGACGGCAAGCGCACTGGTGAATGCGAGCAATCCGCCGGCGCCCGATTGATCGAGCGTCGCTCCGCCCGTGGTGCCTGCCAGATTGATCACGCGGTCGGTGGTCTCACCCGTGCCGTAGTACTGCAGCGTCGCCGCTGTAGTGCCGGAGCCTAACGAGATCGTGCCGGCGGCCACGGTGACCGGGGTGCCCAGACTGCCGGTAGCGGTGCCCCCGCTGACCCGGTTGAGCGATGCCGCCCTGAGCGTGCCCGCCTGCACCGCCACGGCACCGCTGAAGCTGTTGGCACCGCTGAGGGTGAGCGTGCCACCGCCGGTCTTGATCAAGCCGCCGACACCGCTGATGGCACCACTGAATGTCATGCCGGAATCCGCCTGCACGGTGGTATTCGAGTTGAGGGTGACCGGACCGCTCCAGGATGCGCCCCATCCGTTAGGCGAACTGATCGTTCCCCCATTCAAGGTGAGGGCATTCGACGCAGAGACTCTATCAAACTCCATGGTTCCGCCGCTGTTAAGCGTTACCGGTCCTGTTCCCATGGTGCCGGTGCAAGGCGGACTGGTCCCGCCGACCATGGTGCCCAAATGCAGCTTGCCATTGTTGATGATGGTGGCGCCGCTATAGGTGTTAGGGGTTAAACCATCGATTTTCAGCGTGCCGCTACCATCCTTGGTCAGACCGCCCGCGCCGGAGATCACGGCGGACAACTCCACTTGCCCGCTGCCGGAGCCGCCGAACGTGAGATCGGCCGCCAGGTTCAAAGGCATGCTGAGCGTAACTCCGCTGCTGCTGTTCTGATAGATCCGCGGTGGCGTGGCGCCGTTGGCGGTGAGCGCCAGGCTGTTGGTGCCGGCGAGCGTCACCGCCCCGGCAAAGTTGAGCTGGTTGAGCAGAAATCCCGTATTCAGGTCGTGGCTGGCGGTATAGGTGCCGGACTTGTTGAAATCGAGCACATAGTCCGCCTGCCCGGCGCTGCCCGGCTTGCCGGACCCGGTGACCCATTTGGTGATGTCGCTCCAGTTGCCGGACACGGCGCTGTTCCAGGTGAAGACCGAGGACGTCACGGCAATGCTCACCGTGACCACCGCGGAGGTGTTAGACCCGTCGCTGGCTTTGAACGTGAAACTGTCAGTCCCGCTGTAATTGTTCGCTGGCGTGTAGGTCATGTTGGGCGCGGTGCCGCTCAGCGTGCCATGCGTTGGCTGGCTCACGACCGTGTAAGTGAGCGAACCGCCATCCGCATCGGTGGCCTGCAGGGTGATCGCCTTGGCGCTGTTGATCCCGACACTGACGCTTTGCGCGAAGGCCACCGGCGCATCGCTCACCGCCGTCACGGTGATGCTCACCGTCGCCACCTTCGAGTCCACGTGCCCGTCGTTGGCCTTGAACGAGAAACTGTCGGATCCGTTGTAGTTGGCGGCCGGGGTGTAAGTGATGTTAGGCGCGGTGCCGGTCAACGTGCCGTGTGCGGGCAGGGTGACGATGGCATAACCCGGCGCGTCGCCATCGGCGTCGGTGGCGGCCAGGGTGATGGCTTTCGCAGTGTCTTCCGCCGTGCTCACACTTTGCGCGGTGGCCACCGGCGCGGCGTTCGGCAACGGCTCGCCGACGAATTGCTCGAACGGTTCGGAGCTGCCCAACAGGTTGTTGGCATCGCCCTGATAGAAGGCGGTGACATACTGCCAGCCTTGCGGCAGGCTGGTGGTGGTCATGCTGGCCTGGCAGGAACCGTTCACGATTGCGGTGCCGATCACCGCACCGCCGCAATGGAAGGTCACCGTGCCGCTCGGCGCATTGCCCGCCACCGTGGCGGTGAAGGTCAACGCCGTGCCGGAGGCGGACGGGTTCGCGCCGGAGGTCAGCGCCAGGGTGGTGACCGTCGTCGCCGCGGCGACGGGGCCGATCGTCACCATCCCGGTGCCGGCGAAATGGCTGTCATCCTTGTTAGGCGCCAGCGAAGCCGACGATCCATAAGTGCCATTGGCCAGGGGCGTGCCGCCGTTGAGGGTCAATGCGGCGATCTGCCGCGTGCCTTGATAGTCCAACTGAAGCTTGGCGCCATCGGTAATGTCGAGGGTTCCCTGGCCGAGCGAGGCGGCACGGGAGCAGGCGAGAATGCCGGCTTGGACCTTGACCGGCCCGCTGCAGGTGTTGAGGCCCCCCAAGGTCAGCGTTTGGCTGCCGGTCTTGTGCAATCCACCGGTGCCGGACAGATTGCCGGCCAGCACCAGATCCTGGTTGACCGTAAATGTCGTCAGCGCCGCCGGATCGGTCAGCGACGCTTCGTTGATGCCGGCGAGCACAATATTGTTAGGCAGCGTCATGGGCGCCAGATTGACAAATGCCATGACATGGGTGGGGACCGTGGCCGCCTTGCCGCCGAGGGTCACCGTGCCGGTTCC
>Ga0209190_1002081_pt1 | contig 13711 bp, 14 predicted proteins | sample M_140205_XF_Meta_FD_187315 | JGI IMG/M metagenome (GOLD analysis project Ga0209190, IMG submission 187315) | Freshwater microbial communities from Lake Montjoie, Canada to study carbon cycling - M_140205_XF_MetaG (SPAdes) (version 2) | ecosystem: Environmental > Aquatic > Freshwater > Lake... | reverse complement strand
GAGCAGAAAAATGCTTGAAAAAGAAATTGAGGCGTATTTCATCTGGACGGTCGCCCGCATGGGCGGGCGGACGTACAAGTTCAAGTCGCCCACGCTGCGCGGCGTGTCGGATCAGGTGGCGTGCCTGCCCAACGGCCAGACGTGGTTCGTGGAGCTTAAGAAGAAGGGCGGGCGGCTGGCACCGCTCCAGACGAAGTTCGCCGCTGACATGCTGGCGTTGGGGCAGGACTACGCCTGCCTGTGGTCGCGCGAAGAGATCAACGAGTGGGCGCGGGAGACGGGCTTGTGAGCGCGTATTACAACGAGATGGAGCCTTACGCCGCCCAGTGGCTGCGTAACCTCATAGACAAAGGTCTGATAGCCAAAGGGGAAGTTGATGAGCGATCCATTCTTGACGTGGCTCCTGCGGACTTGCGCGGTTTCACACAATGCCACTTCTTCGCCGGTATCGGCGGCTGGAGCCTTGCCGCCCGCCTCGCCGGATGGCCCGACGAGCGCGCCCTGTGGACCGGAAGCGCCCCCTGCCAGCCCTTCAGCACCGCCGGTCAGCAAAAGGGCACGGCGGACGAGCGCCACCTCTGGCCCGTCTTCTTCGGCCTCATCCGAGCCTGTCGGCCCCCTGTCGTCATGGGAGAGCAGGTTGCGGCAGCGGTTGGCAAGGATTGGCTCGACGGAGTGTCTTCTGACTTGGAAGGCATCGGCTACGCCTGCGGGGCGGTCGTTGTTCCGGCTTGTGCCGTCGATGCGCCCCATCGAAGAGACCGCTTGTGGTTTGTTGGCTCTTTGGAACACGCCGAAAGCGTCGGAGGGCATGGGCCGGTACGGGGTTACGAACGGGAAGCGGTACGAGAAACTGTGGGGGCAGGCGGTGTCAGCGGCGGCGATGTGGCCGACGCCAACGTTGCCCAATGGCGGCCGGTCGATAGCCCACGCGGACGAGTGGCGGGGCAACACGCCCTATCACAACGGCAAGAAGATCCAGATCGATCTCTCACAGGTGGCCAAGGCGATGTGGCCGACACCGACGAGTCGGGATCACAAGGACGGGTCGTTCTGCGCGAACGTGGAGACGAACGGTCTGCTTGGTCGGACGGTGTGGAATGGGCCATCGGAGCAGACGGAAAAGCCCGGCGCGTTAAATCCGGCGTTCGTCTCTTGGCTCATGGGGTTCCCGCCAGAGTGGGAAAGCTGCGCGCCTACGGCAATGCCATCGTCCCGCAAGTCGCGGCAGAAGTCATAGGAGCGTACCTTGACGCTGCGCCTTAGACCGTACCAAGACGACGCGGCCGACTTCCTGTTCGAGCACGACACCGCCATGATCCTCGCGCCGGTCGGCGCGGGCAAGACCGCCATCACGCTCACGGCGCTGGCGGCGGCGGTGTCGGACGGCTACGCCCGGCGCTGGCTCATCCTCGCGCCCAAGCGGGTCTGCACCGACGTGTGGCCGGTCGAGCGGCCCAAGTGGGCAGCGGGGCTGACGATGGCGCTGGCGGTCGGCACACCGGCACAGCGGGCGGCCGCGCTGGCGTCCGACGCGGACGTGGTCGTGATGAACTACGACAACATCCAGACGCTGACGGATGCCGACATGGCCCGCTTCGACGGCGTGGTGTTCGACGAGCTGACGCGCGTCAAGAACCCCAGCGGAAAGCGGTTCAAGGCGTTGGAGAAGCTCCTCAAGGGCGTGCGCTACCGCTGGGGCTTGACCGGGTCGTTCACGTCCAACGGTCTGGAGGACGTGTTCGGCCAGTGCAAGATCGTCGATCAGGCGCTGCTGGGCCGGTCCAAGGGCGCGTTCCTGCAACGCTACTTCGTCTGCATCAACCGCGATTTCGGCGAGTGGTCGCCCCGCAAGGGGTCGTTGGAGCAGATCATGGCGACGATCAAGCCCGCCACGTTCGTGCTGGAGCCTGGTGTGTACGCCGACAAGCTGCCGCCGCTCCACACGGTCGAGCTGGCGTGCGACATGGCCGACATCAAGCCCTACAACGTCATGAAGCGCGACCTGATGCTGGAGCTGGGATCGGCGCAGGTCATCGCGGCCAACGCGGCCGCCGTGACGAGCAAGCTGCAACAGATGGCGTCCGGGTTCGTCTACCACAGCACGTCAACCGCCAGCGACAGGCCGGGCAAGTTTGACGTGGACAAGCGCGCGATCTGGATCAGCGGCCACAAGTTCGACCGGCTGGCCGAGTTGCTGGACGAGAACCAGCGGGCCAACACCATCGTCGTCTACAACTACAAGGAGGAGCTGGCCGAGCTGCGCCGCCGGTTCCCGCACGCCCAGACGATTGACGACGCCCGCGCCATTGAACGCTGGAACGCGGGCCAGATCGAGCTGCTGCTGATCCACCCCAAGTCGGCGGGCCACGGCCTCAATCTGCAACACGGCGGCAACAAGATCGTCTTCGTGTCGCTGCCGTGGTCGCTGGAGCTGTACGAGCAGACGGTCGGACGCCTGCACCGGGGCGGGCAGACGCAACCGGTCTGGTGTTATTTGCTGCTTTGTAATAAGACTATCGACGAACGGATCTGGTCCGCCTTGCGCGACAAGCGCGCGATCTCGGACATAGCCCTAGAGGAACTGAAAGCATGACACTCAATTGGCGCGATCTGAACAAGAAGCTGCCGTCGCTGTCCGAGGCGGCGGTCCAGCAGTTGCTGCATGACGAGCTGGTCGGGATGCGCCGGGGCACCGTCGTCGTGCGGCTGCACCAGCGGTTCACGTCCCTGCGGGCCACGCGCGAGCGTGACGAGCTGCTTGCTACGCTCCGGGCCGCGCAGCCATCTCCCTAGCCTGCACTTCCACTTCGTTGACGCGGGGTATCCAGCCGCGCCCGAAGGTCTTGTAGGTTGAGAGCCGGGCCAAGAACTGCACACGCTCGCGGCACAGGTTGTCGATGACGACGCCCGGCTCGATCATGCTGACGGCCTTCAGCGTGCGCGGGCCGATCATGCCGTCTGTCGGGACCGCCAGCGACGATTGCAGCGTCCTGATGGCGCGCACGGGGCCGGAGTTGACCGCGAAGTCGAACATGGCGAAGTCCACGCCTGCTGGCAGGTCATCGCCACGCACGGCGTCCCAGTACCGCGCCTTGTACAACGGCGCGACCTTGGCGGGCGTCAGCGCCCGCATCTCGGATTCCGTCACGTCGCAATCGACGTAGGACTCCCACGTCGCCTTGGTGACGCCGAGGTTTGTCATGCCTCCAGGATCTTTCGGATTGCAGACGTAGCCGCCCTCATGCGCGAGCATCATCTTCAAGGAACGGTCGAAATTGGATTTCATTTGGACGCCACTCCCTTGACTTTCTCCAACGTGCGAAGGCCGCCCATGCCGAGTAGGGCGAAGACCAGCTCCCACAGCATCCCATCGAGCTTGGGTGGGGCCGCCAGCGCGATGTGCAGGCTGGTGGCTACCCACATCAGCAGCGGAGCCGCAACGTACTGGTAGGCCAGCGCAGCGCCACAGACCCAGCCGATGAACGGACGCCAGCCCGACACGAACAGGTTCGGGTTGGCCGCCTCGACGACGTTGACATCGGTCTGGCTCTTGTCCCACGCCTGAAGGCTGGAGCGCAGCTCGCCCTCCGCCTTGGCCTTGGCCTGCGGGTCGGGCACGAACTTATCAAGAACCTTGAGCGCCGCAGCGATGGCGTCGTCGATGCCGAATGCCATTATTTGTCCGCCTTTGCGTCTATCTTGTTATCAATGCGCTGGAGCATGTCTTCAATGCGTTTCATCCGCGCGTCGAGGTCCGCGCGGGGGACGTAGGTCTTGGGCAGGTCGACCTCAATCCGGTGGATGTCCTCGCGCAAGTCCTTGACCGCGCCCCACAGCTCGCGGGCTAACCAGCCCACGACTGAAAGGGTAAGACCTCCGGCGATGTTGATAAGCGTCTGAGGTTCCATGTCACTGCGCATCCTGTGGGGCCATTGCGTTAAGGCGCGTTGCCGAGGCTGCTGCGCCAACGGGTATCGTGAGCGGTCTTGGAGCCGTAATAGGCGTTCTGGGTGTCTGACGCGCCAACGCGGCGCGCATGGCCTCTGCCGCAGCGTCAGGGTTTTTATACATGTAGTAGATCAACGCCGCAGATGTCTTTTCGTTCATTCTAGCTTCGTTGCGCTTGAACACGTTTTTCATCGTCGTGTACAGGCTGCTGATTTTGTTGGGGATGGAGGCCGCGCTTACGCCGCCCTGCATAGCTTCTTCGGTGGCAAGACGAGTAGTCAGCCGAGCGCTTTCGCCGCTCTGTTTTGCCAACGCAGCAACCTTGTTGACGCGCGCGATCTCGTCCGCAACCACGGCAAGATCAGTAAGTTCTTGCGGCCGGTACATATTCTGAAGTTGCGTGACCGTTGGAACCGTGGGTTTAACCGCCGATTTTTCAATCGCGCGAAAATTCTCTTGGAATTTTGCCATGCCAACCAGATCGGCGTGAATTTTAGCGCCGTTCGGGCCGAGACCAGCTTTTACGGCTTTCGCGTTATCGTCCAGATACTTCAACGCCGCCGCCGGGTTTCCCTCTCGGATAGGCGCAAGCGCGCCTTCCGTGATCTGGTACGCCAGCGCGTTGCGCCCGTCGCCGTTGAGGCGCTTGTATAAAAAATCCATGTCGGCTGACGATTTCAAAGTAGCCGCTACCAGACCTTCGGCGTCTTCGGGCTTTCCAAGCCGTTTGGCTGTATCCGCCAGCGAGTCCATGCTCTTCTTAAGGTTGGCCGCTTGCGCCCGCGCCTGCTGAAGCGAGGACTGCACGTCAATACCTGCGTCTTGCAGCATGTTGAGATTGCGCGCGTTATCTTTAAAGAACTTGTCCGCCTTTGCCGGGTCCACAAGACCCGTCGTTTTATCCACAACGTCCGTGCGGAACTTGTCCGCGATGCCGATTTTAAGAGCTTCACCCGCTTCTGGGCTATTTTTAAGAGATGTGATAATTTGCGCGGTGTTGGTTTCGTTAGCCAGCACAGAGCTGATCACATTATCCGGCAACAACGTAGGCACGTTGCGGTACGTTTTCTTAAGCATATCAGCAGTGATGCCTGTTTTGGCCGCAGGCACGTATTCTTCGCGATAGAACCGCGAGCCTTCTTTCCACCCAGCTTTAATTTCAGGCGACAAATTGCTGGCTTCAACTGATTTATCAATTTCTGAATGAAGCTGTTTAATGTTGCCCAGCCGCGAACCCGCGCCCGGCGCGTTCGATTGCGCTGCGGTTGCGTAATCCGCGTTAATGGCCTTACGCATATCGTCCAACGTGCGCAACGTACTTGTAGGGTCTAGCCGCGCGCCGGGCACAGAATAGCCCCCGCGTTCGCCAAGCTGCACAAACGTGCCCGGCGCTTGTTGGCCTTGCAAACGAGACAGGATACGCACCGTTTGCGGTGCCGTGCTAGGGTCAAACGAAGACAACGGCTGGCCCAAAATTTCTTCCGCTTTAGCCACAATGTTCTGAACGTTGACGGGTTGATTGCCCGCCATCTCAAGCGGTTTTTCCATACGCGGGGTTACTTCTTCAGTCTTCATTTTTCCGCGCATTGTCTCCGCGCTCCGCGCGATAGTTTCGCCCGGCGCACGCTGGCCCACGTCAGGCAAGCCCTTCGCGATGCTTTCGCCGAGCGCGGTAAGCGTAGCTTGTTCTTGCTCAAGCTGCGCCGCCAGCCCCGTGCGGAGTTTTTGCAAATCTCCCGGCGCTTTCGGTGCCATGGCGTTGGCCTGCTGTTGAAGTTGCGCATCGACGCGGCCAAGCTGGTCTTGGATAGCCTGTGCACGCTGCTGGACAAGGTTGTACGCCTCGCGGCCTGTCGCCGTATTGACGTTAAGAAGCCCCTGCTCTAGGCCCGCAAAAGCTGGGTTGGTATTGCCTTGCGCCGCCACACGCTGGGCAAATGTAGCCGCAGGCGCGTTTGGCGTAACCGGAAGGCCGCGCGTTGCTTCAATAGCTTGCAACGCCTCAGGTGCGCCGCCCACGCGGAGCAAGGCGTTCGCAGCGTTGCGCTCTGGCAAGAATAAAACCTCTCCGGTCTTAGAGATTGCGGTAGCCAACGCATTCTTGACCGCGCCGCCGCCTTCAATCGCGCTGCTAAGGGGGTCAAGGCCAAGCTGCGCCGCTCGCCGCGCAATCGTTCCGCCGCGCGATATGGCGGCCGCCGTTTCAGCGGCTTTAAGCGGCGCAACAATACTTGCCGCGCCAGCAGGCCCGGCCAAGCCCATCGCCGCGCCGCCAAGCGCGCGGCCGCCAGCTTCATAGGCTGACGCGGGTTTACCAAGCACAAAGTTAGCCACGTCTTCAGACGTGGGGAAAAACGTGCCGCCGCTATACGGCGTGCGTTCTGTCGGGTTCATAACACGGTTGGCGATTGCGCCGCCCATATGTTCAATGTCACCAACCAGCCCAAATGGCGCAGATACCACGCCCCCGGCTAGGCCAAGCACGCTGTCTTTCCATCTGTCCGCCAATTCGGCACCCGTAGGAACAGGAATGTTGCTGGTGTCCGCTGGGCGTGTGAACGCCTCGCGCACACGTCCGCTTCGGCCTTGCGGGATAGCGTCAGCCGGGCGCGCAGCCGGAGCGGCGTCCCATTGAACTTTAGACACGTCAATAGCGCTTGCCGCTGGCGGCGCGTCCCATTCGACTTTGGACAGGTCAATCGGCATATTCGGTGGCCCCATCGCTGTATTGAACCACGCGCCGACCGTTTAGCATACCCGTGCGCGTTACCTGACGTTCCGCCGGTTTGGCTTGCGGCGCAGTAGCCGCCGCCGTAGCAGGCGAAGTCATATTTGAATTAGCGCCGCCTTGCGCCATGGTTCGCGCGCGGGCCACACCTTTCTTAACTACGTCTTCAAAGTCACGCGCAGCGCGGATAAACTCGGCTTCGCTTTGCGCAAGGTTCATGCGGTTAAGCGCAGCCGTTGCTTTTTCGCCTTCTTTTTGGTCAATCGCGCCGCCGCCACGAAGCGAGTTATACGCATCCAAGAATGTGCCGCCCTTAACTTGTTCAAACCGCGTCACAAAATCTGAGCGCGAAGTTCCGGCAATAGGTTGGCTCGTTAACATCTTGCTAAAGGTTGTTCCAACGGAACTTTCAAAACCGGGGTGCGCGCGTTTAGCGCCTTCGGGGTACACAACGCGGCCTTTGGCGTCCACTTGCGCGCCACCAATAAGACCTTCAATATTTTTAAGCGTTTGGCTGGCCGCGTCTTCAATTTGCGGAAGACTGGCCTGTATTTTCTCTTGCTGCGCAATTTCCAAATCTTGGCGTTTTTCCGCGCCGCGCTGCTGCAATTTACGCTGCGCCGCGTCTTGCTGCGCCTGTTGAAACGCTGACAACGCTGGCGCGGGCTGCGGAGCCGCGATTGGTGCAGCCTGCAACTGCGTCATTGGAGCAGCCTGCATGGCAAGCGCGTTGCCCTGCTGCGGGGGCTGCTGGCCCATGAGGCTCAACGTCATGGCGTTGTTCACAGTCGGCGCGGTGGGCGACATGCCGCCACCCATCGCCGGGGTAAAGCTCGGCGCGCCTACGCCAGCCTGCCGCTGGTTGCCCGCCGTCATGGACGCGGCCAGACCGGGCGAGCCACCAAATTTGCTGTCGGCCCATGCAGCAACTTGACCCGCTGTCTTGCCTTCCAACACCGACTTGTTGGCGGCGATAGCGCGCGGGTCGAGGATTTGCGACACGGGCGTGTTCGGGTCCACGCTCAACAGGCTACGCGCCCCGCCAGCGCCAAGGAAGTGCGCGAGGTAGGTGTTGCCAGGCGTGGGCGCAATGCCCGCGCTGGTCAGCGCCTGCGTGTTGTCCGCGCGGAGCCTCTGCTCCAGCACGTCTTCAATCTGCATTCCGTTGTCCAGCTTCTTGCCGCGCAGGCTAAGAATTTGTGCCGGGGAGCTATCTGCCAGACCGGGGTACGCCTTGCGGGCGGTGTCAACGAAGGTGCTGTCAATGAACTGAAACTTGCCCTCAGCGGAGGAATATGGGTTTTTGGCAGTGCCTTCCGCCCTATTCAACCCTGTAAGATACCCGGCTTCGCCGCCCGCAGCGGGCGCACCCGCACGGGCCGCAAGTGCGTTATTGACCGCCGGAGCACTTGCGCCCGCCACGGGAGCGCCAACGCCCGCCACGGGAGCGCCTGCGCCCGCTTCGCGGAGCGGGGTAAAAGTTCCCGTTGCGGGGGTTACAGCTACCGGAACACCATCAAACATCTGATATTGCGGCTTGGCCGCGTCCAGAAGCTGGGTCGTGGTGCTCATTCCAAGGCGGACGGCGTCGGGGCTGTACTGGCGCGGGAAGACCGTCTGCAAGTCTGGCGGGAGCGAAGATATAAGCCTACCATACGCCGCCGGGCGCTGGTCCTCCGGGTAAGCGTCAACCATACGCAGGTTGTCACGAAATTCTTGACCGTGTTTGGCGATAAGCTCGCGGTTTTTAAGCGCCAGTTCTGCCGTAGATACCGCTGCCTGACGCGCAGATGCTTCGGCCGCGCGGTCAGAAGCACGATTTTGGCTTTGCGCGGTCAACGCCGGAAAAACAAGCGAAGGTTTAATGCGCTGAAGCTGCTGGACGTACTCAGGCGAGTTAGGATCTACCGTAATACCCCGCAGGGCTTCTTCTTCAGACCGCTGACGCGCAAGTTCCCGCATCTGCGCGCCCTGCGCTTGTATCTGCTGCATACGCATGGCGTTCTGCAACATATCAGGAGCTTGAAAGAACTGCTGTTGTGGGAGCGCGGTGCTGTAATCGACCATTAATTTGTCCTCAGAAATGAATGGGTTACCACAGCCCGCCAATGGCGGTTTCGCCGCTACCGCCGGGATACATGCGGTTCATCAAGTTGGAGTTCATATACGAACTCATGCCGCTGCTCAGCGCGTTGTTTATCGCGTTGCTGGCGTTCATATACCCCGCCGCCTGCGCGTTGCCGCCAGCGACCGCCGCCTGTCCAAGCCCTTGGCCCAGATTGGTGTAGGTCTGGCCCAAATTCTGGCCCAGCGCGTTAGCCGATGCCGCAGACCCAGCAGCAGCTGCCTGACCGCCGGTATACAAACCTTGCAACGGGGTAAGTTGATTGGCGCGGTTAATCTGGTAACGGTTGAACGCGTTCTGGTATTCCTGCGAGCCCATGTTTTGGCCGTATTCCGTAGCGCCTTTAATGTTCGCGCCAGACATGCCCATGCCTTTAGCCGCTGCACTGGCGTTTAGCGCCTTCATGCCTTGGTCAAAGCGGAACCCATAGCCAGGGTCTGCCGTAAAGTCCGACATACCAAAATCTTTGGCGTATTTTCCGTAATTTCCCGCTGTGGTATTTCCGCCAATGCCCAATAGCTGCAAAAGTTGATTTTGCGCGGCGACGCCGCCCTCACGGTAGGGCGCAAGGTCCGTGCGACCCTGCTGGTACATTTCTTTCTGGGCGGCGATGCTTTGGTCGGCAGCGTACCGTTGAGCCGCCGCGCTCTCGGCCGCAGCAGCCTGCTGGGCCTCAGCAGCATTGCTGGACCCAAACAGGCTGGACCCCGCGCCGAGAACGGCGGACCCTAGAATGGCGGTTTCGATACCCATATCAGTTGCCTTTCACCAGCGCGCCGTCATCGCGAGCCTTGAACCCAAGGCGGTCGAAGATACCGTACATATACTCATGCCCCGGCATGATCCGCGTGTGGGCGTCCTCATGCGCGAACAATTCCGCTATTATCCGCCGCGTTGCCCACCGCCGCCGCCACTCAGGCAATACCGACACATGGACCTCGCCGTCTTTGAAGTACGCCGCCCCAACACAGGTGTCGTTGCGGATTATAGCCTTAACGTCCCACGTTTGCAAAACGTTTGCGTAGTCCTCGTATGCGACCGGGTGTGACCAATCCGTAGCCTGAAAACCAACTTTTAGGGCCAAATCACGATCATTGACCAACCGCGTTGCCATCGGGTTCCTACGACAATTGTTTGAGGAGCGGCGGCAGCACTTCGCCCTGCGCCCGCACCATCTCGTTTCGGAAGCTTTCGGTCGCCGCAGCGCCCTGCCGGGCTTCCTTGGCGACCTCAATCTGCAACATGGGCATGGCCGAAATGGCGCACATCCACTCGTCAATTTCCGCGCCCGTCTGCGGGTGCGTGCCGCGCAATTGCGTGAACCACGCGCACTGGAGCTGCACGCAGTCCTTTTTAATCAGCGGGCAGAACGTGCCATTCTTAAGCTGCATCGTCAGTCCTTGGTCGCAATGATGACATCGACGTATTGGACGGCGAGGTTGATCGCGGTCCCAGTGAACGTGTGGGTATGCGAACCGCCGCCGCCTTCAACGGCTGTCACGCCGGACCTAGAGCCACTTGTTCCGCTAATGGATGTAAGGACTTGCGCTCCGCCGCCACTCACGCCATACAGATCGCTAAGGGTGGTATGGCTGTGGGACGGAATTTGACTGGTTGTCAGTGTCGTGCTGCCAACCGTACCCGCCACGGACTGTGACGCAAACGCGGTTGTAAACGCCACGGAGCCGCCGCTGCTCGCAGCCCCACTGACAACCCGTAATGCCTTGTTGTCATGCGTTGTGCTTTTTGTCCAGCCGGTGGGGGCGCTGGTCTGCGCAAACAATATCTTTGTACCGCTAGGCAAGTACGCCCACGCGCCCGTAATCACACCTGGACTTGCAACTTCAAGCGCGGACACAGGCGTGGCGGTGCCGATACCGACTTGCCCCGTGTTGTCAATGAGAAACGGCGTCGAGTCAGGATCGGCGGAGTCCTGCACCCTGAGCGCCGCACCTGTGCCAATCTGTGTGATTGTCAGCGCGGCCGAAGGCGTGTCGGAGGAGATACTAACGTTTCCCGACAGCACAGGCGACACAGCCGCCGTAGGGGCCGAAATGTTGTCCACCGACCAGATCAAGGCGTCTGTGGCGTCTTTCAGCACAAACTTATAGATAGCGCCGCCCAGCCAGACGTTGGCCTCCCCACGGGAGTCCAAGATGACCGGATTGGTATTGGCCGTCGCTGCGCTTGAATCCGTGTAGGTCGTTTGCAGCGTGGTTGTGCCAGCGATGTAGGTGTACAGCTTTCCGCCAACGAGCGGTTCGCCAGCAGCGTTAACAAAAGCTGTTTTGGGAGCGGGGGTGAGGACAGCCATTATTCACCTATGTTTGCAGCTACGGTCAAGATAACCGATGGGATGGCCGGTACAGGCGCAGACGCCGCTATGCGGGCTATTTGGACATTTGTGTTGGTAGTAGACCACATTAACCGGAAATAGTCACCTGCGCTCATGCGGATGACAAAGTTCCAAGCCGCAACGTAAGCTTTACTAGCGCCAGACAAACTCAGCTTGGTGGCGCTTTCAGGTACGGACGTTCCATTTACATCCGCCCAAATGTACACGTCTTTATCCGCCGCGTTGGTGCTAGTCAGTTGCAACGAGAACTGAATGTTGTATGAGCCTGTGCGGTCCACATAGACCCGCGATGTCGGCGTCCCAATGCTGACGCCTTGGCTTATGCTGGTGTTGTTAAGCGTTATGGCGTAGGCCGTGTTGATGGCGGCGGGGGTCTGCGTAGTGGTGTCGTAAAACGCCCCGCTGCGGAGCGAGCCGCTGCCAAGAATGGCGTAAAGGTTGTAGAAATACCGATACCAGGCGCGCGTCACATAGTTCGTCATCGCGTCCCAAAGCAAGACACGCGGGGCCGGGATTTGTGTGATGTTGTCAGGCATTGGTGGGCGCCACGATCAGTTCCGCGCCCATAATGGCAATCTTAACCGGGTCTGTCCCTGAAATCTCATAGACGCGGTCGCGGAGTTTCATGGTCATCCCCAGCCTGCGCCATATGACGCGGCGGCCGGTTTCGCCCAGCTTGCCCATTGACCGCCAATGCTCGCTAGACCAAGTGTGCCCGCCATCGTCTGACCAACGCAGCATAACCTGTGGATCGCTGCCTTGCACGGTAACGGTGTCTGACGAGCCGTCTAGGCCCACGCCCGATTCGCAGTCAAGTTGCAAAGTGTGCTGCGTTGAGCGGCGCAAATTGTTGGTGCCGGTAGGCAACGCTCGCCAAGAACGCAGCCATTTTTGGATGGACCCAGCTTCGGTATAGACCGTAGGGTCGTAAGCGTAAATTTGACCGCCCAGATAATCACCGATTACAATCTGGCCGTTGAACGCCATTTGGCAGTTGCCCCGATGACGGGTATACGCGTTGTTAAGCCACCCAGCGCGCTGGTGCCATGCCTGTGTCGCTACATCGTAAACCCAAGTGATGTCGGCGGAGGGAAAATTCAGCACGTAAAAAGCGTGGCCGTCTTGCTGGTAGGTATACGCCACAGCATCGGAGATGTCTTCATATTGCTGAATTTGCCATTCAACGGAATGTGTTGAGATGCGAACGCCAGCGTAGCCGTTGGACCGATACACCATGCCTCGCCCGCGCGCGTCTGAGCTGAGCCAAAACACGCCGTTGTCAAGTTTGGCGACAGAAAATGGCGCAGCGCAGCCAATTTCAATAAACGCGCCTTGAATGCGGGATAGCGGAAAATCCGGCAGACCTGCGTCGTACCAGACTTCGGTTGAATTTTGACCGAACAGCCAAACTTCGCGGTGGTCCACGATTAGCGACACCAGATTGTCAGGCGAGCCTTCGGCGCTGGCAAAATCAAGCGGGTCAACGGACGTGCCGTCGTATAACGACGTAACCCAGAATTTCTGGCTGTTGGGCTGATTATATACAAAGTACCCGTCGAGGAACCCAACCGTTACCGCGCCAGCAAAGTCAACATCCGTAATCTGTGCGAACACGTCCGTGCCAGCGTTGTAGATGTAGCCGTTAGCGCCCGCCGCGATAAACAATTGGGTGCCATTATCAACCATCGACACGGGGCCAGTTCCGGCCACGGTGCCTTTAGATACAACATTGAAATCGGTGTCGATTTTATAGAGCGACGTGCCCGACACGGCGTAGCCATAGCTGCCAAACTGCCAAAGCCCACGTACCGGCCCTGCGCCCATTGTTGCAAGATAACTTAGCCCCGGTGCGCGCTGAAGGAACGCAGGCTGCTTGCCGCCTTCAGGCACGGCTTCAGGATACATGTTGATCATGCGGTTGTCCGCAGCGTTGACGCTGCGGGCTACGTACGCAGAGCCGAGGATGGGCGTCTGCATCAGAAATTTCCCGCAAAAATATTGTAACGCTGTCTTGTCCCGACGATGCTGTAGGGCAGCGCCATGATGTCGTCAGGGTTGTTGATGCGCTTCAGGTTGCGCTTGGACGCCATTGCAATGCGCGACACCGTAGGCGACGGCTCAACGCCAAACTCCGGGGCCATTTCGCAAGCCAGATTGTAACGGAACGCGCGGAGGTAGCCCGGCGGGAAGGCTAGTGTTGTTGCGATTGTGGCGGGCTGCGTCAGCTCCTCAACCGAGACGAAGTGCCACTCCAGCGTCTTGGTCGGCACCGGGTATACGTACATCTCAATGTCGGGGTAGCTCATGTTGATCCAGATCACCTGCGGGTAGGTGCTGGTGACAGTCTTGACGGCAATGCCATCGTACTGCTGCTGGTTGATGATCTTGATGCCGTAGGAGATGCCGCTGGCCGGGTCTTTGAAATAGGTGGAGTCGTCCAGCAGGATCGGGCGGTTGCCGACAAAGTCGCCGGTCGGCCCCAGCGTGCGCGAGATAAGGCCGGGCAGCCAACTGAACACTTGGTCTTGCGTGGAGAACACGGCCAATCGCT
>Ga0209190_1002079_pt1 | contig 13714 bp, 14 predicted proteins | sample M_140205_XF_Meta_FD_187315 | JGI IMG/M metagenome (GOLD analysis project Ga0209190, IMG submission 187315) | Freshwater microbial communities from Lake Montjoie, Canada to study carbon cycling - M_140205_XF_MetaG (SPAdes) (version 2) | ecosystem: Environmental > Aquatic > Freshwater > Lake... | reverse complement strand
TAACTGGTGACATGCCATATTGGGAAAGCGGTGATGTAATCATGTCATATGCGCCTCCGACACCTCCTTCAGGCACACATAGATATATATTCACACTGTATGAACAGCATTCTTCTATAATGATAGCTCCTCCATCAGAACGTTCAAACTTTAGTGTAAGAGACTTTATATTAAAACATGCTCTGAAGAAGTTAGTTTCACGTCAAATACGCGTAGCATCCAACTAAAAATTTGAATCAAAATAATCATAAATATAAAGCATTGACCTGACGTTATACCAAGGAACAACAAGATGTCTTTCAACACGATGAACACGACGACGACTGGTGCCAAGGGAAGTGATGTGTACACGACGACTGGGGTGGGTGACGAGCGCGTGGCGCTGTCGACGCTGCTGGTGCGGGGGGCTGAGGAGAGCCTCGTCAGGAATGGTATGAACGCCATTCTGGCAAAGGATCAGCCGCAGTGGTTGGAGGACGCCTTTGTTCTCGCTTTCCAGACCCGTGACATTCGCGCTGGAAAGGGTGAGCGCAAGGTCAGCGAGGCAATGTGGGCTGCTCTTCTGGCGCATCCGAGGTCGCGAGAGCTGGCGCTGAATCTCCTGGACCTGATTCCAGAGTATGGGTGCTGGCGTGACCTCTTCTCGCTCGCTGACAAGGAGGTAGATCCGTGCATCACCTTCCATGCGTCTGCCATCCACAGCCTGGTGGTGCGCCAGCTTCTCATTGACGAGAAGGCGATGAATGAGGGCAGGAAGACTTCTCTGCTGGCGAAGTGGATGCCGCGTGAGGAGCGTTTCGCGAAGCAGGCAAAGGAGTTGGCGCGTCGGCTGAACCCAGAGGAGAAGCGTCTCTGCCGTCGCCTGGCGTCTTACCGCAAGCGCGTATCTGCGCTCAATCGCTACCTCAACACGGTGGAGATTGCCATGTGCGGAGACGACTGGGACAAGATTGAGCCTGGCAAGGTTCCTGGGCGTGCTGTACAGAAGTACAACAAGGCGTTTCTCAACGAGACCCTTGGGCACCGTCACGAACTCCGTCATCCAGACGACGAGAAGCGCATGACATGCCGCGAGCACTTCCAGCAGCACTACGTCAAGGCTGCGCGTGGTGAGGCGGTGGTCCACGGTGCTGACACGGTCTTCCCCCACGAGCTCATCAAGAAGACATGCTGTAACGGCGCATTGTCGCAGGCGGAGAAGGACAGCATCTCCGCTGTATGGAACTCCATTGTCGCCAAGGCACGTGAGGGTGGTGGTCTCGGTCGCAGTCTGGCGATGTGCGACTTCAGCGGTTCGATGCAGTCATCTTCCAATGGTGACACCCCCTACTGGGTCAGCATGGCTATCGGTCTGCTCATCTCTGAGGTGACGACGGATGAGTTCAAGGACACATTCTTGACCTTTGACTCCCAGCCGACGATGCACAGTTTACCCAAGGGTGACATCTTCCAGCGTGTGGCGTCCATCTCGGGCAGCCTTGGTCAGGGTACGAGCACCGACTTCCAGAAGGCAATGGAGCTGGTGCTTCAGCGGCTGAAGGCGTCTCGATGTGCCCCTGGTAGGGAGCCTGAGAACCTCATCGTCCTGACTGACATGGCGTGGGACCAGGCGTGCGGCTCAAACCAGACCTCGTACTACACTGGGAACCGCTACCGTCACCACGTCAAGACGGAGGGGTGGCAGACCCATGTGGAGGCTATCCGCGAGTCGTTCAAGCGCGCTGGCGAGGACATCTGGGGCGAGGGCAACGGCTGGAAGATGCCAACCATCGTCATCTGGAACATCTCTGCTGACTGCGCAGACTTCCACGCCAAGGCAGACACTGAGGGGGTGGTCATGCTGAGCGGCTGGTCTCCGAGCCTCTTCAAGGTGCTTCAGACCGAGGGCATTGTCTCCTGGACGCCTCTGCAGGCGCTGCGTGCCCAGCTGGACGATGAGCGCTACGAGCCTGTTCGGCGGAGGATTCGCGATCTGATGGCGACTCATTAGATCCAAAAACAATCAAAAACAAAAACAATAAAATCAAAGACTAAATCGTAAAAAAACATAAAAATTTTTAATGGAGTGTAAGAAGATGATTCAAAGACCAATACAACATTCTGTATTTTATGCATATATAGATGTTGCGCTTTTGGATAAGGATTTGATGAAAACAGAAAATCCACTATTAACATCAAAAGGTATATCTTGGAAAGATTCCCCAAAAGATGTTGTGGCTAGATTATCCTCTGCCACAGTTATATTTATACATCCAAATGTCTTTGATAAATGGACAGATATCTTACTTCTAATAGCAGAACGAACGACTCTTCCAGTAAAACTTATTATTATTTCACTATCTGATTATGCGGTAGGCGATGAACATATGGAAGTGATGAGAGCATTCTTTCCAAATACAACATTTTGGATTCAGAACTGGTGTGGTGTAACTGAGGGGTGTGATATATTGCCATTGGGTACAAATGGAATACATAAAGAACTAGCAGAAAAATCACAGCCGCTTGGTATTTCGCATGTTACGCGCTATCTGAATACAAGTCATAACTTTGTTGGAAATCATCACCGTGAAGAGTTTTATTCTTTTCTAGAAAACAATCCAGCTATGCTAGACTACACCTTGCCCAAGTGTGGATTCTTTGATTATTGTTACAATCTTTCAAAATGTTATTTTACGACATGTCCTATGGGCGAAGGATTTGATACCTATCGTTTCTGGGAAAGTCTTATGGTAGGAACGATTCCCGTTGTAAAAGACCATCGATATTATGATAATCTTCTTTTACAATATCCAAATATTCCAATGATACGTTTGAAGAGATGGGATGAACTCATTACAGTTCTTCCTACACTTACACCAGAACTCCATGAAAAGATGTTAAAAGACTCAAATATAGAGTGTCTTACTGAGGACTATTGGTTAAATAAACTCAGAGTCATCAAGGAGTCGTCAAACGAGGATAAAATAAAAATTGAATCGCACGACGCCACAAAACCAGTCGTGAGGTAGAGAAGGATATATAGTTCCCCTCTCTACCCGCTAAGGGAGCACACAGCAATAACTGTTATTTATATATACACTATTTGCTCCCTGATTACAAGATATAGGATTATATATAGGAACTGGCCACTCCTATAATACTTCCTTTATCTTATTAAGAATCTTGTTCGAACTAAAGATTCATACAGCAATAAGTATAATCTTATTAAGAGTACCTCAACCTCTTGGGGTCGGATGGCGGTAGCTTGATAGAGGTCAAAGTTTCACACAGCAATCTAATATCAAAGTTTGATAACTAAGAAACTTGAAAAAAAGCTACACACAGCAATCAAATAATGATTTATAATAAAGACAAAAGTCCGTGTCGATATGGGTAAACATATAAGGCGAGGGTCTGTTGTGATGACAGAGTCCCATTTATTTTTTACAACTCTTTCGCAGTGTTAGCGTCTAAATCATAAATGTAGATTTTATCTTCATCTTTGATTAGAAACTCTATTTGTAAAACCATTTTTCCTGATATCTGAGGAAAGTTAATAAGGACGCCGAGAGGAATATCTTGAATCTTGAGATATCGTGAGAGCTGCCAACGTTCTTCTACTTTAATCGCGGCGGCAGTTGCCTTCGTCTCAATGACCACAGGAATCTCACCCCGAAGAATAATGTCTGCTCGCACCTGTCCAACAACGTGGTCTTTATAGGTGATACTCATAGTAACTTCCATATCATGACGAATATTTTGTTTTTGAAACTCAATGCCGAGTGCTCGCTGATACACACTTTCAGGATATCCTCGCTGAAGCGTTGAGAAGACGTCCTGCGCCTTATCTCGGATAGTATAAAGCATTGCGCGCGCCGCGTCTTCTAGTACAAATGCCATTATCTTATCTTTTGTTCTTTTTTTAAATCAAATTTTCAAGGTCTACGGGAAATTTGAAGTGTATCGCTACTAAAACTACGGTTAGAAAGATGGATACTTTTAGCAGTATTAATGAGATGTATCACACACTCAGTCCTCAAGGGCTTAGCCACGGTATTGTTGCTGTAGGCAGCCTTAGCCTGCTTGTTCTAGGCTATTTATATTATGGTATTAATGCTGAAGTAAAGAAGGTGAATCTTGAGCTGGAGGACCAGAAGGCTGAGCTCGATGATGCCTTGAAGAATGTAGATGAGCTGCTTCTAAAGTCAGCAAATAGTGCAGAGACTGTTGAGGTTGAGCATTTATCATCAAAGGTTGATGGCATTCTGGAAGAGATGGATCGCGAGAGCATTGAGGAGGGTAAGTATCAGGCGTGGAAGGGTGAAGGGAAGGCAACACTAAACTATGAGGCACTGCCCATGTATAAGGGAAATACGGATGTTACAGTAAATATTCTTATTGTACGTGAAAAGTTTGGGACACACAAGTCAAATCAGACTTGGCAGAACTGGAATGGTAAGGATGATGGTTCAGTAACAGTGCGTGATTTCTATGTTGCTGGCGGAGGGACTTGGAGTTTTAAGAAGAATGAACACGGTACGTCTGGCACTCTCAGCGAGAAGATGATAAATGGATGGAGCAGTGTTATCCGTGTAGAGATTTCTATCGATACCCCTCGCGTATTTAACATACCAGCCGAGCAAAATATTCATTTGACACTGTCTAATCTATTTAGTGGGTATTTGGGACTTTCCACTAAAAAGGACGGTGCGATTCAGTGGCAGCGTGTCCTTGTTGACTCAAACGTTTCCTCTCCTATCATTGACGTGCTTTTCTAGACATTTTACATATTTATCTGTTTCTTTATCACAGTTCAGTCCAATATATACGACTCTACGATTATACTCGCACCTGTCATATTGTTGTTTTTCATGTTGACATACATTCTTTTCTTTTGGCGTAGTCGCCCATAGAAATGGATTGCCAATAATATCTGATAGAGGCGACTTATCCATATTAAATACTGTGGCAATAACTCAGTGTAGTCTATATTCATTTTTACCAACTCGTAAATTTGACTATATTCAATGTATGATGACTAGGTATAAGAATGGAGGGACAACTTCGCGTATTGATTGGCGCTTACGGATTCAAGGCGGTTCATGAGGGGCTTCGTAAGGAGATGGAGCAGACATATAAGTATCTCCGCACTATCTTTGAACCCCCGAAGAATGATATTGTTATGTCAGTGCCTGTACTGACTGAGATGATTCCAGAGCCTGTTACATCACCAAGCTTGGCGCCGACACAAGTGACGGTAGAGCCAGAGGTACTTTCATTGGAGTCTCCCCTTGCTACACCTGTTGCTGCTCCTGCGGATGAGAATATTCGCGAGGTCATTATTCATCCAAAAGGGTCTGTACCTCCTGTAACAGGTGAGCCACAGGCTCAAACACAGTCGCAAGCCAAGTGGAACACAAAGGAGCACCGTGAGGCAGTCAATAAGAAGAAGGCAGAGTTAGAAGAGAAGGGCATGAATCCGATGAATCTTCTTACGAAGGACAACATGTCAAACTGGCTTGGTCAGGGTCTGAGTTATCAGAAGATTGCTCGTGAGACAGGTGTACATGAGAATGAAATATCAACTTTAGCAAAGACTATGGGGCTACAGAGTAAGATTTCAAAGATGGTCTTTCTAAAGAATAGTAAGTAATCTATGATTCATCAGCTGTAGTGGCTTTTGAGCGTGGTGCACGCTTCTTTTTCGTTGTATCATGAACCGCTGGCAAGGAAACAGGACTGCCATCTGTTTCATCGATATCTTGACCACTTAGAATGGATAAGAGTGACCGCACATCATCTGTTTGAGCGGCAAGGCTTGTCCGAATATGGCTCGTCATTGTATCAAGTTTATCTTGGACTGCGCGCGAATCCTCAGTAAAATGCTTCATCGTATCGGTAATACGCTTGAGAACATTTTGTGTGTAGTTTGTGGAGCGATGAATGCGTTCCTTCAGGACAGGGACTTCTAGTTCCTTGCTTTCTTGCTGAAGCAGAGTTCTATAGACCCTTACAATCTTAAACAGGGCATCGATGAAGTCAAAGACGGTGTCCATATTATTCTGAAGAAACTTGGGGAGAAAAAGGACATATTGGTTGCTGGGTGTCATTTCAAGGGTGATGGAATCTCTGTGTGGAATCTTCGCATGAAGGGCAACAAAGATTCCAATATCAGTTTCAGGATGTTCCTTCATATCACGGAAGAACTTATCAACGTCCACCTTGGTAACATTCTTCTCATGCTTCTTGACTTCAAAGCGCACTCGAGTCCGATTGATTTCTGCTCGGAAGTCACACTCAGCCTTTTCCTTTCCTACACTTTCCAGGACCCAATCAGGTCGCTTGTAGGATACAATCTCCTCAAACTCTTGTTCTCCATCAAGACCCTTCTTTGCTGAGTTCTGTTGATTGGACTGGCGAGTCTGTAGTTTTATGTTGAGTTCCAGAATCTCTTGACGAGCTTTGTCGCACTCTGTTTCTTTCTTTTGCGTAAACTCTTTTAGAGTATCAAACCGTTTCTCTGCAGCGATGTTGGCATCCTGTACGCGACGTTCTGCCTCTTCCAGAAATCGTTGTTTAACAACATCTTCAGACACTCTAGATTCGCTGAGGAGAAGCTCTAGCCGAGAAATCTTTTTATTCAAGTCTGCTAGCTCAGACTGATGATGAGACAGTTCCTTGGCATGCTCCTTTTTGAGTTGATTGAGAACCTTTTGAGTATCTTCTTCTTGTTGCTTTTTAGTATCTTCAAGGGCACTTGAGTGATATTCTTCAAGGCAGAGTTTATCTTGTGTCTGAAGAACTCTATCCGTAATCAAAAAAGCGGCGGCGCATTCTTCTGGAGTTACCTGTGATAGCTTGGGTGGGATAATGAAATACTCTGGCAGACGGAATGTAATATAAATACCGTCTGATGTATTTTGAACTGTTTGTAGAGCTGTTGCCATCTACATTCCTTAGTATCTTTGGTTTAGCCTAGTGGACCGCGGCGGCAAGTAGAGGATCCATCTTTTCATAGACAGGACACTCTTTTCCTTTTGCTTGAACATTTTGTCTAACATCAGTATCTTGATGTTCTATATTACTATTCGCATATCGAAACGCTACAGAATATGCTACAACTCCATCGTCATCATGTTCTTCTTCTGTTTCTTCTACAAAAATTTCACGACGATTTCCATGTTTATCTATACGAATAAACCATCGTGTAACTTCAGATAGATCTTCTATGGACGCATGTAACTTTGGGTCTTCTGCCATCTGGCGTATTGTTCTTTGTTCAGTAGCCATCTATATCTTTATTAACGATTACTTTCTTTTATTTAAGTTGTTTGCGAAATAGCTCATCTGCTTTATTCATTTCGCGAGGAACCCAGCGAATCCCTACCCAGTTATATTTTGAAGCAGTTGTGAAGATAACATATCTGAAATATTTTACATATTCTTGTTTAGGAACACCGTCTCGTAGTATTAAATGAGAGACTACACTAAAGTTATCATTTTCAACATTGATATTGCGTTCACCTTCTTCAAGGGCAAATAGCAAACCACGTGATACAGAAGCCCATTCTGTTTCAGTAGAATCTACGCATCGCTGTATAATCTGTGTATCTTTAACCTCTCGGTTACCATTTTCTGATTTAAGTATCATAGCTACACGCGAAAATCCAGTTTTATGATAAAAGCTTCCATCTGTCTGTAGTAAACCACACTGTAATGGCGGTGTAGAAGAAAAGCCACCTATTCTAGCATAAGCCTGTAGTTGAACAATGTGGGAAACTTTATTCGGATGCTTCATTCCTGTAGTGCCAAGATTAAATAAATAAAGCAACTAACTTTAAATTGGTTTAGTATTTTCAAGTAATGGCACTTTTATTGGTTCAACATATACAGATGTATGCTCAAGTTGTCCGCAGAGATCGGGGACATTAAAGTTGGGAATCACACTGAACTTTTTAAAGCATAGGTCGCGTATGTCTTTAGGGATACTTGTATTTCGTTCTGACACTAGACTTATGTCTTGTTTGATATATTTAAGGAATGTACCGCAGTCTTTTCTTCCAGAATGAGGTATGGCAAGTTGTTCTTCTATTTTCCGCGAGATGACAGCCCAGTGTACTGCGCTCTGTTTAAAGTTATTTGCCATTGTGAGCCAATCAAACTTGTCCTGTAACATATTGACGAGTCCAATAAAAATAGATATACATCCAAAGATAGTAGAAGGATCTACATTTCCACCAGGTATTTTTCCAATAATGATATTTGCGATACCACTTACTGCGATGATAGTATTTGTTGCTATAGTCATTCCAGTGGCAAGTTTATTGTATCTAGAATAAGATTCAGTATTCATCCATTCAAAGCATTTCGCTTCATCGCACCAAGCCGCGAGCATAGTATCTACAGACTCATTCCACTGTAATCCTGGCTGTGTCTCGGCTTCCTCTTTCGTATCTGACATTTCTACTTAAACAGATATATTATATTATTATAATAATGTCAAACACTATGAAGTTAGTTGGTCATGAAACCTGTAAAGAAGGTCTGTGTGAAGAATCAGGAGAAACAAAATGCCGTCTTGTTGGAACACATGATTGTAAGCCTTCATTTGCTATAGAGGATTATTATTTATACGAGGTTGATAATGTAGATAGTGTTTGTACGCAGCATCATGATAACTATGGATGGGAAGTGTCATATAATCCAACGCAAGGAAATGTGATTGAAAAGTATTATTTTTGTGTTGATACTATATATAATGAAACTTGGCCTCATTGGATTGATGAATCTGCTATTTACTTATTACTCTTTCATAGACTAAAAAAAATATATCCAACATTACAGATATACTCATTATCAGAAAAAGAGTATAAGAAAACTATGTATCGTACCCTTAATATATCATTAGATGATGTTGTATTTTCTATAGAATCTAAACAAAATAGATTTATTTTTCCATATTATATATCATTAGCAGATCATAGAACACCATTCCGATTTTTTAAGCATATGCAGAACTTTTTTAACTATATTGTAGAAAGGTGTCCTACAAAAGAAAAAGATATTGACATATTATATCTACCACGTGGAAAAAAAGAAAATACAAAAACACATGATGGTAAAGAGCGAGAAATCAGTATTCAGCCTATGCTTATTCAAGCACTTTCAGGGAATCCTAATGTCAAGATATATTATACTGATGACACTACAGATATGATTAATCAATGGGATATAGTCCGAAGGGCAAAGGTTATTATTCTAAATCAGGGAGCAAATCATGGTATAAATGGTTTTTTTGCTTATAATAGTAAGATTATTGTATTAGGAGGGCATGGGCATCCTGGTCATATTGAGAATCCTTGTCCTGCATTAATGTATTATGATTCTTTTAAACGTAATAATGCATACTATCACATCCCTTATGGCGTGAGTCATATGGATGTATTACATTTACTAAATTTGGTTATATCAAATAGAGAGGCTCCAATAGCAGTTCCAAAGTTTTCTTGTTGGAGGAAGTGTTCTTTTTGTAAATATCAAGATTATGAGAAATACTAAACTAAATGAAGTGAATAGTATTTTTTGGATTTTTATATGCAATATTATACACTTCTTTATTATAACATCCTCCAGTTAAAAGAATAATCTTTTCTGTATCTTTATTTATTGTCTCTTGAAAGGACAAGCATGGATAGTGAAATCCATACAGGTATTTTCCAATTTTTAATGGAGAGTTATCAAGTACTGCTTTAATTGTATTCTTAGGTAATCCAAATGATAGTACAAATAATGTATGCATTGAGCATGGCCATAAATAGACAGGAAGCTGGGTGTCTTTTATAAAATTTATGTCTTTAACTTTTTGAAAGAGTCTATTAAAAAAAAGTTCTGTCATTTCCTTCGTATTCTTATTTACTGGAAATACATTATCTACTGATGGTATATCGCGGATAAACTCAAAAAAAACTGAGTGTCGTTGATGAAAGTAGTTACGTGTGCAACGAAAGCCAAAATAATAAAATATTTCTTTGATGAACTGATTTGTTACATAAAACGTATGTTCTGAGTTTAAAACGTGATATGTTCCATCTTCAATGAAGGCTTCTAAATCAGGCAAGCTCAGATAGATAAAATCAATATTCTTGAGTGAATATAGTTTCTTAAGAATATCTGCTGGAGTATAAAAATGTTCAAATACATGCGACATGATAATAGTATTTGCCGAAATATCTTTGTCCTCATACTTTTCAAGGTATTGATTTAAGACTACTTTGTGCTCTCTATTTCCACAAAAAGAAGGGTCAATAATAGTATAATGTAATGGATTTTTTTCTAAAAGAATATCTGATAGTTCTCCATTACCTGCACCTATTTCAGCGATGGAGGTAATATTTTTATTTTCAAGTATAAAATCACTAAAGAGTAGGTTGTGTGTGCTGCGTATATTGCCAAAGGCTCCAGCAAAGTTATTTTCATATATTAAGTTCAAATCTCCTATGTATTCTGTTTGAACAGTCCCACAATCATTACAGTATAAAACATTATAAGGCATAAAATATGATGGTGTATTTGGTGAATCAACCGCAAAGTTTCCAAGGGGCACTTCATAGTTAGTATCGAAAAAACGATATAGTCTATTATTTCTACAGAAGACACATTGAGTACGCGTTTCATATATCATTATATATCTTTGATAATAAATGATATATTCTTTAAACAGTACTTGCACTTATGAAATCTGTACATTTTTTGCATCATTGTTAAATAGTTTTACTTTATCAATAGACATTTGGTGTAGATTTAATCCGATACGATTCATACGGTCCATAACGTTATCAGGCACTGTTATAATATGGCAGCCAAAATCAATACACTTCTTAAAAGCAAGATTATCTTTCACTCCTGCCCATAGGATTTCAACATTTGAGTGTTCTTTAGAAAGTCTGACAGCAAGCTCGCCTGTTTCAAGGGGTTCAATACCAGTATCTGCAATACCACCAGCAAAAATGCTAACAATACAGGGCGTTGATGTGTGTACAAGCGACGTAAAAACTTCCTTCACTTGTTCTTGTGTAAAGACACACGTAATATTAATCTTAATATTATCATTCAATAGCTTGTTAATAACAGGCATATTTGATTCACCAGATGAACTAACTACTGGAATCTTTACAAATACATTATTTCCAAAGGAATGAAGTTCCCTTGCTTGTGCCTCAATGTCAGAATCATTTGTAACCTGGAGAGAAATAGCTCGTCCTGAAATATACTTAGCATTGATATCATAGAATGCCTTCCATGATTTAGCCCCTGATTGTTTTATAAATGTGCTATTCATAGTGAATCCAACAACACTTGGATGACTATGATATTTACTGATATTATCTCCATCATAGAACACTTTCACCCTTGACAAGTCCATTATACCATTCCAATGATTTACTTGTTTAAGTTCAAGTAAAAGATAAATAGTATGTTGCAAGCATTAGACCAAATATAGCATGCTGTTTAGACTTTTTAATAAGAAACGGTGTCATACGAATAAAGTAACAAGCGAGCATATATACAGATTTTTGAAAGGCGTGTTTATCTGTAAAGGATGAAAAAACAAACGAGTAGTTCTCTGCAGAAATATTTATTACATCCTCAGGGAGATTGATATTAGAAATACTGTGGTAGTCTAATATATCCGTTCTTTTATCCCATGTTTCATATTTTGCTAAAAGAGACTGAAGAAGTTTTGCGGTATCCATTTCCTTAGCATCAACATATCGTGAGCCTGATGTATCAATAAGGCGATAGTTATCTAAGTCGATATCATATAGTATATTTTCAAGTGTTAGATCGCCATGGATTGGCGAGACAGTCTCTGGACAGAGTGATAAAGGAATAGAAGAGGCATCTCCAAAATATTTACGAATACCAAGGCAGCGTCTATTATTTATTAAATGTTCAGGTGTATTTAGTATAGTATTAAATATCTCGCCAAGTGACTCTATGTAAGCATACTTAGATAATATTTTTTCTTCTAAAAACTCTTGCATCCATTTCTGTCCATTTATATTTTTAGAATAACAATATATATCTTCGTTTAGTTTTTGTAGTACGCGCCTTACAACCTTTTCTTGAATGTCCTTTGAAAACTGACTGAGTTCTTTATGATTTTCTAAGTACTCCATATCATAATATAGTTCATTTTCATTTTCGCCACATGCCAACATTTTTGGAGTTATATTTGGAGAGTAATAGCTAAACCTCTGTAAATCATCATATTGCCTACGAAGAGTATCAACATGAACCTTATTATCAAGTGTCTTTTCAATATATTTTCGCACAATCAGTTTATCATTCTTATTAATAAGATAAACGTTTGCAAATGAGCCTCCCTTAAGTTTTTCTAGAATAGTTGGTGTTTCCTGAAGTTCAATGTGAGCGATTCCTTGATTGCGGCGAATCTGTATAGCCTTTGCCATTTGGTGAATTTCTGAGTATGGCTTTTTATCATTAATAAGTATACGTGGTCCAGGTCTAAGATTTGTAACGAGTTGGTCATATGGTACTTTTAAATCTTTTAGTAGGGTTATTAGTTTTTCTCTGCGAGCAGTTACTCTTCCTGTAGTAAGTACAATCGTGTGCCCTTTCTGTTTCCATTCTGTTAACTTTTCAAGGGCTCCAGGTAGAAGAGTTGAATCAGCTGAGTCATAGCTTACATGTTTTGGTAAATATACAAGTGTGCCGTCAATATCTACAAAGAATGTCATTTTTTTTGCAAGATTAAATCTGTACTGTATTAGTGATTCTGGTGTACCGAACAGTCCTGCTTCAAGAATATCTACGAAATCTACTGTATGGGTTTTAATATACTCGGGTAAAAGGTCTGATATATTTATTACAATAGGGTATCTTAGAATATGAGATACATCTTTAAAAAGATAGCATCCAACAAGTCCTTTTACACTATATTCTGACGAGAATGGAACTATTTCTTTCTCATAGAATCCAAGTACACTATTATTCTTATCGAGTTTTACTTTTCCAAAGTTGGCTTGTTCGTTCTCTTTTATGCCTAGTAAAGGAACGAGAATATCAGGCATACTAATAGTTTCAATATACGTTATCATTGGTTGTACATTAATAGCATGGTCACAGTCGCAGACAAACGCTGAACCTGATAGTGCGTATATGCGGACAGCTTCTGCAAGTGTTTCCGCTGGACCGCTTGTCTTATTGGAGAGAATACAGAAGTGAAGCACATCATTTGGAAAGAGTTCTTTTAACTTCTTGGAAACATTAAACTCGTCCTCTTGATCTTGGCGGTATATAAAATAGAATTCTATACTATACAGTTCTTTATAACGATCAAATGGTTCTTTTGCAAGTTCAATAAAAAGTTTTTCTGTTCCATCTATAAATGGTTTAAACTGTTTTCCACCAAATCTTGTGCCATCCCCTGCCATGGGGAAAACTACATTAATTTTCATGTCTGCTAATAATAAAAAGATAATAAGCCCTTAGATTTACCGAGCAACCGGAAAAGAGTAAGTCTTCATAAATAAAAGGCAAGGTTTATATAGATTGTATTAATACTACAGAAACAGCTTGTATATTGGCAAGAAGACAGGTGTAGGATGAGTTATAACTATATATGTCTAGACCTGAGGAGGCTTGTGATGTCTGGACCCCTGTAAACTTGTGGTAGACTTGTCTTGACCTGAGGAGACTTTGTGAGACTTTG
>Ga0209190_1002078_pt1 | contig 13714 bp, 14 predicted proteins | sample M_140205_XF_Meta_FD_187315 | JGI IMG/M metagenome (GOLD analysis project Ga0209190, IMG submission 187315) | Freshwater microbial communities from Lake Montjoie, Canada to study carbon cycling - M_140205_XF_MetaG (SPAdes) (version 2) | ecosystem: Environmental > Aquatic > Freshwater > Lake... | reverse complement strand
AAATAGTATCATTATGATACCGCTATGAAATCACTTCATATTCGCGACGTGCCGGAAACGACGATCGATCGTCTCAAGCGTCGGGCGCTTCGGCATCACCGCTCGTTACAGGGCGAATTGCAAAGTCTGCTCGAGGACGCTGCGAGACAAACCATGGCCGATGACGCATCGGAATTTTCGCTCCATACGGTCAAAACCCAAGGTGTTCAGAACTGGTCGAGAGAGGGGATCTATGAAGATTGAGCGGGGAACCAAGGTCATGGTGGACACCAATGTGCTGCTTGAGGCGAGTGATGAGGCGCGGCGGCTGCATGTCCAATCGTTGACCCTATTTCAGAACTCACTCAGAGACGGGGTGGATCTGTTTCTATGCACGCAAGTGATACGCGAGTACGAGAGTGTCAGTAATTTTGTGTAAATGATTTCGCGCCGATATTTTATTGGTGATGGTTAGGCATGCGGTCTTCGAACTCGATGGCGAAGTAACTCAGGGCGCGGGGCCAGTTGGGGACGGTCAGGGTCCACTTGCTGCTGATGTTTTTCAGGCTCAGGTAGAACAGCTTGAACAGCGAGTCCACCGAGGGGAACAGGTTTCGGTGGCGGCTGATCTTGCGAAACGAGCTGTTGAGCGATTCGACCGCGTTGGTGGTGTAGATGATCCTTCTGATCTCTGGGGGGAAGTTGAAGAAAGGCGTGAGCTCGTGCCAATGCGCCTCCCAACTCCTGCCGATGGCTGGGTGCCTGGCGTCATGGGTGGCGCGGAAGGCTTCCAGCGCGGCGCGTGCGGCCTTCTCGGTGGGGGCGCTGTAGATGGTCTTGAGGTCGGCGGCGATGGCTTTACGCTCCTTCCAGTTGACATACTTGAGGCTGTTGCGCAGTTGGTGGACGATGCAGCGCTGGACGCGGCATTGGGGGTAGACCGCCTCAAGGGCCGGGCCAAAGCCGCTTAGGCCGTCGACGCAGCAGATGAAGATGTCCTGGAGGCCGCGGTTCTTGAGTTCGGTGGCGACGCCGAGCCAGAAGCGCGCGCCTTCGTTTTCACTCGACCACATGCCGAGAACCTCTTTTTTGCCCTCAAGGTTGATGGCCAGGGCGAGGTAGATGGCGCGGTTCCCGACCTTGCCCTCGTGGCGGATTTTGACAATGATCGCATCGAAGTAAACGATCGGATAGACGGGATCGAGGCTGCGGTTCTGCCAGATATTGACCTCCTCAATGACCGCGGCGGTGGCGTTGGTGATGAGGGCGGTGGAGACCTCGACCTTGTAGATCTCGAGCAGGTGCTGCTGGATCTCGCGCACTCCCAAGCCGCGTGAGTACAGGCTCACAATGCACTCGTCAAAGCCGTCGAACTCGCGCTGGTGCTTGGGCACGAGGGTCGGCTCGAAGTCGCCGTTGCGGTCGCGCGGGACCTTGATGGCGATCTTGCCGTCGTCGCTGCGGAGCGTTTTTGCGCTGTGCCCGTTGCGGGCGTTTGGCGTCCCTTCGGAGCTGCCCCCGGGCGGGCTCTGGTGCTTGTCATAGCCGAGGTGGGTGGTGAGTTCGGAGTCGAGGACGCGGTTGATTAGGCGTTTCTTGAGCTCGGTGAGCAGTCCGTCGGGTCCGAGCAGTCCGCCCGGCTGGCTGTAGTTTTTGAGTAGCTCGTCGAGGAGCGCGTCGGTGATGGATGGTTTCATTCTGATGTGTTGGTTCTGGATGATGGGGCACATCAGCGGAAAGCACTTACACAAAAAATCTTACACCCCCGCGAGTCCTCGTCGTCGCGACTCGGCCGATTGAAAACAACGGGCTAGGCATGACCTTGGCGATCGCTATCGAGAATATCAGGCAGTTTAGGAGAAGGTCCTCCTGCGTTGCCGAAACCCAGCAAGCGGGCGAGCTGTTTCTCGAATGGGCCGCACGCTTTGGAACCAGCGGCAAGAAACTTCACGATCTTCAAATCTTGGCGACAGCCTCGACTGCGGGGATCGACGTCCTGTTGACGGCTAATCAACAGGATTTCCCGAAACCTTCACCCGTCACTATTTTTCCGCTGTCAGAAATCGAATGGTAAGGTGGCGGAGGATTTAGTGATAGCGACGGCAAAACCGCAAGGTAGGGCGCTCCGCCGGTCCCGCAACAGGTATGGCGCTCTCGCCGAGAGCGCAGGCGAAAGAATTGAAAACGTGTAGCCCAAGAAAAGCCAGAACGTCGCCCATGGTCTCGAGCGTTTTCCTCACTTTCACCGGTCCCCCCGGCGGTGGAACCCTACCTGATAAGGCGCTCTCGCCGTGCCGGCAAAAGGTAGGGCGCTCTCGCCGAGAGCGCAGGCGAAAGAGACGAGAACGTGTAGCCCAAGAAAAGCCGGAAAGTCTCCCATGGTCTCGACCGTTCGCCCCACATTCACTGGTTCCCCCGGAGGTGGAACCCTACCTTCAGATCTTCTACGTTACAAATCTTTCCAATCCCTGCGGTAGGGCCATTGGGCTGGATCCTCGACCAATCCCGCCCGCACGGGATTCAGCCGGATGTAATCCGCCTTTTGTTCTGCACTCTCCAACGACCTCAGGCGATGATCGAAAAATCCGTCCTGCCAGCGGATGCCTTTCTGGGTGGCGAGCCAGCGTTTCCAATTGGCGACCGCCTTCTGCATCTGAAACTGCTGGGAAAATATGACAATCCCGTGAAGATGATCCGGCATGGCGAGGATCAGCCTCCAGCTCCAGTCTCCGCGTTGTTCGCGGAAGGCAACGGAAGCAAGGATCGCTTCCCAAATTTCGGTTTTTGCCAAATGGTTTGTCCCTCGGGGCTGACAGTTGATTGTAATGAAAAAGGCCTCTTGAGTCGGATCAATCCAGTTAGGCACATCATGAGGAAGGTGCTTTCGGGTCGGTTTCATGATCGAAAAAAGGTAGGGCGCTCTCGCCGAGAGCGCAGGCGAAAGAGTTGAGAACGTGCATCCTAAGAAAAGCCGGAACGTCGCCCCATGGTCTCGACCGTTCTCCTCACTTTCACCGGTCCCCCCGGCGGTGGAACCCTACCTGGTAGGGCGCTCTCGCCGAGAGCGCAGGCGAAAGAGACGAGAACGTGCAGCCCAAGAAAAGCCGGTACGTCACCCTTGGTCTACACGTTCGCCCAACTTTCACCGGTCCCCCCGGCGGTGGAACCCTACCTTCAAAACCAACTTCCATAATCTCGCTACGACCCACAACACCCCGTCCACCAACCCATTCAGATACGGGTCCTCGAACAGCGTGATTCCAAAAGTCCGACGAATGGCCCGTGACTCCACATGTTGGCGTTCTGCCGCGAGAACGGTTTCCATGTCGCGAGTTTTTCCGAGATGTCGTTGCGAGGCATTCATCCCGTGCATGCGGAAATCCGCCACGGTCACCGGCACGTGCTCAAAGCGTTTTCCTGCCGTATCCAACCGTGCGTAAAACTCACCATCCATCACGTAGCGAAAATCCTCCCGGAGCCGATACCCTTCTCCGATGACAGAAGTCCGTCGATAGAACGCAGCGGTCGACCCCACATAACAATGATGATGCACGTGAACAAATCTAGACCACTTTGGAGTTCTAACATGACGCAAAAAATGTCCTCCTTCATCGATAAAATCCCAATCTCCATAGACTACATCCGCAATTGATTTATCTAACGAAAATAGCATCTCAGCCAAAGCCCCGGGCTTGAGTCGGTCGTCTGCATTGAGCCACATCACCCAGTCGCCCTGCGCCCACTCAAAGCCCTTGTTGATCGCGTCGGACATCCCCCTATCAGGTTCCTGCGACCATTTTGCATGGGGAAAATGCGCAACCACTTCCGCGCTGTCATCCGTCGATCCGCCATCAATCACCAAGTGCTCGAGTGTCACCTTCAAGGAGTGCGGGCGTCTCGCCCGCAAGTCTTGCGAATCTGACACCTCTTGCAATTGCTCCGCAACACTTGCGAGGCAATCACCGATAAAGCGCCCGTAGTTCAAACTCGGAGTGATGATCGTGAAGTTCATGAGTCAAGGAGCGTGGGCGTCTCGCCCACATTGTTTTTTGTACGACATCCAATCGGGATGAAAATTCATTCAGCGTGTGGGCGAGACGCCCACGCTCCTTGAAATCTGAGCGGCCACGTTCGCCGCATGCAACCGCTCCCTCCAGTTCCTCGAGATCGTTTCGGCATCACGCATGCCATTTTTCCAAGCGTCCAGTTCCTCACGGATCGCATGCACATGGTCCTGCAAATGATCATTGCACGCAAGTGTTCCTGAATTATCAGTAACAAACCATTCAAAGCTTGCCATTGAGACCGATTGCTTTGCCACCACCGAGCAACCGGAGCAAAGTGCTTCCGCCGCTGCGATTCCAAAACTCTCGTAAGCAGATGGACTATAAAAAACCTGCGATTCGTTTAAAATTTTCCCAAGCTCTTGTCGATTCACTCGCCCTTGAATGTGTACTCTGTTGCGATGGAGTTCTGGTAAGGAGCGATGCCACATCTCTAACTCAGGGGTGTCTGTTCCTACGATGACTAACACCACCTGCTCGTCGGTGGCAACCAGTTCTCTAATAACCTTCATCAACAACCACGGTCGCTTTTGTATAACATCCTGCCACCTGCCGACACAGGCCACTTGTCTGCGCTTCTGTCCGCCAGAGAAGCGGAAGCGCGCCTCCACCGCGTGGGGGATGACCGCCACCCGCCCTGCTAGATCCGCTCCGCCGTAGATCCGGCAGAGTTTCCGGTAGTGCTCCGCTGCTTTCGGCGAAACGCAGGCAATTACATTGCCGTGTTTCAAATGTGCAGCACGTAATGGATCTGTTAGTAAGAGTCCGACGCTCAGTCCACGCAGCACGAGTTTTAGAAATCCTAGCCAGGTACCCAGGCCACGACCTTGCCCGGAAAGGATCCATTGTTCCTCTAGCCAATCACGGAAGCCAGCCAGCGGACTCACCAGTCCGCCGTTGTCCTGATTCAGCACCAAGAAAATTCCCGCTTCGTGAATCGCCGCCGCCACCTTGCGGAACTTTGGCCGCCCCCATGCATACAGCACCACGCCATCAAGATCCTGACCGCGCCACCAGTCCACTGATTCCAAGTTTGTAAACTCCGTCCGGATCAAATCCGTCTCATCTTCAGGCTTTCGTTCTCCAGGCATCACCGCCATGGATTCGCAACCGATCGCCTGAAACCCACGGCACAACAACCCACTGTCCCGGGCAAAAAAGTCCGGTCCGCCGCCAAAAGCCACAGGAGTGCAGGTAAAAATGCGCATGAGTTGAAGGTGTCGTGGTGGCGCGCTACCGCCGGGAGCGCAGTCAAAGAGCAGTCGGAATGTCTTTGCTTGGCAGATCTTTCGCTTCCCTTTGGCATGCTGCCCCGGCGGTGCAGCGCCACCTGCGTAAGTTCAGACTTCCGCCTTATAAATTTCCCTCCGTCGCCCACTCGTCAGAACGCCTCCCCATCCGAGAAGCGCGAAGAACACATACATCAGTCCGTAGCGGTCACGGTTGAAGCTGAAATCCAGATGCTGATTGATCACGCTGTAAGAGATGACCGCACAGAGCATCGGGCAAAGGGTCACCCACGCGCACCACCGGAAAAATGCCTGGTTCAGTCCGCGCAAGGGATGTCGCAGCAAGACCACCCCGCCGAGAATCCCGGTCAAGGCGGTCATCCCGATCATCGCTTTGCTCGCCCACGGCAGCGAGTGGTCGATGACAGCAAGTTTTTGTCTCGCTAGCAGCGGGGTGAAGCCCTGTGGATCATGAAGATAGAATGGCAGCGTGATCCCGATGGCCGCCACCATCACAAGGGTGATTCCCATTGCTGCCTTGGGGAACCCGGCTTTCCGGCACAACACCGCGGCCAGCAGGGGCGTAAGAAGAAAGAAGTTGGGGCGCGATGCCATGGCCACGCCAAGTAAAACGCAGACCAGCCATCGCCGTGGCCAAGAGGCGTTCGGTGCTGACCATACTTCGATGACTAACAGCAGAAATAGTGTCATGTAGACGCCGTTTGCGATCAAATCTCCGCCGGAAATGAATTCAAACTGGGCGGCGGGAGAGAGTGCCAGTGGCGCGAATGTCAGGATTAGGGCCAGTGCCTTGTCTTTGAAGACGTGGCAGGCGGCGAAGAGAAACGCACCCATCCAAAAGATGTTCTGATAGGAACTGTCGCCCAAGGCGACAAAAGGCGCAGCCAGCACGGCAGCCCCCGGCAGAACGGAAAGTGGCCCGGCATTGGGATTTTGCGGATAATAAGGTGACAATCCCACCGCCATGCGGGTCACTGCAAGATTGAGCCCTTCGTCGCGGTCACTGCTTTTTCCCGATCCACCGCGGCCATCTTCCAAGGGATGCAGCACGGCGAATCCCACGACCAGTCCGGCCATTCCCAAGATCGTCAACCTGCCGAAATACTTGCGCAACCAGGAAGCGCCCTGTCCGCCGAATCTTCTGATTAGAAAGAGCGCCGCGATGACTCCGGTCACATAGGCTGCCACGCCTGCCAAGCCAGTGTATTTCTGAATGAATCCGGTGGATGGAAATGCTAGCAGCAGCGCAAGAATCCATAGATCACGCGCTTGCGGGGCGTCATCGGGCGATACGCCGGGGGAATTGACAGGCAAGTGAGGCATCGTCAAAGGACAGCAAGGTCGTGGAGGTCTGCGAACCAAGACTGCAGGAGGGTTTCCTCTTCCCGTCCAACCCAGTCATGGCGGATGAGAATCTGATAGCAGGCTTCCATCATCTTCTGGAGCGAATCATCCGGTGCGAGTGGCAGTTCCATCAACTGTGTCCGCATCATTGCGTTGTTGGAGTAACCTGAAAGTTCGTCCAAGAAATCCCGGTGCAAGTCGTGGTCGTTTCTTTCCTGCCAGACGCTCGGACCATGGAACTGGACGCCCAAGCCCTTTGCTTGAAAAATCCGCTGGGCCACAAAGCTCCGCCAGATGTCGGTCATTCGAAAACTGCAATGCGCAGGCAAGTAGAGGAGAGGAAACGCGCTTTTGAAAAACGTGGTGTTTTGACTGTTAAAGGGACACCAGGCTCTGCCTCCCAGTAGAATTGGATCGTGGGCAATCTCGAAATCAAACGGTAGTGGAAACAGCATTCGGTAAACGGCATCCACATCCGGATCATTGTCCGCGAGACCCTGTTGAATCGGGCACTCATAGATCAAAGGTTGACCCGCCTCGGGCGCCTCGTCTCGAGCACGGTTCAGCGGCAGTCCTCGCGGATAGATGAAATCCTTGGTGAAGTAGCGGTAAGCGTTCACCCATCCGTCGGCTTCGATCCGTCTGCACGTCACTTCTATTTTCCGAGGTATCCAGAATTCCTGCCTCGGATGATTGTCATCATCCGTTTCGACGATGACCTCAGCCCCGCCTTGCATCGCGGTCAGATAGCCGATGTTCTTTCGGGTGTACGATCGTTCCGGGCAGATTTTTCCCAGTGCGAATCCGCTCTTACGCTGGGCATCTAGCGACAGGAAACGGCATCCCTCCAAGTTGTAATCTGACGGACTTTTGGCGTCTCCCGCAACGATGAAATCCCATCCATGTTTGACGCAGCCTTCGGCAAGTTTCCGCATTGCGGCATTGGGCGAATTGATAGAGGTGACAACAAGGGTGGTTTGCATGAGTAGTTGGGTCTTTAAAGCCACTGGCGCGAATAGTGCCGCCGGGCGCAGGCAAAAATTACGGGACCGAAATCTCAAGCATTCCCGCTTGCGGTAAGGACTCCCTGAAGCGAATCAGAGATTGCGTGATTTCAGGCACGAATTCGGGTTTGGTGGCGTAAATGGACACCTCGCTGCCCGCCGGAGTGATCAACTTCCGGGAGAGTCGCAGCACTCCCACTTTTTTCCAGCCGAGGGGCAGGTCGGAAAACCACGCAGAGTAGATCATCGCCAATCCAACGTCATGCTTTTCGGATAGGACATTCATCCACGTAGGGTCTTCGTGGTTCATCCTAGCTCTCAGAGCGAGTGGTGAGGCCAGTCCCCACAGATCCAGGACATATTGGTCATTTCGGAAACCTACATAGCCTAGATCATTTACCGCGACAGGTTTGCCCCAATAGTCGACGGCAAAGCGATGCATTTGATACTGCTGCTCGTATATATTGTTGGCAGCCAGTGGCAGCACCACCAACCCGAATAGATAGGGAAATCCGATGATGGGCACCAATGGCAGGAGTGCCCACCCGAGTCGACGACTCGGGTGGATTTGAGCGTCTTTCAGAATTCTCCCTGTGATGGCGGCCAGTCCCCAGATTAACGCGGCTAGAATATAAATTTCGTAGCGGTTCACCCAGCCATAGGCCCCCGCGACCAGGTGCAGGAGTCCGGCCAAGGCCAGACACGCTGCGGCGATGCGCCAGGCCCGCTCACCCCGCCATGCCAGCGCCATTCCGACTAGAAGGGCCACACCCAGCGCGACGATCGTGCCCCTGCCGAGGTTGATTGAATTCTTGAGGTTCTTCAAAATCGCCACAATGGGGGACTCCCCCACAAAGGTTGACTTCGCGGTGATGGATGCCGGAATCGGTGACAGGCTCATGGAAAGCAAATAGCCACTGAAAAGGGCCAGGCCCGCGATCGTCGTCACACCCAGTAGGATGGCCTGCCGCCGCCGCCCCAGTGCGAAACACAGGATCAAGGCAGCGAGGGAGAGCGCCATGTTTTCATAGCGCACCCATGGTCCGATCACGACCGCCAGATAGAACCACTTGCCCGGTGGGGATTGTTCGGCCAGACGCAGCATTCCTTCTGCGACCAGCACGGCCAAGAGTACCTGCAAGCTGTGTTCCATGCCGGTGAAAACGAGACCGATGGCATTGGTGGCGAGCAGGAAACCGATGACCGCCGCCGCCCGGAGCATGGCCCCGGATCGGTCGTCCGCTTTAGGGGGTAATAGTTTTCGCACTCGACCCACCGCCAACAGCGCAGTGATAAATGCGACAGCCGTGCTCAAGATCAATGGAACGAGCGTAAAGCCGGGAAGCCTTGCGAATGGGACCATCAAAAATGGCCACAGCGGACTCGAGCAAGGGGCCGAGACTTCGACGGGGTTCACGCCGTAGTGGCCGCTCTTTGCAAGTTCTTCAGCGACTGCCAGATGAATATAGGGATCATCCAGCATGTAGGTGAAGACCCCGCGGTTGAGCACAAGGACGGAAATGAAACCAATCAGGATGGCTCCGAAAAGGAACAGCGTGACTATGCCTGCATCTCCGCGGATGCCGCCCGGGAAATACTTCTGGATTCCGGGCGTTGCCAATGGGGGATACTGATCAATGTTAGGAGGCTGCATTTTTACGGTCATCGGATTTCCGGTGCTCGGGCGGAGATCCGCAGCAGCACGTAGCGGCAAAGTACCGCCATTGAATTGCGGACTGCCCCGGAAGAAACCCTTGGCGAGGGGGCCCGATAGTGAATCGGGACTTCGATCAGCTTCTGTTTTCTCAGGAGGTAACGCAGTTCCGTCTGGTAGAAATGAGCTTTGGAAAGCAGGGGATAGTCCACCACTTTGAGTAGCACTTCTCGCCGGAATCCTTGGAAGCCTGAGGTCATATCGGCAAGCTTAGCGCCAAGCAACCATCGAGCGAGAACCGTTCCCCCTTTGCTGAGAAGGCGTCGCTTGAATGGTGAATCCACCATCGAGCCTCCATTGATATAGCGGCTACCAAAGGCACAGTCATTTCCCTCATTGAGTGCCCGGAGAAATGCCGGAATGGCTCGCGGATCATGCGACATCCCTCCGTCCATCTCGATGATGATTTCATGCCCGTCTTTGAGGGCCTCCTTGAAGCCATTGATATAGGCATCCACGACATTCCGGTTTTTGGGAATCCATTTCGCTTTGTATCTTGCATCTTGCATTTCGAGGTCTTTGCATATCTCGAGAGTTCGGTCTGTGGATACCTGATCAATGATGAAATAGATCGAGCCGCCTCCCGCCTCATCCATCACCGAACGAAGCGCCTCTGCAAATTCGGGCAGTTCTTTTTCTTCGTTGGCCAAAGGAATGACGACGGCCCAGTTGTTTGGATAATTAAACATCTAAATCATGATTGGATTTTACTGCAATGACCGCGGCATGGCTCTGTCAGAACCAGCGCCAAATCGTCTCAAGATGACGGCTGATCGGACTGGCAAAAAGAAAGTTGTGGAGGTTCCAGCAAACCGGAACTCCGAAGAAAAGAAGATACCAGTCTTTTGCAGGCAGACGTTCGAAGAGTTGGGGCAATTTTGCCTTGATGAAGATACTCTCCACCAACGATTCTAGCCAGCGTGGAGCTCGGCGGTCATTGATGTAAAGGATGATTGAACTCACAACCCACAAGAAAAGCCATCTCCCATAATCGACACCCAGCAAAAAGAGTGGAGAAATCAAGATCCATTGACCCACCAAGAGAGCGGTAAACTTGATCTTCACATCGAGCCTGGTAGAGGCGGAATTCATATTATCCCGGTCGGTGAACAAGATTACCAAGCCAAAGGCGATCACAAACACCATGGTCCACGCCATCGGTTGATAGAATCCCGAAGTCAATAGGTAGAGACTCAGGGAAAGTCCTTGTTCGGAAGTCCATCCAAGGGCGGAGATTGCAGCACTGGGTGTTTCCAGACCTGGATTCCCAGGATCGGTGAGCCGCCAGAGTGGCAACCATGATTGATTGACTGCTTCGGCTTGTTCTGGAGTGCCGTGATAGATCACGGTCAGAAAAAAGCATCCTGCAGCGGGAAGTAGAGATAGGCTACGGCGTGTAAAGTCAGCAAGGGTAACTTCCTCTCGATCCCGGTGTCTAAAAAGGATGAAAGCCGCAAGGGCATAGAATACAAAAGTCTCGTGGCTAAGAATGGCTAGTCCTGCGAGGATATTGATGAAAAGAATAGCCGTTGTGCGCGGGAGTCGGCTTCGATCTACGGAAAGAATGCCGATGAGAAAGAGGAGTCCAAGACAGTCTTTGCGGACGATTGAGTCTTGATACGCCGGGAGTCCTATCACAATACAAGACAGAATAAGAATGGCGGGAAATGTGGGAGTTGCACGCCGGAGAAGGTAGGTCGCGAGCAGGAGGTAACAGAGCAAGCCCAAGAAAATTGCGATGTAATTGGCTTGGATCCGGGTTGTCTCTGAGATGCTTCCAATCAGCGCCCCGGGTAAACCTCTCCGGACAAAGCCTCCCGAATAATTGATCAACCACTCGGTCAATTGAAAGCTGGCATGCCCCCAGGAAAGGGCTGCTATCAGTTGACTGGCAAGTGCCCAAAGCAGAAGGCCGATCAGGATCGCGAGTGCAGGCGATGGTTTATTAGGCATTCTTGATCTTGGATTTTGGATCTTGGATCTTGGATTTTGGATCTTGGATCTTGGATTTTGGATTTTGGATTTTGGATTTTGGATTTTGGATTTTGGATTTTGGATTTTGGATTTTGGATTTTGGATTTTGGATTTTGGATTTTGGATTTTGGATTGGCAGGGCCGGGAAGGTAGCACTGCCTCGCCGGGGTAGCACGTCAAAGATGTGGGAAAGGGAAAGTCCGGGAAAAGCCGGAATGTCCCCACCTTGGCACTTCTTTCTCCACCCTTTGGCCTTTTCAAAGGTAGCGCGCTACCGCCGGGAGCGCAGTCAAAGAGGTTAGAAAGGGGAGTCCAATGAAATGCAGGAACGTCCTCACTTGCGCAGGTCTTTCTCGGTCCGTCGACATGCTGCCCCGGCGGTGCAGCGCCACCTCGCCATTCGTCTCCCTCTTTCAATCCAAAATCAAACTCTCCACCGCTTCTCCTCCATGGGCGCCTTGATTCCATGCGCGTACCAACGCTCCGGCATGATGACCTGCTGCCCGATTTTATCACCCAACCAAGCCGCCCACCACGAATAGGTGCTGTTAGCGATAATGTGATGACTTGTTAGGCTCATCAGGAGTAAATCATGCAGCGGATTATTTGCGGCTTCTCCAGAATCGATCACCTCGGTGTCGGCTTCTTGAAATTCGCCACGGCACCAGGCTGGATCATCCGAAAAAATGAAAAAGCGCGCTGCCGGAAGGCGAGCGCGCATTTCATTCATTGACCTTTGATAATAGTCTCGGTCGCACACTTGAAAGATGGGCAAGACTAGGTAGTCTTTTCGTCTAACATGAACTGCCACCGAGTTGTCATGTGCCAATTTTGCCCTCAGATCTTCTTGGATCCGCACCGCGTCCTCAAGTAGATGATTTAACTCCTCTCTCAAGGGCACCGCGATATTATTAAAATACAGAGGCGATTGAAAATAACCAAACAACATGCAATTGGCGGGAGCGTCCAAGAACCGTGCGTCGAAGGATTGATCGTCGCCAGTTTCCCGTAAGATTGGTATGCCTCGGTATTCCCAATAATGCTTGCCTGTGAACTTTCGCAAGGCCCGCGCGCCAATCGAGCAGCGTCTAACCACTTTCGCCTTCAAGGGTAGCTTGAGAAAATGCGAAACCTCCGCCCAACCTTCCGCGTTGAACCACGACGCATCCAGCACCAGCGGGACGCCGTGTTTCTCCGCCAACACCCGTCCCAGCGCGTACTGGAAAAGGTGATTGCCGGTTCGGCCGAGGAGGACGATGCGGAGCATGGGGGAAGAGGTGTTTCGGTTGCGGCTGTGCCGCCCGGTGTTTCAGTGTTTCGGTAAGAGCGAAAGAATCGGTGGCTTCGCGCTTTGCTTTCGCTTTTCTCACCGATCTACCGAGTGACTGAAACACCGGCCCACCGGTTCGCGCGCGGCCTTTCAGAAGCAGAACGACCTGTAGCGATTGATCATGGTGCCAAGTTGCTTTCCTACGATTTCAGCTTTCTCTTGCAGGTGATGCAATTGTTCCGGATGGATGTATTCACACGCCTCGGCGGAAACCAGCCAGTGGAGCGTTTCTTGAAGCTCGCCGTCCGAGTCCGTTAGCTTTGAAAGGAAGTGGGCTGGATATTTGCGCTTCGCCCATGCCTCTGAGAGGTTAGCTCCAATTGAGCGTGAAGACCTGCGGACCTGGTCCGTCAGCGAATACGTCTCTTCTTTGGGAAACTTCTTTGAGATCAAAAATATCTCCTGTTGGAGCGTAAAGGCTACCTTGTATACATCCAACTCCCGAACGCTGTCGACTTTGTTCATAATCTTACCGTCTTACCGTCTTACCGTCTTACCGAAACACCGAAACACCGAAACACCGAAACACCGAAACACCGAAACACCGAAACACCGAAACACCGAAACACCGAAACACCGGTTGCCGCAGGTACAACCGCGCTACCTTTTTCTTACACAAAGAATTCCCAATCCAAGGTTCCCTTTGAAACTCTTCAATCCATCCACGCCCGCGCTCACTTGCATTTGATTGAAATCATCCAGCGCGGCGCATTTCACAATCTCCCACCCATCATCGAACCACGAGAGTACCGTTTCAGGAGCGAAAATCCGGTGTGCATTGAATTCGATCCGCTGCGGGCCAATCGGTGTTGATAGATAAAGCAAACCACTCGGCATCACCATTTTTTTGAGTTGCGCCAATCCCTTCAGATGCCCTTCAGGATCAATTGCATCACCATATCTTCCGAGGCCAAAATGCTCAATCGTATGAAGGCAGGAAAGGGAAGGGGTGGAGTCGATCCATTTCTCGGGCAAGGGCAGCATCAGGTCCAGTTGATGAAACTTTACGTTAGAAATCGTTTCATGCTGCGGCCGGATGTCCAAGACCTCTACTT
>Ga0209190_1002077_pt1 | contig 13715 bp, 26 predicted proteins | sample M_140205_XF_Meta_FD_187315 | JGI IMG/M metagenome (GOLD analysis project Ga0209190, IMG submission 187315) | Freshwater microbial communities from Lake Montjoie, Canada to study carbon cycling - M_140205_XF_MetaG (SPAdes) (version 2) | ecosystem: Environmental > Aquatic > Freshwater > Lake... | reverse complement strand
AATAATTTGTAATCACCATATTTTTTAGGCATTATTTCCTCGCTAAGGCTTTTGCCATTGCCATCTTTTTGTCGGCAGCCGCATAGTCTTGGGCAACCTTAACAGAAATGTCGGCTTTCTTGGCGAACTCTGGGTTATGCGCCGCAGCTTGCATAAATTGGGCTTGTTTTTTAGAGTAGCTTGGCATCAGAATCTACCTTGAAGTTGTAACCCTATGCTTTGGTCATAAGGTGTTTTCTTGCCGTAAACGCCAACTCCCATGTTTTTGTTAAGTTGTTGCAGGTATTGCATCTGCATTTCTTTTATTTTTTGACGTTCAGCATCTTGACCTGTCATTGCCCTTGCTTGAAATTGACCGCGACCCATTGGTGCGTTATAGCCAAGGGTTGCTGTGCGCTCTGGCGTATTTAGGCTTTTTAGCAAATCAACTTGCGCCATTCCACCGCCAACAGGCATTTGGTTGCTCAACGATACAGTGTTTTCCAAACCCATAGGGTTAGCTGTTTTTGCATATTCCAAATTGCCAATTGGCGTGTCTGTTCCAAGCGTTCCCTGCAAAGCATTAGGATTTTTAAATGCCCTTAAATCTGCATAACCTAACTCATTACCTACGCCCAATTGCTCAACTTGATTGCTTTTCATGCGGTTGAGCTGATCCATCATGTTTTGGGTGTATAGCTCTTGTTCTTTTTGCCCTTTGGTGTCTAAATTAACCAAGGCTCTAGCCATTTCTTCTTTATCCATGTTCTAGCTCCCTCATCTTGATTAAGCCGTTGAGCATCCTGCTCTTGGTATTAAACCATTGCTGGCTAAAGTCGCAATCTTCATAGTGCTCAAACTCAGGTATGCCCAGCGTGTAGTGCGCTATCTTGGCATTCTTGTTGTCCTGCTCGCCCACCAGTACGTTCCATTCTTTCGGTAGCTCACCGATAAGTGAATCTGGCAGCCAACCGAATCGGTGCAGGTCTGAGCCGCTGTGGTCATCCACAAATTCAGGTGTCAGCACTTTATTTCTTGGGTGTTCGCAATTCCAAAGTATTAAGCTTGACCAGTTCTTTCGGGGATAGTCCCGATTCGCTGCTTCCATTGGTGTACCGATATATTTCCTTGGGTGCTTGGTCTGATATTCGTGCTTGACCACCTGCACCGCCTTGGTCGGATCAAATAGTTTGCTTAGGTCGTCAATGTTTGCCAGCATCAGCATATCGCTTGCGTCAAGGAATATTGCCTTGCCGCTGAACTTGGTGAAGTAGGGTACAAGAAACCGCTGATAGGTAAATGCGTTTGTGCCGTCTCTCTGTGTACCGTACAACGGTGTTATGGCGACCGGCTCACTGCTGCGCTCAATCAGGCTCTGGCAAAACACATGGTAGCCAATAGCCTCTCTTGGGTCGTAACCGGCAAATATCCTGATCATTTGAGGGTCAACTTGTACAGGGTTGTGTCAATCAGCGCCGCTATCTCATCCACAATGTTCTGGAGCTGGGTGTCGTCTGGCAATGCCTCTCGGTTCTTGTAAACGTATTCCTTGATACTGGTCAGGTACTTAACAGGGTCTTTGGCGTTGTGAAAGTTTTCAGGAAAGTCCTTGATTTTTTCGTAGCACCCTGCGTAAGCCTCGGCGAACTGGTCAGCCAGGTCAACAATCTCAACGTAGTAAGCCCCCAGCGCCATATGAACTGAAAATGAGTCAGTGGCTAAGTGCATGAAATGCGTCACGGTAGAGCTGTGAAACATTGTGGAAATAAAGTCGGCAACGTCTTTTTTCATACTATTCCTTATGGCTGCTGGAACTCAATTTGGTTTTCAACAAAGCAAAATGGAAAGCCAGAAAACATTTTGCGTCAACATCCTTGAATGCAGGCTTAACATTCCAACAAGTATGGGGACTGGTTGGCCTCATCAGCTTAAACAGTGAGCAATCCCCATGCGTGTTAGCTCCAAAAAAAGAGGGTCACAGACCCTCTAAAGGAGACAACTGCGCCTCTATTGTAAACGTAGGAGTCGGTACGTCAACAGGCCATTGTTCAGATTCTTGCAGTCTGGCTACCGTATTTACATGGGCAAGCAACCACTTTTGTTGACGCTGTTCTTTGGTCAAATCCTTGCCTTGGTCGATCTCGTAATGGCATTTCAGGCATAGCGCAGCCACCAGATTGTCATCAGCCTTAATCCCTCGCCCTTTGCCGCCGCCCCAATTTGCGTGTGCGGCTTGCACCATGTTGCCCGACCCACAGGACTGGCATTCAAGCCCCGCCACCAGCTTTAACAGCTTTTTTGACCTTACGTATTGATGTTTTTGAAACATGGGTAAACTTCTTTTTGGTTGCCGATTTTCTATGCTTGCGGTGATCACTTTGGGTCGGCCTTGTGCCGATCCCTTTTTTTATTCCTCCAAAGCTCGAAATTTAACGCCTTGCTGTGCGCCAAACATTACGGCTAATTCAATCAGCTCGTTCATTTCTGCCACGGTCATTTTGCTGGTTCTTGCGCCAATGACCACAAAACCGCCCTCGATGCCTGGCACAATCTTTTGTTTTTTTAGTCCCGCCGTCAATACGTCTTTCCATTCGTGCTTGTCCAACTTTAAACCGTGCCAGATTACTTGCTGGGCAATGTCCTCAAGGTTTGCCCACATTAGTCGGTTTTGCTCAAGGCTTCTCACTTCAGCACCCCAATCATTTTTAAAGCCCCGTCAGGGCTGTCAATCCTTGCCAAAGTACCTCCGCACCAACTTTCAAAAAAGTCTCGTTGTAACGGTGTAAAACGGCTTTTAGCGGTACGTTTGATTTCCACAAGGAATGTATGGTTGCCATACCCCACCAAAAGATCAACCGGCAAGCCAATGATCCAAACATAAGCGCCAGCAGCCCTTAACGTGCTCACAATGGCATCTTGATTACTGTCCACCTTAGCTGCGTATCGCATTCATGCGTCTCCGTAAGTCATCAGCAGCTTTCTGCCCACGCCGCTCTACTACGTCTGATAAGGTTTGCAGCCACCAAGCTGATGCTGCGGCTTTGCCGTGTTCCCGTATCTTCTTCCTGTACCGCCTGATCCAGTCCTTGGCCTCGGTCTGGCGCAAGGTCTCCAGCATCTCGTAACGCTGTTCGGATGACAGACTGGCTAAATTCTTCGCCGTCTTTGAGTCGGGCAAGGATGGAGTTTGCAACAAGTCGTTCATGATTCACTTAGGATTCTCCATGCTGTTGCCGCACACAAAGGGACTTGTCCATTCCCAATGGCTTTAAGTCTGTCCACCCTAGCGGCCACCCCATCAGCCACTCGACCCACGTTGGGTTCAGATGACCACCACCTACTGACGCTGCCGTAGCTTCTGGCAAATTCGGACTGAATCCCCTTGCTGCTGCTTTGCTCATGGCTTCCGCACTTGTTGCTCCCTTGAAGTCCGCTGCTCTTGGGGTTGGCCAGGTCAGAACTGCTGTGCTGAGACTTGTCTGCGTCCCTTTTTTGCCCTCTCTGCGTATCTGCAAGCCCTGTCTGGCTTCCGAATGCACAGGGGTTGGCCACAAGTCCATTTTCTTTTTTAGGGCTTTCCTGCTGTTGCTCCCACCGTCTAATCCTGTTGTGTTGGGTGTGTGGAAGCTGTTTACACCATTTGGCGACAATCCAGATTCTGTCCCGCTGATGCGGCGCTCCAACGTCTGCTGCTCCCAGCACTCCCCATTTCGCATCAAACCCCATTGAGGCCAAGTCTCCAAGAACTCTTCCAAGTCCCCTAGAAGTAAGCATTGGTGAGTTTTCCACAAAGACGTATCTGGGTCGTACTTCACAAATGATCCTTGCCATTTCTCCCCACATTCCTGATCGTTCTCCATCAATTCCTGCGCCTTTTCCTGCGGCACTAATGTCCTGACATGGAAAGCCACCACTGATAACATCGACAATTCCTCGCCAAGGATGTCCGTCAAAGGTGCAAACGTCATCCCAAATCGGGAAAGTCGGGAGAAGACCGTCATTTTGTCGGGCGCACAGTACGCTTGCGGGGTAGGCTTCCCACTCAACGGCGCAGACTGTTCGCCATCCAAGGAGCTTGCCGCCAAGTATTCCTCCACCAGCGCCTGCGAAAAGAGCCAACTCATTCAAAACTCCTCCCCAACCTCATGCCAACTTTGGACAGCAGGTTTTTTCTCAATTCTTTGCCATTGGTGCTTTGAACATTTCGGTTTATCGCCGTCAGAATGAACTGACCAGCGATTTGGGCAGCCGTATACTGAACACATTAAACGCTGAATTTCATCAAAAGAATCATCTTTTTGCTGGGTGAAATTAGTTATTGCCATGATATTTTCCCTCCACGATTTTTGCAAAATTGCTTGGTTTTAAAATCCATTCCAAGTCGGCAACAAATGCCCGACCATCTTTGCCGTTGACCCTGCCAGTCAAAAATCTGGATTTGCTGACAGATTGGAAAAACTGTCCCCACCAGTTAAGCACATCATTGGCATCAATGTCGTTTGCTTGCGCCAGCTCTGCCGCCACTTCCCGCCATCGCTGTCGCAGGTAACCAGCCCTTGTTTCGTTCCAAACTTCTACCCTACGCATTGTGGGCAGGTTCTGGTGATAAAGCTCAATGACTGCCTTGTGGTCGCAGCCTGGTAACTTTTTTGGTGAATCAGGTTCACCGTCAGGTGGACATATATATGTTTTTAATTGGTTATTGGTTATTGGTTCTTGGTTATTGGTTGCTATTGGGGTGGCATTAGGGGGGCTATTAGCCTCCCCATTGGTATCCTTATGCCACCGCTTTGCCGCCCCTTTTTTCCCATCGTCTGAAAACTTGCGATATTTAACAATTTCCGCGTCAGCACGGGGGTTTATAAAACCCACATCGGTAGAAACAAAGAACTCGTTAAGCACACTCAGAACTTCCTGTTCGTTGTCACGCATACCAATCTGGCGAGCAATGTCCCGCTGTTTTATCGGTATTTCATGCAAGTAATAGTAATCAAGCAACCGGCGAAAAGCCAAGTCCTCAAACAAATTTAAGTGGTGGGTATGCGATTTGTAGTCGCCAATATGAAATTGATAAAAGTGCATAACAACCTTACTTCATTGGTCATCTTCACATGAGAAACATTGGCAGGACGGTGAAGAATCGTCTTTTCGGGAGCTACCCTAGCCACGTTTCAAACAATCTTACACCACAAACCACAGTGGTCGCAAATCTTTCAATTGCCGCAATCTCAGCTCTGGCACAGTCTTCCACTGGCAGACCGCCGCCCGATTGATGCCAAGAATTTTGGCAAGCTCAGTCTGTGAGCCTGCGAGATGGACTAATTGATCTTTTGTCATAGCAGTATTGTATGTTAAGGCAAATAAACAACATAGTCCCCACAAAACAGTCAGGTACTTAACAAATTGCTTGCATGGTTGTTAATTATCCTTAACAATGCACCCATGCCCCAGCAATTTCGCATAGGGTCTTTTAGGAGTAAATATGAAACACATTGCAACCCTTCCCGCCTTAGACGCACGCATCATGATTGACCAAGGTCTTGAGCACCTTGTTGTTGAACATGGCGACTTAACCAAACCCCTAGATTGCTACTTTTGCCCAGTTACCGGCAATTTGTGGCACGCCTACCTTGGCACAACAGAACTCTATAACGTGCTGTCAGCCACCGTTATATCAGCCCTTGAACGTGAATTTGCACCTTTGTGCGTATAAGGAATAACCATGTTTGACATTGAAAAATACACCAAACCGACAGACTGGTCACAAATTGCCTTGTGGGTTGTTTCAGCCGCCGCCATTGTGGTGGTTTTGCTTGACCTTTTTATTTGGAGACCCTGATGCGATATTTATTTTTACTGTTGATGACAGCTTGCGCCTTTGACCCAGAAACAGACCAAAAACTGGTCATGGACAAAAACATTCAGCCAATGGGCAGGAATGAAGTCATAGACGCAATCAAACAATGCGAAAAGAATGGCCTGCGAGCCATCACGATTTACGGTAAACGCAAAATTAATGGTTACACCGCCGAGACGCTGGTGGATGTGACCTGTGGCCCAAAATTTTATTAAGAGGTAATCATGGAAACACCAATTGGAAAAAACATTGCCGCGGCCTTTGTCAAAGCTCAACGTGCCTTTGGCCCTGCGCTCAAAACGTCCACAAACCCGCATTTCAAATCCAAGTACGCTGACCTGGCTAATTGCGTGGAAGCTGTTGTAGACGCTTTAAACGCCAATGGCATAGCCCTCATGCAGCGTACCTTTGAATGCAAAGATGGCGTGATGGTGGAGACCGTGTTTGTCCACGAAAGTGGCGAAGTCATGGAATGCGGAATGCTGCACGTTCCTGCTAGCAAACATGATGCAATGGGTTTTGGTAGTGCGTTGACTTATGCGCGGAGATACAGTTTGCTTGCCGCCACCGGTCTTGCCACGGTTGATGATGACGGTGTAGCAGCCAGCCGCCGCACCGAAATCAAGTCCACGGTCAACGAAAACCAAATTGCTGACCTGATGGCGGCAATGGATGAAGTGACCACGGTTAAAGAGCTTCAAGAAACCTATAAGGCGGCCTACAAGGCCACAAACGGCGAACAGGCATGGCAAGCTAAAGTCATTGCCAAAAAAGACGCTAAAAAAGCGCAATTAGAAGCCTCATTGTCTAAGGAGTTAGCCAAGTGAATGAATTTAACAAACCAACCAACCCACACGCATTTCCTAATCCACACAAGTCAGACCTGACAGGCATGACGTTGATGGATTATTTTGCGGCAAAAGCTATGCAAGCCTTAGTGTCATTAGATGAAACAGATATGGAGTTTGATGAGTATGCGGGTTGCTCGTATGCAATAGCATTTGCCATGCTTAAAGAAAGATATTCAATTACAAAGGATGAAAATGGAACAACGAACTGAAGAATGGTTTGCCGCCCGATGCGGCAAGGTCACCGCAAGCCGTGTAGCAGACATCATTGCCAAAACCAAATCAGGGCCAAGCGCCAGCCGCGAGAACTACCTAGCCCAATTGGTTTGTGAAAGGTTAACAGGTAAGCCTGCCGAGTCTTTCAGTAACGCAGCAATGTCTTGGGGAACGGATCAGGAAGAATTTGCCCGCGCCGCTTATGAGGCCAGAATGGACATCTTGGTAACAGAGGTGGGGTTTATAGACCACCCTTGGATTCCCATGTGTGGCGCTTCTCCTGATGGCCTGGCTAATGAGGGAATGGTGGAGATCAAATGCCCAAACACTGCTACGCACATTGAAACGCTGTTAAGTCGAACTGTGCCAGCCAAATACATTACGCAAATGATGTGGCAAATGGCCTGTGCCGACCGCCCTTGGTCTGACTTTGTAAGTTTCGATCCTCGATTACCAGAAAAACATCAGCTATTCATCAAGCGTATTAACTATGACCCCGAAATGGTTAATCTGCTTGAGAATTCAGTTATCCAATTCTTGGGTGACGTAGACCTAAAAATTCAACAACTTGAAAGCCTTCCATGAAAAAGATTAAAAACATTGTTGTCATAACTGGCACATACACCAACAAAGACGGTCAGGAAAAGAAACGCTACCAGACCATTGGCAGCTTGTTTGAAGATGGCGAAAATTTTAAAATTAAGTTAGACACCATACCTTTGGCAGATGGTGGCTGGACAGGATGGGCAAATTGCTATGACTTGGAGGAAAAGACAAATAAGCCAGAGGGTAAATATGATGACACCAGTATCCCTTTTTAATCGAGCACGGTCACTTGATCCAGTGACTAGCCACGCCGCCGCAGCTCAGGTCACGTTTGCTGATCAGCACTTTGAGCAGATTGTGGATTGCCTACAGCGATTTGGTGTGCGAGGAAAGGACGGTATTGCAGAGCTTACCGGCCTAGATGGGAATCAGGTAGCCAGGCGGCTGCCTGAGCTTGCCAGATTGGGTATGGTGGAGCTGACCGGCAATAACACCAAGTCAAAGTCTGGCAGGGCAGAGCGTGAATGGCGGTTTGTGCCTATTCAACGGGAGTTGATATGACACAGCAAGAGCCTGTAGCGTGGCTGTTGACTGACAAAAACATTAACTCGCTTCAAGTGGATTCCATTCAACGCTTGATTGATCGTCTGAAGCACGCACATCACACAGACTTATGTGTCAGGATTAACGGGCAAGATGAGTGGTTTCAGGCTGATTGGCTAAAGCACATGGTAAGAGTCACCCCTCCACAGCGCACGTGGGTAGGACTGACGGGGGAGGAGCGTAGTGAACTTGTAACACTACATCATGGATGGAATGAATACGGGCAAGCCATTGAAGCCAAACTCAAGGATAAAAACACGTAATGGAAGTGTTTATTACCATCCTAGTCATGGCGGTCGGCGCACTTATTGGCATTGGCGGGATTGTCCTGTTGCTTTACATTTTTGCCGATTAAGCAAACATCCTTGTGCCTTGTTTATCAATGATCAGCGCCATGTTGCGGGGTTCAGCATTTTCAATATTGGGGATTGAAACGTGTGTCCAGCGGTCAAACTCTCTAATTACTTGATCGTAAGCTAAGTCAGATTCAATAATAGCCTTGACAACCTCATCAGGGGTCATGCCTGGCACTCTAAAATCGCAAGCTGTCCCACGCCTATGCTGTGACTTGTCAGACGATCCTACGGCATCATTAACGGCTTTTGACCTAAATGCAGAATTGATAATTATGGGTTTGCCACCCAGCACGACCTTGACCTGCTCCAAAAAGTCAGCCAGCCGGTACAGATTAACCAATTCATCAGCATCAGGCATATTGTCAAACTGACGATGGTCTGTGTGGATTAATTCCTCAAGAGTAAAGTTTGGCGTAAGGTTCATTTTTGGCCTTTTAAGGTTTCACGGGCTTCGTTATAGAGGGCGACACAGGTTGCAAGTTTTCTAATGGCGGTGTCTCCTTCGCTGGTGAGGGCGATAAGAGCTTTAGAAGTCTCTGAGTCAAGTTCGGCTGTGGCGGTTCTGAGGTCAGCTCCACTGGTAACGCTGGCATCTGCGGAGGTTGGTACGGGGCAGTCGGAGGCTTTGACAGCAATCCGCAACTTGAGCATCCCAGACTCAATATCAGCATTGTGCTTTTGCTGTAAAAGTTTTGCATTTTGATTTGCTTTCTGTAGTTGGTTTGATTGGACATTAACCGCAGCAATCAGCGCCTGCTCTTTTTGTCTAGCCTCGGCATTTAATGCGGCAATCTCAGCTTGCTGGCGCATGAGTTCATCATTCTCACCCTTTGAGTATCCAGCCGTAGCCGCCCCCAAGATTACAAACAATACACCAATCCATACCCACGGGTTAAACAGGTTTAACATCATCTGCTTTCATCATTGCTTCGGTCTTGTCTTTGCTGGATTTGCTTGAACCGTAAAAGAACGAAATAATCGTGGCAACCGCTGTACCCAGCAGGAATCCAAGAATAATGTTTGCAAAGTCTCGACCGCCTTCTGGCAACAGAATGAACGTCACACAGAAAAAATAAAGAACTGAAGTGATTGCCCAGAACCACGCATAGTAGTAAATGAAATGTTTGGCTGTTATGTCATTTGGGTCTATCGGCATCGCGTTTCTCCTTTTCAATTTCACGTCTAAGTTTTTCCACTTTCTCAACTTGCGCTTTGATTTCATGCTTGGCTTCCAAGATGTCCAAGTACAGCATAGCGCCCAAGGGAAGCAGCAAGGCTATGAACAAGCAGCAGGCTACCCATCCCACTATGTCTTCCCCCAACGATTCAACAGGGCGAGCCATGCCCACAGGTACAGGAGGAATATAAAAGTCACTACCACTGCCGCCAGTTTTGCTTGTAGGTTTCTTTCTTCCTGCCGCCGTTGCCATTGCATCTGCCTTTCCTGCGCCTCCTTTGCAAGTCTAGCGCTCTCTTGCTGCTCTCGGATGACACCGCGCATCTCATACGTCTGGGTGTACAGATCGGCCAAGCCAGGGGTCTGATACACCATAATTTCTCGGATCGTCACGTCCAGTTTGGCCATTTCTTGCTGGCACATGATGCGGTTCATGGCGGTTTGCATTTGCTGGGCATTGGTTACAGTCGGGTCATAGACTTTGGCCTTTTCTTCTTCCGCTCGCAAATACTCGGTCAGCTTGTCTTGCAGCGTCCAGAACTTTGTCAGTTCAGCGACGATTCCTGCCATTGCTTGGCTTTCGTTGTAGTCAACGAACTTTTCCTTTTTCGCCACAGGCTTGATCGCGGCTGCGGGCTTTGCAAACAGTCGCTGCCACCATGATCGGACTGCCTTAGCGTCGGTGGCAATCTCTTCAGCGGTGGACTTGATCTTGATGAAGTTGGCTTTGCTTTGCTTGTACAGGTCGCACAGCTTGGTAATTCCTTGAACACAGGAATTGGCAGCGATGAGCAAACTGATCGGATCAATCTACAGCCCCAATAGCTTTTTGACAAACTCACCGGCAACGCCAGGGCCAAACAATACACACAACATGACTGCGTACAGCAGGTACTCAATCTTGGTCATGCGCTTATCGCCGTCAGCCAATGTCTTTTGAATGGCTTCATACCGCTGGGCGCAAATGGCCTCATGCACCGCAAAATCTAATTCAAGCTCGTCACTCATCTGCTGGCTCCGGTGTGTTGCCCTCTGCAAGCCATGCAAGGTAGGTTTGGTAGTCTGTGTTGGCAGGGTCAAAAGGAATGCAAGCACCATCGCTTGTGCGAATAACGCTGGTTTGGTTGCCCATGAATTGTGGTGATAGTTTGTACATTTAAAACTCCGAAGATAACCCTAAAATTCCAGTAAGCACAGTAAACGCTGCACAGTGGCCTGTAGTTAGAACTGCCGCAGTTGTCACGTTTAAAAGACCTCCAGCAGCACCAATACTAGAAGTTATAGCTGTACCGGGAGTTGATGCCGCAGCGTAGTTAACTTGATAAGTTGTAGGCGCTGTCAAAGTAGGGGCTGACCTCATTAAAACAGGCAAATTTATTTGTGTATTTGTTTTTGTTGTACTTTCATTAAACCCAACTCCTGCAAAACCTGCATTGGTGATACCAACAAAGTACCGCTGACACAAAGCAAACTCAGTCCCATAAGGTCTGTAATCAAAGTTCGTTGCTGTTGAGCCTTTTTCTAGCTGTACGCCTGTGATGTAGAAAGTAGCTCCGTTTGTGCCGACTACTGATGTTGAACCGCTTGGGACAAATACTTGAGAACCAACCCAAGCGCCAGCAGTGCCGCTTCCATTGGTTGAGCCAACACCAAGACCCAAAAGCACCCAAATTCCAAGACCTGTATCAGTTAACCAAGTCCCTGTTGTATCGCCAGCAATAGTGATTGATTTTTGTTCCCATGTATTTGCTGACGAAATGGTATAACTAAACGGATAACAACGACTAGATGCATTGTTTCTTAAAGATCCACCAAAAGTTCCTGTTAAAGAACTACGCACCCAAAATGATAATGTGACTGTTGCCGCTGATGCTGTACCCCAAGCTAAATCAGTAACATTTAATCCTTCTATTGGGTGTTGTATTAAATAGTAATCTCCAGCCAAAACTGAATAAGCAGATTGCGATGTTATTCCTTGATACTTAACAAATCCTGCTGGAGGAGTAACTGAGCCAGCATTTTGTTGTGCAATCAATTTTCCAGTAACCGTTTGAACAATTTGGAATCTATCAATGTTGTAGCCATTAATGGTGTTTGCTGTTGCCGCACCAGCATATCTTTGGTCAATCACCATTGCCCCATTGATGATGCGGTTTTTATAACCGTTGTATTGCACCCCTGTGCAATTTGTCAAAACACCAGATGCTGGAGTGCCTAGCGCTGGGGTTACCAAGGTTGGGCTAGTGTCTAAGACCATCTTGCCTGTGCCGGTCACCGCATTGGTTAGCGTCACGCCGCCATAGGTCAAAGTTGAACTTAGCGTAGCTGCACCAGTTACCCCCAAAGTGGTAGACGCTGTAATTGCTTTTGCAGCCAACGTGGTGTTTGCCACGGTCATTGTGCCGGTTGCAGCGCCAACATTGACCGCAGTAGCTGCACCGCCTAAATTTAAGGTGGTCGCTGTAGCATTTATCAAATCAAACGATGTGCTTGGCGTTGTGATGCTGGTGGTTATATTGGGTGAGGTTGTCGATAAGACCCCCGCAATATTAGCCGTAGTACCCACATACAGCGCTTTAGCCACACCCACACCGCCTGCGGTGATAATTGACCCTGTAGAGGTGCTTGTGGAATCTGTGACCAGTGTGGAACTGATACCCGCAGCAAACGGTATACGAGCCGTTGTAGCCGTCTGACCGTCTTTTGTGATAGCCGTGGACAGACCTGTTGCCAAGTCCGCTGTAAGGGCGTTAAAGGCGGTCGAGGATATGACCGTGCCAGTGATTACCGGCTGTCCGGTGGTGTTTATTTGGAATGTCCCGCTGCCGTTGTAACTCATTGCTGCTCTCCGATAAGTGTGTATGGACTGGTTTGTGTCCCCAGCAAAGCCGCCATTCGTGCTTGCTGATTATTCCTTACTTGTTCTGCAAAATTCTGTGCTCCTGCTGGTCTTTTTGCCAATAATGCAGCCATCATCTTTTGTCCTGCTGTTGAATACATTACAGGTGCAGCCGCCAATCCAGCAGCAATGCCAGGGTAGCCCGACAATCCAGCGCCACCTGATGCCAACATTGCCGCCATTGTCCGATAAGGCGTTCCAGAATCAGGAACTTTGTTGCCTAAAACTGTTTTGCCAGATTCAGACAAATCTTGCATTAATGCTTCACCCTTGGCAAATTTTGCTTTGTCTTTGCTTTTGTCAGTAGCTCTAACTGCATTTTGTAATTGAGCTGGAGAAAAAACGCCTTCTTCTGCCCCTACCTTACTAGCCGCATTTTGAACACGTTTGTAATTGGCATACCCTGTATCAATTGCTTTTAATTCTGCGGCATTTTGAGGATTAGATCGAGTGACTAATTGCCTAAACTGGTCTTGAGCTTCCTTTAATGCTCCAGCAATAACTCTTTCGTCATTGTTGGTAGATGCAGATAATTCATTAATTTTGTTTCGGAAATCACTGTGGATGCCTTTTAAAGTTTCACCAGTAATAGCACCTTGACCTTGAAATTTATTAGAAACATTGGTGTCAATCCATTTATTAAAAAAGTTTTTTGACGCATCATTTATTGCACCAGAATCAACGGCTTGTTTAAGATTTGATAATTCTGTATTGAATGTAGTGTCAGCTTTTACTGTCATTTTTGGCAATAACTTTTCATAAGCATCGCCAAGAGTGTCCCCAGTAAATTTAACCGCTTCCCGACCTGTAACATCTTTTGGCAATTCTTTGCCTATCGGTTTCAAAGCTCGATTAAACGCAGCCTTGTTTAAATCTTCTACTGCCCTAACTTGAGCATTTTTTATAAAGTCTCCCACAAATGGAACACTTGATAAACCTTCTTCCAATCGTTTAGCACCGCCGCCTAAGATTTGTCCTGTGGTTGGCGTAATGCCTTCATTCATTAATGTTTTGACTTCTGGGGAAACATTTGGGCTAATTATTGAAGCAATAGGTTTTGTAACCGCATTCAATGGATTTGTGTATTCAGCCGCTGTTCTTAATGCAGGCGCAGCTCTTGCCAGCATAGGCATTCTTGCCGCCAACGTACTGCCGCCACTTAATAACGCAGACAAATCAGCCGCAGCGCCCACAGGGTCGGTAGCTAGTGTATTTTTAATTGCTTCTTCACTAC
>Ga0209190_1002075_pt1 | contig 13724 bp, 17 predicted proteins | sample M_140205_XF_Meta_FD_187315 | JGI IMG/M metagenome (GOLD analysis project Ga0209190, IMG submission 187315) | Freshwater microbial communities from Lake Montjoie, Canada to study carbon cycling - M_140205_XF_MetaG (SPAdes) (version 2) | ecosystem: Environmental > Aquatic > Freshwater > Lake... | reverse complement strand
AGTTAGTCACTAATGTCAGTATCTTTGGATTCATCAACAGTCTTCAACTTTTTCTCCTTGGGTACTTTTTTGGCCTTGGGTTTGCGCGAGGTAGGTAGTTCAGGGAGAGGGAGAGGAAGAGGGAGATCAAGTGTAGGCGTAGATGTAGGAGGTGCCGGCTCATCGTGAGCTTCATCACTAGAGGATGAAGGATCACTAGAAGCGCCAGACTTGATGGCATCCTTGTTATCGGCAGCTTTCTTGTTCCAGTCAGCACGCTCATCCTCGGAGAGCCCCTTCCACTGGGCAGCCAACTCCTTGACGGTGTCGGTAGGGGCCAACTTTTCGCCATCTTCCAAGAGATCTTCCAATGCAGCCTTAACTTGAGGACGCAGATCAGCGCAAAAGAGGAGGTAGCCAGTAGGCGCGCGCTTGGGCTTCGCCTCTTTGGCCGCCTTCTTGGCTTCCCTTTCTGCCTTCTTGGCGGCAGACGCCTCCTTCTTGGCAGCAGCCGTCGTCGTCTTGGACTTCGCCTTGGCCTCGTCGTTAGACTCAGCAACAGCCAACGCAGACAAGAAGTCAGTGCGGTCGGTGCGGTCAGTACGAGAAGTTGCTGCTTCAACAAGGCGCATCCCCTCGGTCGCGTCAAAGTCAAACTGCGCCGCCAACAACTTCACGATGCGCGAGGTGTCAAGAGTCATCGTTTTCGCCATGATTGCTGAGTTGATGTGTTTGTGTGTGTGATGTACCAGCGCAAAAGAGAAAAAAACCATTTCAATTTTTTTTTCCGTTAAGTTAAACTGAAAAAAAAACGGCACACATGCGGAACACACACTGGGGGAACACACTAGGACAGTCGGTTTAAGGGCGGGAGCCCTTACACACTGGGGGAACACACTAGGACAGTCGGTTTAAGGGCGGGAGCCCTTAGTCGGTTTAAGGGCGGGAGCCCTTAGCGGGGCATGGCATTGGACCTGTAAATGCGGGGCATGTCATCTGGGGTTGGTGTTCTATGGCTGCGGTGCGAACTAGAGAAGACAAAGTCAGAAAGGCGGTGAGCATGAGGGTCTGTGAACTGACCATACGCCAAGCACCATCCCCACTCCCAAAACGCCTTATACGCAAAGGCCCAGTAGTTCTCTCGTGTTGCGATCCAGCCGTCGGTCGCGATAATGCGGGGCATATCGGGATACTTGTCGGCTGGGTAAATAAGACGATCAATGGCAATCATTCGGTCAATGTAGTCAGGCAATGTCTCGTTCTGCTGAGGGCGAATGTCTCCGCGATCAAGCGGAGCGCGATCAAGCGGCGCGCGATCAAGCATAGCGGTCATTGGTTCCAGTGTACTACTAACTAGAAGACAATTCTCTTTTCAATTTTATAAGGGGAGCCCTTACCTTAAAAGAAAAAACGGCACACATGGAACGCAGACGACGCACACATAACACCAGTCGGTTTAAGGGCGGGAGCCCTTACCTTAAAACAAAAAACGGCACACATGGAAAGCAAACAAAAAACGGCATGTCGGTTTAAGGGCGGGAGCCCTTACCTTAAAAGAAAAAACGGCACACATGGAATGCAGACGACGCACACATAACACCAGTCGGTTTAAGGGCTCCCACCCTTAGCAATGGCAGCAGCATGGTCAGCAACAGCCTTCGCAACAGACTCAGCCTCAGCAGCTTTCGCTTGCCAGAACGCCATATTGCGCCAAACCTCGGCTTCGCGCGCAACAACGTGAGCCTCAGACAGCCACGGAGCGGGACGCCGCCATCTCTGCGCATAAGGCGGAATTGCTTCTCCGCGCTTCATGGCATCCTTGATGATAGCAGCCTTGTCATTCCACCGTTTTTTCTCGGCGTCATCCATCTCCCTCCACCGATCGCACAACCGCTTGCCCGCACGAGGAGTGCCACAGTCACCATACGCACGCATCTCGGCACAAAACAACAACCAACCACTTGGCGCCCGCTTGGCCTTCGCATCATCTTTCGACTCAGCAGCCGCCAAATCCTGCAAAAAGTCTCTCTTGGTCGGCGTGAGCGCAGGCGACGAAGGGGGAGTCTCATTTGTTTGGGTGGCAGCATTTGGGCTGTTCGCGTCAGATTTGCAAAGACGAACCGCCGGGCGGTTGTGCGTGCGGTCACTCAGCGAACTAACCGTCAAGAGGTGGATATCGCGCTTCTTAGCCGCTTGCGTTCTCACCACCATTGATCGGTTGATTGCTTTGTGTCTGTGTTTGTGTGACTTAATATCAGAGTAACAACAACAAATCAATTTTTTGCCGCTTTACAAAGCGGCGCCAAAGAAAAGGGGGCGGCGCCAAAACTTCCTTTGGGGGTCTAAGGGGGGCTCCGCCCCCTTAAAAGATAAGGGAGCTGCGCCAAACCTGCCTTTTGGGGTCTAAGGGGGGCTCCGCCCCCTTAAAAGAAAAAACGGCACACATGGAGGACACAACCCAGCAACTCATTACAACCCAGCCATCCGCGCGTCGGTTTAAGGGTCTTGCCCCCTTACCTTAGGCACACTTAATGACCCGTCGGTCTAAGGGCGGGAGCCCTTACCTCATCCAGAATGAGCATGAGTACGTCGCGATGCTGTCCCTGCCCGAACGTCTTCGCCAGACCAGCAACAAGCTTCTTCGCGCGATTGCGCCGTACGATGCTTTGGATGAGCGTGGCAGCCTTGCGCTGCTGACGCATCCGCGACTTAGCATGAACGGCACAAATGTCTAGCCCACGCTGACAGTAGCCCTTGCACCCCCGCCAGACTTCACGCAGTTCCGGGTCGCATCGTTCGCCGCCGCCGCCATATCCTTTAAAGATGATCATGCTGCACAGCTGACGAGACTTGGGCTTGGGCTCGGGCTCGGGCTCGGACTTCAAGGCAGCGAGCGCAGCGAGCACAGTGTCAATGTTCAAGTAGGGGTTTGGCGCGGCGGCGGAGCACTTAGACTTGGTGTGGAGGATGCGAGGCACCTTAACCATCGCGCTGAAAAACTCCATTGTTGGCTCAGGTTGTATCGTGTGGATTGCGTAAGAGTGAGAGAGAGAAAACAGAAGTTTCAATTTTTTAAGGGTTCCACCCTTAAACCGGGGTCTAAGGGGGCCTTGCCCCCTTAGCCGCTTTACAAAGCGGCGCCAAAGATAAGGGGGCGGAGCCCCCCTTAAACCCCCTAACTAAGGGGAGAGAAATAAAGGGCCCGCATTCGGGGCCCAAAATATGGAGTCATTCATGGGGGGTATCGCCCCCTTAGACCCGGGTTTAAGGGCGGAGCCCTTATTTACGACTCATTTATGGGCCAAAACTTCCATTGGGGGTCTAAGGGGGGCTCCGCCCCCTTATTTATGGGGCCAAAACTTCCTTTGGGGGTCTAAGGGGGGCTCCGCCCCCTTAAAAGAAAAAACGGCACACATGGAATGCACACGATGGCATGTCGGTTTAAGTAAGGGGGCAAAGCCCCCTTAGACCCAGGTTTAAGGGCGGAGCCCTTAGCGGGAGCCCTTACCCTTAACTTAGATGCTGTCCGCCGTCACCAACACGACATGATTCACAACGCCCTCTTCGTCCTGGTCTTCGTCCTCGCCCTCCTCGTCGTTCTGCTCACGCAGTTCGTTGAGGCGGTCGTTGAGGTGATGCCCCCACTCCTCCGCTTCCGCGATCCACTTCTCCCGCTCTTCTGGCAACATTGCGTTCCACTGAGTCTCCAGTTCCACATTGCGAATGTCAAGATGCTTGTTCCCGTTGGTCGCACAAAACAGCCAGTAGCCATGCGCCGTCGCCCACCACCTCGCCGAGTCCTTCCCTTCACACTCTTCGTCCAGCTTCTTCTGGCGAGCCTCTTTGAAGACACACTCGGTGAAACCGTCTTGCTCCAACTGATTGCCCCAGTCCCAATACGCATGGTACGCTTCGTGGTAGAAGAGCTCCGACTCGGCGCCCGTTGCCATCATCCGCTTGACATACTCAGACGCCATCTCAAACGGAATCACGGAGATCACGCGGTCGGCGCTCATTGTAGCAAGTGGGTATCGTGCCTTCACTGAGAGAGAAAAAAAGCATTTCAATTTTTTAGCCGCTTTACATAAGGGCTCCCGCCCTTAGACCGAAGGGTCAATATGGGAGAGAAAAGATAGGGGTTTTTCCTTACTCATTTCCTTTTTTCTCACTCATTTCCCGTTTGTTAGTATACATAAGGGCTCCCGCCCTTAGACCGAAGGGTCAATATGGGAGGGAAAATGCCCGCATTCGGGGCCAAATTATAGGGTCGCATTCGGGGCCAAAATCTGGAGTCATTCATGGGGGTATCGCCCCCTTAGACCCGGGTTTAAGGGCGGAGCCCTTATTTACGACTCATTTACGGGCCAAATACGGGGCCAAATAGGGGGGCTCCGCCCCCTTAAAAGAAAAAACGGCACACATGGAAAGCACACGATGGCATGTCGGTTTAAGTAAGGGGGCTTTGCCCCCTTAGACCCAGGTTTAAGGGCGGAGCCCTTAGCGGGAGCCCTTAGTCGGTTTAACGAGATCGGCAACAATAGCGGCGTTGACAAGGTTGATGGTCTCGCGTAGTTCGGCGATGATATAGCCGCGATTACCCGGACCATCTTCCTGCGTCTCAAGCTCATTTTCCAGCTGCACCACAGCATATCCTAGTCCATCGACATTACTTGGATTCTTGAGCGCATTCTTGGCTTGTTCAATCACGAGTGTCCAAGGAGGGATGCGGCCCATGAAGGGAGCAGGAGCGCCTTCTGTGTGGCTCATGTGTTTCGTGCCTACAGTGAGAGAGCAAAAAATATTTTCAACTTTTTAGCCGCTTTACAAAGCGGCGCCAAAGATAAGGGGGCGGAGCCCCCCTTAAACCCCCTAACCAGATAAAGGCCCGCATTCGGGGCCAAAATATGGAGTCATGAATGGGGGGTTTCCCCTTATTTACGACTCATTTATGGGCCAAATACGGGGCCCAGATAAAGGCCCGCATTCGGGGCCAAAATATGGAGTCATGAATGGGGGGTTTCCCCTTATTTACGACTCATTTATGGGCCAAATACGGGGCCCAGATAAAGCAAAAAACGGCACACATGGAATGCAGACAACCCAGCAACCCCAGCATTTCAACCCAGCAACGCAATATTGCATGTCGGTTTAAGGGCGGGAGCCCTTACTTAGGCGGTCCGCAGCATCGACCCACTTGGCACGCTCTGTCGGCTCCATCCCGTTCCACAACCACTCCAAGTCCCCGTCGAACCTCGACTCGGCCCACAACTGCCACCGCATCGACGCACAAAACACAAAGAATCCAAACTCGTCCGCACTCGGCTCCGCCGGGTAATAGTAGAAATCAGCACAGTCAAGTTCCCGAGCCCAATCCGCGTAGAACGCGTCGTAGTAGAATGCTGCGGCCATGGACATTGTGCCCTCCGTCGTCATCATCCGATCCACATACTCCGACGCCGTCTCAAACGCAGTTTCAAACGCAATCGCTTCGTCGTGCGGGTGAGCGCTCATGTGAGTGACAATCTAGAGCCGTACCAGCACTACCAAGAACCAAGGTTTTTCAATTTTAGCCGCTTTACAAAGCGGCGCCAAAGAACATGCTGAAGTCTAAGGGGGGCTCCGCCCCCTTAAAAGAAAAAACGGCACGCATGTACGCACACAGCCCAGCATTTCAACTCAGCCTCAACTCAGCCACCAGCCAGCATGTCGGTCTAAGGGCGGGAGCCCTTACTTACTCGCTCTCCGAACCATCACCCGACGTCCGCACAACCATCAACTCCTTGATGAGAGTGGCCTTCGCGTTCCACTCAGCACGTTCTTCCTCGGTCAACGCCTTCCACTGCGCAGCCAACTCCGTCACAGTGACAGACGGCTTCAGCTTCTCGCCCGGCGCCAGTTGCTCCTCCAAGGCGGCCTTCACGTCAGGACGCAAGTCCGCGCAGAACAGAAGGTAGCCAGTCGGCGCGCGCTTGGGCCTCGGCTCCTTGGCAGCCTTGGCGGCAGCCTTGGCGGCCTTGGCCTCCTTCTTGGCGGCCTTGGCAGCAGCCTTGGCCGCGTCAGCAGCCTCAGCAGCAGCCAAACCCTCCAAGAAGTCAGCTGACTTCGGCGTCACCTTGGGCGTCGCCTTGGGCGTCGCCTTGGGCACCGCCGCCGACGCCGCCAAGAAGACCGACGCTTCGGCCGCGTCAAAGTCAAACTTCGCAGCCAAGAGCTTCACCACGCGCTCCTCCTTCGGGGTCATCGTCTTTGACATCGATTGCTGAGCGCGAGTAAGTGGTTAGTAGTTGATCGTATCTAGAGTAGGACTAAACGGCTCATTTCAATTTTTTTTTGGGCAGAGTGCCTATAAACTAATTAAAAAAACAACAGGCGTAGGCGTTTTTAATTAAAAAATTCAATTTTTTAAGGTTAAACCCCATTTCTCGTCAGAGAGGGTCTAAGGGGTTTACCCCTTATAAAATTCAATTTTTTAAGGTTAAACCCCATTTCTCGTCAGAGAGGGTCTAAGGGGTTTACCCCTTATAAAATTCAATTTTTTAAGGTTAAACCCCATTTCTCGTCAGAGAGGGTCTAAGGGGTTTACCCCTTATAAAATTCAATTTTTTAAGGTTAAACCCCATTTCCCCTTACGGAAATCAGTGGAGTTTAGGGGTCTAAGGGGTTTACCCCTTACGGAAATCAGTGGAGTTTAGGGGTCTAAGGGGTTTACCCCTTACGGAAATCAGTGGAGTTTAGGGGTTTAAGGGGTTTACCCCTTACGGAAATCAGTGGAGTTTAAATAGAAAATTCAATTTTTTAAGGGGTTTACCCCATTTCCCGTTAGGAAAATCAGTGGAGTTTAGGGGTCTAAGGGGTTTAAGGGGTTTACCCCTTACGGAAATCAGTGGAGTTTAAATAGAAAATTCAATTTTATAAGGGGTTTACCCCTTACGTAAATCAGTGGAGTTTAGGGGTTTAAGGGGTTTACCCCTTACGGAAATCAGTGGAGTTTAGGGGTTTAAGGGGTTTACCCCTTACGGAAATCAGTGGAGTTTAGGGGTCTAAGGGTTTACCCTTACGGAAATCAGTGGAGTTTAGGGGTTTAAGGGGTTTACCCCTTAAAGAAATCAGTAACATAAAAAAATTGAAATGCTTTTGTCTTTTTTGTTTTTAGCACGATAATCACACAGCAATGACGACGCTCTTCACGCTTGGTGCGCCAATTGGGGCTTGGATGCAGGCGATTCAGGTTGCCCAGAAGACAAGGTTCCATGACATTCCAGTCGTGAATGAGTGGTCGCCGGAAAACTCTGATTGGCTGTTTCCGCCCGAGGACGACAGAATCGCGCTCAAGAGGGCGCGGTTCGAGCGCTGGGCTAGTCTCTGTTCGGACGCGCGTCAGTCGCCGCTGCAGGCCGACGACGCTTAAGCCGAAGGGTTGGCTGGTTGTGTGATTAAAGCCCAAAAAAGAAAAAACCGCATGCAGCATGCCGTTTTTTCTTTTTTGTTTCATACAACCCATCACATCACATCACAACCAGCGCCCCAGCACAACGCACTTAGTTGGCGTCGATAATCAGGGGCGGCGGCCGCGGTCCGCATGGTGCCGTTGATGGCGGGGATGGCAGCGGCGACGCAGGCGGTGCCGAGGGCGGTGGCGGCACCACATTCTCGGCATAAGGCTCCGCATACTCCACCTCGGCAACCGGATCGGGCGTCTTGATGGGGCGCTCGGTCTTGGGTACGCGTGACGCACGGCACATCCATCCCTCAGGCCCCCACGGAAAGCAGTCGTTGCCAGCAAGCATGTAGTCACGCGCCTTAATCGCCTCAGGCGACGTCACCAGCATATGGACAAAGATCTTGCAGTCGCCCGTCCCATCCTTGTACGGCCGCACATCCACCCGAGTCACTTGGTCGTTCGGGAACTTGCCATCGGGACCCACGAAGACTTGCTTCACCCACTGCCACTGGACCGCCGGCGTCCGCGGGATGCAGATGCTGAACTCGTTCGGCGCGAGGGTGGCGGTGGTCGCGGACATTTGCGAAGGTTGCTTTGAGTTGTTTGAATCGTACATTAAAAAAGAGAGAAAGAACCATTTCAATTTTTTGGCGCTAAGGGGCCTTGCCTCCTTAACTTAAACCCTAGAGCTAAAGAGAAAAAACGGCACGCATGCACACAACCACACTGTCGCTCATTTCAACACCGCTCCCACCTTTACTCAGCACTCGTACCGCCAGGCATCGTCTTCGTCGTCGCTTTGTGGTGGCGACCTCGGAGGCGTCGGCACTTGCGCCTCACACGGGATCGGCGCTTGCGCCTGAGGCGCCGGCGGCAATCCGAGCTTCATGACAAACACATCCTTCTTCGCACCCCATCGGGTGAGAGTAGGTGGGCGTTCGCCACGAAGTGTGACCGCTCCGCGCGAGCGGTGCGAATCCGACAAGATGGGACAATCTTCAACACTTGGCTTCGCGTTGATCCACGCAGGGCTCACGGAGAACATCGCGTTGCTTTGGTTGATAAAGACTGTTTGTACCTGCAAAACGGTATCCGCCATCATTTCAATTTTTTTTTGGGGGCCCATAACACGCCAATACCCCTTAAGTTGGAAAGAGAAAAAACGGCACGCATGCAAACACACAAACACTCAGACACTCATTTCAACTTAACCCCCAACCGCGTTTTGCCGAGCAATAAGCGGCGGAGTGAAGTCGGCTTGAACTAGATAGACCTCGCTTGTGAGCTTCGGCACAGGACGCGCCTTGTAGCAATGCCACTGAGAATCGGGCATCAAAAGCATGTTCCCGGCATCCATGTAGGTCTTCAAGTCCCGGGTTCTTTCAGTCGTGCAACGCATCACCACAAACACCTTGGCGCAATTGGACCACTTCTCACTTCTACACACACACACGCTCGCGACACACTTGCCAAACTCCTTCTCAAACTCGTCCTTGATACTGCACGCGTCTTCAATGCTCCACTCACTGCGAGCAATCTTCGGAATGCACAAAACAAGCTGGTTCAGTGCGTATGTCTTCATTGGCTCTTTTAATTCGTACCATTCTATTGACAGAAAAAACTATTTCAATTTTAAAATTGAAACGAAAAACGTTACAGTCGTAATATCAAACCTACCAATGACTTCCCCAAACGCAAATGATATTGAAGCGAACGACAACGCCAACAACGCCAACAACGCCAACAACGCCAACAACCAGACAAACTACTCAAATGCCAACAACGCCAACTTGGTGCCGGCAAGCAGCAACAGAGAAAATTCCATCAACCGCATCAGAGTCCCTCCCTTGTTGGTAACTAACCAAACCAATCTTGAGGACGACGCATTGCCAACTGGCTTTGCTCCTTTTGAAATTCAAACATTTCTTAACTTTGTAGAAACCATTAATCCTGTATTGTTACCGATTTATCTTAACAATGACGAGATTTAATGAACTAAACAAAAATAAAAAAAATAATTAAAACTAAGGTTGGAACAAATTAGATTTAATTATTTTTTTTTAACGTATAACTTCACACATCTCACATACGGGGCTAGTACATTTATTAAGAAAGGTACACGATTTACACGCCCAGTCTCGGCAATTGAAACACAACACTTCTTTGTGTCCTTTGTAATTTGTAACTTTCATAACTCTATTACAATTAGAACAATTCGTAATACTTCCTTGAACATGTTGAGTTGTAGTATAAAATTCAAGAAGTGCTCTGTTTGGAACAAGCTGATCGGGCCGGAGAGGGTTTCTAGTTATTGGAGAGGTATTGTTAATATTGAGCCACTTTAATATTGCCGACTTTTCATACGTATTGCCTTCATAATCAATAACTGGTTCTCTTATCACCTCATTCGTAATAGGACAAATCGGAAACCCCATAGGAACCGACATGTTGCGTATTGTGCCGTCTAGTGTTGTGTATTATGTAGTGTAATATCTAATATTTCAATTTTATATTCTTTTTAACGCAAATAAGAAAAAAGTTAATATTAATTTTAAAAAAGTTAACATTAGTTTAAAAATAGTTAACTAATCTTAAGCTTAGAACAAATGCGTGCGTTCATAAGTTATGTTGTTTGAATTGTCTTTGATTTGTGTAAATTTTGGCGCTGTATCATCCACATACCAAAATGCTCCTGTATACATGATCAACAAAATAATAAACGCAAACATTGTGGTGTCGTGATGAAATGTAGAAGAGAGAAAAAATTTCAATTTAATGTTGCCAAAATTATTACGTCTCACGCAGAATGCATTAGTTCCGTGTTCGGACAACACACGATTGATTCGCAACATGTTGCAAATAAAAGAACCCCATCACCATAAATAAGAACAACACAAATTCGCCCGGAATCAAGTCGTTATGTGCGCGATATACATTCACCTGCGGATTGGTTTGAATCATCGTGTTCTGTTTTGTTACATGAAAATATTTTTACAACATTTCAATTTTATTTTGTAATAAACAACAATAGTTAATAGATGAAAAAATGTCACTCATTTAATTTTTTCTCACTCATTTCTTGTTTGCATTTTATACTAGTTTACTTAGATAAAATAAAAATGAATCTACATTATTGTAATGTTACAAAATTGGAAGTAAATGTTGTAACACTATCATAGTTAATAGAGAGAATAAATGTCACTCATTTAATTTTTTCTCACTCATTTCTCGTTTGCGTTTTTACTATGTATAGGGTGTATATATAGTAAACAATTATGGCAACAATATGTAACCCTGAATAAAAATGTTAGGTTCGCGACTATCATATTTTTATAAAATCTTAACTTTTTAGTTTTATATAATATTAATGTTTTAACTACTAATTTTAATATTTTTAATAAAAATTTAAAAATATAGTAATATAATGAGTTTATATTTAAGATTTGTTGTTGGAGAAGATGATTTTTATTTTACAAGTTTTGTTTATGACAAAAAAGATGACACACAAGAAGTAGGGCGTTTTCAAATTAGCAAACTTCTTCCTGATACTCCTCATAGTATGAGTATAAATGTAGATGATAACTATCAAAAAAAAGGCATTTCTATGAAACTAATTAGTAAATTACTTAACTATATAATTACTAAAAATAAATTATCTGAAAATACATATTTTTATATAGACACTGACGTAAGTGATGGATTCTGGACAAAGATAGGCATGGAAACAACCCCAGAAGGTGATCAATATGATGTTTATGAGAAAAGAATATTATTATCAGATTTAATTAAAACGGTTTCTAAATATTCACATGGTAGAAAACTATTAAGTTATAGACCAAAATATCGCAGTAAGTCTTTTGTAAATGATGGTTCTAAATCTAAAAGAGTTATTGAACAAAATCCAGCAGCTGGTCGTTTTCGTAAAAGTTATAAAAAAAATAAAAAGAAAAAGAAAAAAAGTAAGAAATATATAAAAAATTAAATCTAATTTAGATTAAATTAGATTATTTTTATTCAGAATCACTTGATGGCATTGCTCCTCCTTCTTTAATTGTTTCTGCAGCAACCTTTGCTTTATCATTCCACATTGCTTTATCTGGTTCAGATAGTGCTTGCCACCTTGAACCAAGTTCAGTCATAACATGCGTTTGAGATAGTTTATCATCATTTTCTAATTTTGCGGTTAGAAACTCAACAACTACTGGACGCATATCTTTACAGAACAGCAGATACGCACTGGGAGGTTTTTTGGGTTTTGCTGCTTTTTCAGCTTTTGCTGCCTCTTTTTCGGCTTTCTTTGCCGCAACCGCCGCCTCTTTTTCAGCTTTCTCTTTTTGCTTAGCAGCAGCTTTTGCTTCTTTAGTTACTGGCGGAGCTTTATTTGTTGACTCCAAAAAATCAAGCGCTGTTTTCTTATCAAACTTATACTTATCAGCAAGTTTCTCAACTACTTGCATAACATATTCATCATTAACATCAATTGTGTTAGTCATAGTGCTTGTCTGTTTTGTCGGGTTCATCGTATTATCTTAGAATATTGTCTTTTTTTTATATACTTATTTTATTTCAATTTTAAAAATAAAAAATAAAAAATAAAAAATAAAAATAAAAAATAAAAAATATAAATTGAAATTTATTTTTAAAAGAAAACAACAACAAAACAACACAAATATGATGCACGAAATGATTATTATTTGGCACATTCTTTTTAACATAATATTTAATTTTAAAATAAACAGAGCAATTACTTATGGTCCTTTGGCAATTATTTATAATTATAAAACTTTCTCTCAAAAATAAAAAAATAAAAAATAAAAAATAAAAATAAATAAATGTAGATATTATTTTTATTTACCTGGTTTATATTTTTTTCTTTTACTTTTTTTTGTTTTAGTTTTTTTATACTTAACTAGAGTATCAATAATTCCTGCTTTTCTTTTGCGCGAACTAACTGATGACAAAGATGATGAAGCTGAAAAAGCTGACGCATATGATGAGTGAAATAATTCATAATTCACTAATGCTTCATAATTTGTAATTATAGCAATATCAAAATTCATTTCGGTATTATTTAATATATAATTAATTTCTTTTGTTTCTCCAATGCCTGGAGGTATCCATTGTGGATATAATTTTTTATATTCCGTTACGTCCTTGTCTTCAAAATAATATCTTATTGGTACCGCATTATTTAAAAAAAAACGACGCATAAAATAACTTATATATTCATTTTGTTCTGAAGTTTTATTAGTTTCTTTTAAAATCTCACAAAAATCATAGAAAGATTTAATAGTATCTAATTTTACTTTACTGTAAGGCACCCTAATATTATCTGAGCCATAACTTGATGTTATATAATAATCTGACTCATCTCTAATAATTGTAAAATAATGAACTATACCATTACGATATATTTGATTATTTCCTTTATGTATTCCATAAATACATAAATATATATTTTCATTACTGCTTATATACTTTTGAAATTTATCAGGATAATCTCTATAACATAAACTACTTGGCAAAAGTGATAAATTATTTTGAGCAATAAAATCAAATAATAAAGACCTTTGATTAGTAAAAATATTAAAGTATATTTTGCATAAATGATTTAAATCTCTTGGATTAATTAATTTAATATTACGTCTGCAAATTATTGTTAATATACAATATTGAAGTTGCCATAATCTACATGCCACTGTATTTAAAATTTTTTGATGTCGTGTTTGCACTCCTTTATTACAACCAATTAAATATGTAATATATTCATAAATATAAGATGGATTATCTAATAATTGAATAATTTGTTTTATATTACTCATATATATTATAAGAAGTTTATTAAAAAATTAAACTTAAACAAATATTAGAATATAAAAATTGATTTTTAAAATTTTAAAAATTAAAAATCAAATAGTAGTTATGAATATTACGCAACTACTACTTGCATCATCAACCACGGTTTCAGAGACAAATTCAGTAGTAAATGGAGACACTTTAATTTATTTTGGCGCACTGTTTGGATTTATTTGGGGTTTATTAGTCTTAGCAACTATTTACATATGTAAAAAAAAGAAACCACCAATTTTAGAAATTACAGAAGTTACAATTTAATTTGTCAACTCATATAATTATTTTGTCAACTCATATAATTATTTTGTCAACTCATATAATTATTTTTGTCAACTCATTATTATAATTTACATCAGACTCGGCTTCAGACTCGGCTTCAGACTCGGCTTCAGACTCGGCTTCAGACTCGGCTTCAGACTCGGCTTCAGACTCGGCTTCAGACTCGGCTTCA
>Ga0209190_1002073_pt1 | contig 13730 bp, 16 predicted proteins | sample M_140205_XF_Meta_FD_187315 | JGI IMG/M metagenome (GOLD analysis project Ga0209190, IMG submission 187315) | Freshwater microbial communities from Lake Montjoie, Canada to study carbon cycling - M_140205_XF_MetaG (SPAdes) (version 2) | ecosystem: Environmental > Aquatic > Freshwater > Lake... | reverse complement strand
AAATTAATGATTTCAAATGCAGAGTCATTAGGTGCTAATGCAATAATTAATATGCGTTATGAATCGAATGAAGTGATGCAGGGGTTGACTGAGGTGTTGGCTTATGGGACTGCTGTGATTGTTGAAGAAAATTAGAAAACAAAATATTAAAAAAAAGGGGAGAATCGATTGATTCTCCCTTTTTTTATTTCGCTACCTCTAGCGCAAAAGCTTTTTTGATAATAATGGGATACTTTGCCCCGAATTCAACAATACACCATTCCTTAAATTTCTTGATTTCTTCCGCGGAAGTAATCCAGTTCAATGCTTTATACAGTTCCTTTTGAAACAGTTGAGCATCAAAACTCACTTTAGTAAGAATCTTTTTTGTTAGTTCCAGCATAGTTAGTTAATATTTGTACTTACAATGAAACGAAAAAAAAGAATCCCTTGTATACTTTAAATGTTAAAAAAGAAGGTCATCCGTCAGCTGACGGATGACTTTCTTCTATTTCCCTTTAAAAATGGATGTTTAGGGAATAATTTTTTTATCAACAATTTGATAAATCTCCAATGTTACTTTGTCATACACATAAATCAATAAATGCATATTATCTGCATTGTGTGTAGATGTATTTCCAACAGGAACCAATTGATCTGGCAAAATATAACTATAATTCAAATAATATTTATTACCCGTCATCAACGCTGGAGTTAACGTTCTTCCCCATGTTTGATCATCTATACATCCTCTAAAAATATCACGGTGAACATAGTTTGGAGTTAACACATTCAAATCGTTTTGAGGCGCAACTAGGCTGTCTTCAATTAAATAAACAATCATTCCAAGATCATTCGTAATTCCTGCATCCAGTTTTTCTACTTCTGTATGCAAATAAAAACCATGTTTTGGTGTTTCATAATAATTCACTTTCGCTTTAATTGCAATCTTTAATGGAGCAGCAAGAATAGCATCCACTTTTGTTTGCCATGATCCTGAAGCTGCAAAATATTCACCCGCAACGTTTGTTCTGCTGACTGTCCCTGAAGGATTTCCAAAAAATCCTGAATTGATAAGTGTGTTGCCAAAAAAAGTCCCCATTTCCTTGCTTTGGGGATTAGTAAAATCAACTGTATAACCCAATCCAAGATTTACGGCTTGAAAAGCTCCATACCCAGGAACTTCATTTGATGCGTGAATACTTGCAACAAATATACGAGAAGGGTCTGCTGAATGTATATCATGTGCAACCGTTCCAGCGGCTGGACAAGCACTACAATTATGTCCTGTAAAATCTTCGATCAATGCATTTCTGTTTGGATCGTCGTTTGGTAAAGTGGAAAAATCAGGCCATTGATTAGCAACATAATCACTCCAAGCACCGTTATAAATTGTCGTGTCTAAATCATTATTCACAAGAGGTGGAAATGGATTCTCTACCTTGTCGCATGAATTGATCATGAAACAGCCTATTGCAAAAAGTATAAAAAGTAATTTTTTCATATTTTCTTATTAAAAACTATGCGTAAATGAAAAAGTCAAACCATTTGAAGCTGGTACTGGTCTACACACACCTCCTACACAAAATAAACCTGCACGTTGGCGACCATATGACAAGGTTAATCTTGTTGCTTCACGTATGTAACCAACTGAAAAATATGGATGGTGTGCTCTATGGTCCACAACTGGATTTCCAAAATTATATTGATCCATTACACTCACAAAAAGGTGCGAATTAATTGTGTATTCTAACAATACTGTTGCCCAATCACCTTTGTCTACCGGAGTTCCTCCTTTAAAAAAGCCAACTTCATTTCCTAAACTATCTCTTCTATTGACGAATAACGTTTGGAATTCAGCCCTCAAAGATTGTTTGTTTTCAAACTTATAAGCCATCTCTAAGACAAAAACATTGGATTTTATAAAGCCTTTTTCTTTGGTAACCGTCGCTACATCATTATTCAACGTAATATTGAAATAACTAAAGATTGCACTAAATTTCTTGTTGAATTTTCGGGTTATGTTAAAGTTAATATCTCTCCAATACAAGCTATCACTCATATCAAACAAACCACTTGTGTAGGTAACTCCTGTTGAATCTAATGGATTTATTGAAGATGTATGTCGCATTGGTTGCAGCGCAATAGAAACATTTCCATTGATAGACATTCCATATTTTCCGCCTAGTTTAGAACCTTTCTTGAAAGTATATAAAACTTCTGCTTGAAAAGCTGTTTCACCAACGGGCTGTGTCGCATAAGGATATAAAGACGCAACTAAATTGTACGTATGCGTTTTGTTCATTGACGGAAGATAATTGATAATTACATTTTGCAATTGTTTTGTTCTATCGGAACGGTAACTCATATTGTCTGCTGATTTTGCTGAAACTAATATCCCCAAACCTTTTTGTGAATACCCAAAATTCGCAATGGCTGCATGACCAGTGTTATAAATGTAACCGTTGTCTTGACTCGGATCTTGTCCTTTAAAAACATATTCTCCATCTAAGACAAATTTACCGTAACGCAACTTTACGCGTCCACCATAACATCCTACATTTTCAGGTAAAATTAAATCTGTATTATCATCCTTCTGATATTTACTCACGAAAGACCCACCGATAGTAATGTCTAATTTTTTATCTGCGAGTTTTTTAATCATTTCGTTCAAATGCATTTCACCATCAAAACCTCTGGTGATCCCAGCACTATGAACAATTCTCCCTTCTAAGAAAGCATATCGCTGGTAACCATAAACACCTTTAAAAACTAACCCCTTCTTCGGGCGAACAATTAAACGCACTCCATCCAGTTGACTATCGTAACCTAAGCCCATATTTTCATAAGCGCGAAGTGAAAGTCCCGCACCAAACTGCTCATAAATAGAACCTAATGTTACATCAATAAAATCATTGGCATAACCGATATAACGCATTCCAATTCCCGTTCCATCAAAGGTAGACGGATAACCTTGAATTCTTGGAAGGTATGATTCCATCCGCATTCCAGCTTTGAAATTTCCTTGGGTATAGAAAACATTCATATAGGAGTTCAACAACCCTTTTGAAGCAGGTTGAGTTGCTCCAATTAAGGTGTCCGTATTTAAATACTGAAAAGTGCTTTCAATATTACCAGTGAAATTTCCTGTATTAACTTGTGAAAATCCTGAAAAGGCACTTGTTAAAGTAAGGGTGAAGAAAAGTAGTTTTTTCATTTAATTTGGGTTCAGCATACTCGATTTGATTATTCTTTAACAGCTTTGTTTGTTAGTTTTTTAATTTCTTCGTAAAGTAAATCTTCATCATGGTCAGCATAATTGTTGTGAGAATAAACAATTTTACCATCAGTATCGACTAAAAAAGTATGAGGAACATTGTTTACACCCATTGCTCTTTTGAAATCGCCATTTGGATCCATTAATACCAAATATTCCCACCCTTTACCATCAACATAAAGAGCAACAGAATTCATTGTTTTAGTGTCATCAATTGAAACTGCTACTACGTTTACACCTGTTTTTTCTTGCCAATCAGTGTATTCTTCATGAATTGCATTTAATTCTCTTTTACACGGTGAGCACCATGTTGCCCAAAAACTAATTACTACTGGTCCATCAAACCCTAAATCTGCAGTATTCACAGACTTTCCATCCATCGTTTTCAATTGCACTGAAGGCAATTCTTTCAAATTAGATTCATGAGATTCAGTCGTTTCTTGCGCAAAAACGTTGCTTACTAATGCAAAGCCAGCAACAAACAAAGCTATTTTTTTCATTTTCATAAATTTTAATATTTTTTGGCAATTGCATTTTCAAAAACCTTGCCGAACTCAAAGATATATTATTTCACTCATGATGAAATTAAATATGCATGTTTATTCTTGAAATCCTATTTGTTAGGATTAAAAAACACATACAATCCAAAAGCCCAAAAAAACATGATAAATAAAGGAATAATACAACAAATTATTCCGTTGATTTTAAAGTATTTATCAGGGTTTTGGTTTGAAAAATGAAAACTGGAATGTTTTTTGCCCAACTCTAACCGATAAAGAATTAAATCGTTTTTTAAACTTGAAATTCACATTTGAATATAGGATTTCAAGAAACATGCTTAATTAAGTTGTTTTTTGTACGATTATTCTTATATATTTGTACGTATTAACAAGATTTATATGAAAAAAAATCTACTTTCTCTCATTGCGATTGTCTCTTTAACACTTTCAAGTGCAATTGCTCAAGATGGAATCGAAATACGATTAGATGGTGTTGGTGCTGATATTTCTAGCGGTGTTCATTCAATTAACTTATATGCAACTTCCCCTGATTTAGTTGGTGGTGTTTACGAAATACATTTTGATGTAACGAATACTACTGGTTCTGATCAACAATGGAAGATAACACGTAAAAAAATGAGCGTTCCTGCTACTTGGATTGATCAAGTTTGTTGGCCACCACAATGTTATCCAACAAGTGGGGATGTATACATGACGCCAAATACTGTTGGGAATCCTGCTCCTATTATTGTAAATGGAACTTCAACAACAACGAATGCTGCTTTGGCTGAATTAAAACCAAGAATTATTCCAGATCCAGCAGCTGCAAGTTCTGCGTTGTATAGATATTATATCACAAGTGTTGCCGGTGTTTATTTAGACTCTATTGATTTAAGTATTAATTATGTTTTAGCCGTTACTCCATTAAAGCAAACTACATCTTTAACGATAAGTCCAAATCCAGCAGATGATAATGTTAAAATTGCATTAGATGGAATTGAAAATTCTTCTGTTAAGATTGTTGATGTATTAGGGAATGTTGTTTATAACGAATCAATCAACAACGGAACAAAAAATATCGATGTTTCAAATTTCAAAAATGGAGTTTACTTTGTTTTGGTTGAAGCATCGGGTATTAAATCGTTTAATAGAAAATTAATTATTAGACATTAATTCGTCACTATCATATTTAAAAGATCGTTTTCGGACGGTCTTTTTTTATGCCTTTTATTTCCTTCTTTTCTTATCTTTGAAACTAAATAAGTACTAATTTCTTTGCTATTATTGAAATCAATTGTAATCATATATTTATTATTCGCTTGTGTTTCAAATGCGCTTTCTCAGCAAAATTCGCTCTTAATTCACTCTTATTTTAAAGATCGACTATTTGACAATTCTAAGTCAACGTCGTATCAAGGATCATCATTTTTACCAGCTTTTGAAAATGAATACGATTTAAATTATATCAATAGAGACTCGAGTGTTCAATACTATAACGCTATTGAAACGCTGTTTAAAAAACATTTATTTGAAGTGAAAGGAAGTAATTATTTCTTTACAATATCTCCAATAGTTGATTTTTCTATAGGTAAAGATCGTAAAGACACAAATGACCGGCGTTTATTTCAGAATACAAGAGGTATATTTATTGAGGGTGATTTATTTAAAAATTTCTCTTTCACAACTGCAATTTATGAAAATCAAAGTCGTTTGTCAAAGTATGAGACGAATTATTATTCCTCAGTTGGCGAATTATACCCAAACCAAACTTCGGGAGTCTATACCACACAAAATGCTGTTATTCCGGGTAGCGGTCGAACCAAGCCATTTAAAACAGATGGTTTCGATTATGGTTATGCAACAGGTAATATCGTTTACAAACCTCATCGTTCCATTCTGTTAACTGCTGGAAATACATCTCAATTCATTGGAGATGGATATCGCTCACTTTTTTTATCTGATAATGGTGTTTCAGCTCCGTTTTTAAGAGGCATTTTTCAACTTTCTAAGAAATGGCAATTCAACTACTTCCGAATGCGGTTGATCAACTTGATGCGCAGACCCGTTAGTTCTTCAGTTGAATCTTATTATGAAACGAAAGGTTTTTCAGCCAATTATTTGACATATCAACCGACAAAAAAAATCTCAATCAGCCTATTTGAAGGAATCATTTGGTCGAAAGGAGATTCCATTGTTTCAAAATCAGTCAATCCGTTATTTTATAATCCTGTTCCTTTTGTTGCTGAATTTGCTTTAGCTGAAAAAGAAATCAATTCCGTTTTGGGATTGAACTTATCTTATTCACCTTATCTATCACATAGATTATATGGTCAGTTTGCCATTGGGAATTTAAATACCGATAAAATAGCATTTCAGCTTGGATACAGAGGATACAACTATTTTGGGTTAAAGAATTTCATGCTTCAGTTGGAATACAACAATGTTTCGAAAGACATGTATTCTTCAAATAATCCAAGATTAAATTACAGCCATTACAATTTGCCTTTAGGACCAGTTAAAGGAAATGATTTTCAAGAGGTAATATTTAGATCTAATTATGAAATCAAACGGGTTTATCTCGATGTGAAAAGTATACTATATCTGCTGAAAGATTATACTCCATTGGATTTGTTAGCGGTTGATAAAAAGCTGGCTTCTGAATCTGGTACAATCTTTTTACAGCAAATAGAACTGGGTTATCGCTTTAATAAAAAAATGAATTGGAATGTATATGGAAGTTGGCAATTTCGCTCAGAGAATCTTTCGAAAACTCAACTTACCAATCAGTTTTCAATTGGTTTAAGAACGGGGATTAATAATCACTACAACGATTTTTGATGGGGAAATTAACCTGCATATTTTTATTTATTCAATTGACTGCGTTCAGTCAAGGTGGAGTTGGTGTGCTTTATGAAGAAATGCCAAATGATTCCGTTTTACCGTTAAGTAAAGAAATACACACTTCTTTAAAGCCAGAAATAAGAATTAATAATCCAACAATTGGTTTGATTCCGCTCAAATCCAAATCCTCTCCTTTTTGTTTCATTACTCCAGTATCTGATTTAAATTATCGCTATACAAGTCAATCTAACTATAGATTAGGAGCAGGAATTAGTATTGAAAGTATTTCCAATAAAAAATTCTATTATCGAGCCAATATAATCGGTGGAACTGGAATGGGTGATTCTTCCTTTTCTTCTCGGGGTTACTTTATGAAAGGGACTTCTTCCAACTATTCCTACCTTGATGCACGCGGACGCATTTCTTACACGCCAAATTCTATATTCAATTTCCAAATTGGCTTAGATCACAATTTTATTGGGGAAGGAAATCGCTCCTTATTTTTAAGTGATTATGGAACGCCCTCCCCTTTTGGATTGATTCGCACTAAATTTTGGAGAATTGAATATTCCATCATTTATCAGTTTTTTAGAGAAAAAGTTAATTCAAATTGGCAAGCAAAAAACGGTGCCACTCACCATATCAGTTTCAACGCTACAAAATGGTTGAATTTTGGAGTATTTGAATCAGTCATCTTTCAACCAAAAGATACGATGCTGAATCGTGGATATGATGTTGAATATTTGAACCCCGTAATCTTTTATCGCCCCCAAGAATATGCGCTCGGGTCTTCAGACAATGTTTTGATTGGCGCAAGTTTTTCTGCTAAATATAAAAGTCATGTACTTTATGGACAACTTATTTTAGATGAATTTTCATTAACAGAAATCAAGAAAAAATCTGGTTGGTGGGCAAATAAATACGGCGGACAAATCGGGGTAAAAGGCAGGTTTAACTTTGGAAAGACCGCTGGTTTTTACCGCATCGAATATAACGCTGTAAGACCTTATACCTATTCACACATTGGATCAGGGCAAAATTATGGAAACCAAGGAATGACATTGGCTCATCCGTATGGATCAAATTTCATGGAACTTTTGGGAGAATTTAAAATTCAAAAAGGAAAATGGGCTTTAAAATCATTTTTCAGTTATTTCCTTCAAGGATTAGATAAAGACGGCTTCAGTTATGGAGGGAATGTCTATCAACCTTATAACTACAGACCTTACGAATACGGGCATTACATTGGTCAAGGGAAAGGAAATAACGGATTTAGGGCCGTTTTAACTTTATCCTATCAAGTAATGAAGTATGGTAATCTTCAAGCCTTCTTTGAAAACCAATACCGCTATGACAGTGCTTTTAATAAATCGAGTTACATTCCGATGATTGGTTTACGCAGTCAGTTGTGGAATGATTATCGGAATTATTAAAAAAGGCGATTAACTTAAAAGTCAACCGCCTATATCTAACTGCACATCGTATTGTTTGATTAGATTTTTAAAGTCCTATAATGTGGCGTAATTCCACTTCGGTAACACTCCTTTTTTTCCCTTCTTGATTGAGGTAGGTTCTGTTCACCAAGCGACCATGAATGGCAACTTTTTTACCTTTTTCCGCATATTCTTCAACGAATTGGGCCATGTTTCCCCAGGCAAAAATGCGGTGCCATTCAGTATCGGATTTCATTTTTCCGTTATTCGCTCGAAAGGTTTTGTCTGTTGCCAAGCTGAAACGAGCAACTTTGCTGCCGTTGTCAAACTTTGTGATTTCTGTTTGAGATCCGATGTTCCCAATGAGTGTAATGTGATTTCGTATTGCTGTCATGTTTTGTTGATTTGAAGGATTTAACTGATTTGATGGATTTGATGGATTTGATGGATTTGAAAGATTTGACTTATTTGAAAGATTTGGATTTACAAGATAATTAAGTCATTTACTTCTACTTCAGAGATGCATTTTCGTGTGCCGTTGTCTTTATAAAAGCGAGTAACGAGTTTCCCTTCAACGGCTAAGTCCATTCCAACGATTCCCAATTCTTCCATTACTTGCACCCATCTTCCCCAAGCTGTAAGGCGGTGCCAATTACTTCTTGTTTTTGTTTTACCAGTTTCGTCCAGGTACATTTCTTTTGTAGACATTGTAAACTGTGCTATTTTTCTTCCATTTGCTAATTCAACGACTTTCGGTATTGAACTTACTTTTCCTATTAAATTTACGTGATTCATGTTTGAGGTTTTAAAAGGAGCCGATTTCTCGACTCCAAGTTGGTGAATTAAAATTATTTTACTGCTGGTTCGCTTTTCGGATTCAAGACTAAAAACTCCGTCGCTTCAATGATTGTTGCATAGCGTTTTTCGCCTGTTTTCGTTTCATACGATTGATGAATAAGCTTTCCTTCCAGGATTACTTCTTGCCCTTTATTGAGCGCTTTTTTAGCCCGTTCAGCTATTTTCCCCCAAGCATTGACGGTGTGCCATTGGGTGTTGTCATGCCATTGACCGTCTTTGTCTTTGTAACTTTCATTGGTTGCCATTGTGAAGCGTGCCAACGTTTTACCTGTTTCGAAAGTTGTTACTTCCGGTTGTGCCCCAAGGCGGCCAATCAAACTCACTTTGTTTCTTAATGTGTTCATGTTGTAATTTTTAAAAGTTTGAAAAAATTGATTTGTAACCCTATCAGAAGTCATTTTCTGTATTCGACACTGCAAAATTGCGGCACTATCAAAAGTGTATTCGGTTATTTGTCGTTTTTTTTCGATTGTCTTTCGTTTGTAAACGGTTATTATCGTTTATTGAGCATATTTTATTGACTTTACCAAGAAAATTTAAATTCAATTAATTTTTCATTTTCTTCAAAAGAATTTCAATTATTCACGAATCAATTAATTATATTTGAGTTAAACCATCAATAAGTATTAACATGACTCGATCTTTTATCCTTTTTTTCACTATTTCTTTTTTGTGTTCATTTTCTGTACTTTCTCAGTCAGAGGTTCAAACAATTCGTTATGAAGGAGGCGACGTATATGATGGTCAAATCGAGAATGGTTTACCAAATGGTACTGGAAAAATGACTTGGATAAGTGGATCTAGCTATATTGGAAGTTGGCGAGACAATTTTCAAAATGGTCATGGCATAATGATTTGGGAAACTGGCGATGAATATGAAGGAGAATGGGTAATGGGCGTTCAAAATGGCAATGGAAAAATGACTTGGAAAAGTGGGGATTATTATGAAGGGAAGTTCAAAGATGGTTTACTTGAAGGCAAAGGAACAATGTGGTTTGAGAGCGGCATTGTACAAAAAGGGAAATGGAAAGCAAATCAATTTATAGGGAAATAAAAGAAGGTTAATTATACATCCATGGGTTTTTTAGACACACCAAATCATTCATATAAAGACTTTTACGATATCGCTCGTTTTCGCTTGGCGTGGCGAATAAATATAATTCTAACCTTTACTTTATTCGGTGCAACAACCTTTTATTTTTTTAATAATCCAATTACAGCAATTCAATATTTTTCAGCTTTTATTATCGCTATCATCGGGGTAATCTACCTAGTTGTCACAAAGAAATATATATTGGTTTCTTATTTCATGGTAATTAGCTCCATGATTTTAGTAATAACCACCATGTTATTCACGCTTGAAGTTACGCATCTAGTAGAACCACTTTGGTTGATAATTATTGCTATTTTTTCCTATTTTAACTTAGGGAAACGAACTGGACATATCGTACTTGGAATTGTTGGCATTACTGTTTCATATTACTTATTTTTCAAACTCAACGATAATCTCACATTAAAACGGATTCTTACTTTCAATGAATTAATTGGATTAATCATAGAATTTTCGATTTGTTTTTTTGTAGTTGGATACTTTATTTTCAATTTCATTGAAACCACAACGAATGCTGAGAAAAAATCCCGTGAGGCAAATGAAGCTTTAAACGAACAAAATAAAATGATTAATCTTCAAAATGAAGAAAAGACCGTTTTATTGCAAGAAATTCACCATCGCGTTAAAAACAATTTGCAAGTTATTACAAGCTTATTGCGTCTACAATCTGCCGATATTAAATCCAAAGAAACTAAAATACATTTTACCGATGCCATCAATAGAGTAATGACAATGTCCTTGATACATCAAAAAATGTATGAATCCAAAAATCTTTCTCAATTGGATGTTAGAGATTATTTTGAGACATTAATTAAAGATCTAATTCGATCGTCGTCTGTTAAGATTCCAATTGAAATTTCGATAAACTCTCATTTAGAAAAAGTTGGATCTAAAACGATTGTTCCCTTGGCATTAATGATTGCTGAACTTGTTTCCAATTCTATTAAACATGCTTTTGACGATAGTGGTAAAATTATTGTTCATCTAAGTGCCGAAAAAAATAACGTATTTGAACTGACGTATAAAGACAATGGTGTTTGGAAAGAACAAGTCAATAATAACTCATTTGGTTTACAATTGATTGAAACATTAATTGAACAACTGGAAGGGACTAAATCAGTACAAACCTCTGAAAATGGCACAGAATATTGTATTTCTTTAAGTAATTTAGACGTTTAATTCATAAAATAAACTCCCAATCAACAATAATGTTTACAGGTATTATAGAACAATTAGGTGTGGTGAAACACATCAAAAAAGAGAAAGAAAATATTGAGTTTACAATTGGTGCTTTGTTTGTTTCTGAGTTAAAAATTGATCAAAGCGTTGCTCATAATGGCTGCTGTTTGACCGTTGTGTCATTAAATGACAATGAATATTCGGTAACCGCAATTAAAGAAACTTTAGAGAAAACGAACTTGGGTTCATGGAAAGTTGGAACGAAAGTAAATCTTGAACGCTGTATGCAAATGAATGGTAGATTAGACGGTCATATTGTACAAGGTCATGTTGACACCAAAGCAGAATGCATTCAAATTGAAGATCAACAAGGCAGTTGGAAATATACATTTAACTACATTGGAGAAAATGTTACCGTTGAAAAAGGATCTATTACAGTGAACGGAACAAGTTTAACCGTTGTGGATTCCATGGACAATCAATTCTCTGTTTGTATCATCCCATACACATATGACCACACCAATTTTCATCAACTAGAAATTGGAGATACTGTAAATTTAGAATTTGATATTATTGGAAAATACGTTGCGAAGTTGATGGGAAGGTAAAAATTTAATTATTTCAACCGCAATGTTACTATTGCATGCTCTAATAACTCGACCCTAGTGTTTAATGTTTGGTTTTGCTGAATAAGCATAAAAACTTGTTGAGTCAAACTAGATTGAAATGTTTCATTCGGTTTATTAACCTCATTTATTAAATACTCATTTCCGTTTCTCAAAAAAGAAAAAGGATTCACTTTTAAAACTTCAGCAATTTGAAATAATCGAGTAATGGAAATATCCGTAATCCCTCTTTCAATATTTGAATATGCGGCAACGGTCAATCCAATTTCATCCGCAACATTTTGCTGACTAAGATTTTTTGCTAACCTTGTTAATCGTATTTTCTCTGCTACTTCTTCTTTCACAAACTAAAATTAATTTACCAAACACTCATATCAACTATACTTTTGCTATAATTTATACAGTATTAGTAAATTTATTTTAGTATTTATTTGGTTCGCGGGTATTTTAATAATACTTTCGTCCTAACACTGCTGAAAATGAAACCCTTTGATTAATCCGTTATTCAAAATTAACGAGAATATTTTGCGCGTACACTGAAAAGCGTTAAGAGTAGGTAAATAATAATATATATACTATGAAAAAAATTAAACAAATTACAATGGCATTTTTAGTGTTGACTTTTATTTTGTCATCTTGTTCAATGGAAAAACGCGTCTATATGAATGGCTATCACATAGAATGGAAAAAAGGCATTAATAAAATAAGCCAATCAGATTTGGTTTCGAACAATTCCAAAATTAAATTAAACGAACTTAAAGAAGAAACGTTTATAAATTCTACGGAAGAAATCATTGAAGAACCAATTGAGAACTTATCCTCCTCAACAGATAATTCAATTTATCTTCCAACTCAACAAAAAATAAGTTTTAATCCTATCAATGATAAAAAAATAATTGCAAGCACAACAATATCTAAAGAGCAAATAAAAGCTGTTGTCAAAGACAATAAAAAAACAAATAAGAACTATAATAATGCACCGGATGAGCATTCTGATATGATTGTGGCACTAATACTTTGTTTTTTCTTAGGTGTATTGGGTATACATAGATTCTATTTAGGTTACACAGGTATGGGAGTTTTATATTTATTAACAGCAGGTTTGTGTGGCATTGGGGTGCTAGTTGACTTTATATTAATTTTAACAGGCGGACTAAAACGTAAAAATTAGTTGTGGCAATTAATAGAAAGGGCAAACTATTGATCACCGCTTTTGGGTTATATATCAGTGGGCTATTATTAGCACCAATTGTTCTAATAATATTACCCACTGATTTTTTTGACAATGGAAAGTCTATGTGTATTTCAGTAATACTTTTAGACCGTAATTGCTACGGATGTGGTATGACAAGAGCAATACAGCATCTCATACATTTAGAATTTAAAATAGCATTTGAATACAATAAATTATCTATTATTGTTTTTCCACTTTTGACAATTATTTGGTTTAATGAATTAAAACGTATTTATAAAAAAATTAACAAGAGCAAATAAAAGCATCCTTGCAATATGCTGGGGTTCATGTAAGGCTAACAAAAGTTAGTGGAAGGAGATGTTTGGGGAATTGCAGGCCAAGAAAGTTTTAGAGGTTTTAAAATCGGTAATGTGCTGCAATGGAAAGAACTTACTATTACCAAAAAAGGTGTAATCACAGGATTAACTAATTCAGAAAAATGTGGTTAAAGAGGAAGGTTCAGAAAATAGCCAATCGGTTAAATATACTGGACTGAATAAAGTTAGTCAATAATCAATCTATAAGTAGAAAAGGTGGTTTGAACCTTTTCTACTTCCATTTCTTGACAATATGCTTCACCAAAATTTTTCTAAAGCGCTTAATGACTGAATCTCTGTTTGAGATATTTCCACATTTTACAATATCGCTCCCTACAAATTTTCCATTTCTATAAAAAAGGAATTCAAAACTTA
>Ga0209190_1002069_pt1 | contig 13740 bp, 14 predicted proteins | sample M_140205_XF_Meta_FD_187315 | JGI IMG/M metagenome (GOLD analysis project Ga0209190, IMG submission 187315) | Freshwater microbial communities from Lake Montjoie, Canada to study carbon cycling - M_140205_XF_MetaG (SPAdes) (version 2) | ecosystem: Environmental > Aquatic > Freshwater > Lake... | reverse complement strand
CGCCTGACGGCGGACACCGGGCAGTGGTTGCCCTTGCAGGCCGCGGACCAGAAGCACCGGAACACCAAGCCGCCGGGGCTTTTCTGGCAGGGCATGGTGTCGACTGATTGGGGCGCGCACTGGGACCTGCGCCATGTGCGGTATCCCAATGCGCTCTACACGCTGGCCGTGGCGACGATGGTCTTGATCCTGGGGCGCAAGCTCGGCGGCTCGTTCGCATGCGGAGCGACCGGCGCGCTGGCCTACCTCGCTTTTTTCGGCGTCTATCGCCATGGCCGAGTCTTCCTGACCAGCGCGCCGGAAACCTTCTGGTTGTTCGCCCCGTTTTTTCTGCTCCTCCTGCGCCCCGCGGACATGATGTTGGGATGGAGGCTGGCTCTGGCCTTCGGCGTCATCATCGGGGTTGCCCTGCTCTACAAATCATTCGCCATGCTTATACCGGCGGCCGCAGCGCTCGGCTGGTGGACGCTGCGTCTAAGGGGCTACCGCCTCGGCGAATGGTTGCGCGCCGATGCCGGCAAATTCATTCTTCTCTCGATCTTGTCGGTTGGTGTTTTCGCCCTGTGGTTCTGGTTCGATCCTCATCGGCAGTTCATCTGGCACGACTTCATCCTCAAGGAAAACGCGGGCAAGTTCGACGCGGACGAGAGCGGGTATCTAGCAACCGCGCTCTGGGGCAAGCAGAGCATCTGGCAATATGCGGCGGGCTGGGCCACGAACGCGGGATTGCTGGCCCCGGCGGTGCTCGCGGTCTTCGTGCTGGCGTGGCGGGGTCGCCAGCAGATGGCACCGACGGAAAAATTGCTCTGGATCTGGATCATCACACTCTTTGTCTTTCATCTTTTTCCAAACCTCCGCTACGAGCGCTACCTCCTCCCCGCCATGCCTGCTGTGGCGGTGCTCTGCGGGCTTTATTGGGCGAGGATCCCTCGCTGGGTTCTAGTGCCGACGAGCCTTGCGGCGAGCGTGGTTTGTGCCGGGATTGCAGCGGGCGCGATCCTGATTGAGCGCAGTCTGGCGGAAGGACGCATCTACTTTGCGATCGACTGGGTCATCCTCGTGGGCAGTGTGATCTTCAGCGCGGCTGGACTGCTGCGCCCTTCGTGGACTCGCTCCTTCGCCCTGCCCTCGGTCATCCTGGTCTATCTGGCTTTTGCTGTTTTTCTTCGCCCCTTCGACGGACCCCGAGGAGCCTTCCAGGACACCGCGATCGCAGCTGCCTTTGAACGTGACATCATCGTGCCTGCGCCCTTCGCATCCAAGGACGAGATCTACCGCTTTCTTCTCCCGGGCAGCACGCCGAAAAGAATCCGCGAGAAGGAGCTGGGGGCCGCGCTGGCCGCGGGAAAAAACGGTGACCTTTTCATTCTCTCGAGGCCGCTGGACGACCTCGGCTTGGAAACCGACGGGAAGTTTGTCGTGCTCGGACGCAGACTGAGTCTGCAGGATTATTTCACCGGTGAGCAGACGGCGGACATGCTGCGCGGGAATGTGGCCCGGCATCTTTTTGCACGGGAGTTCCTTGTGCGCCTGCAGTCCTCAGCTTCCGCGCAACCGCAGGAACAGCAGGCGCAGGACGGCGAGAATTGAGATCAACGCATAGAGCGGATCGATCAGATAATCCCAGAAGTTGCGCGACTCCTGCAGGCGGCCGAGATAGGCGCACGCGGCGAGCACGAGCACCCAGCCGAAGCGGTTGCCGCGCCAGAGAAGCCAGAACGCGGCGAGCGCCACCGCGCCGAAGAGAACCAGAGAGGAACCCCATGCGAGCCACGGCCAGCCCAGCGCGTAGGAATCGAAGTTCCGCGGACCGAGTCCGAGCGCGCTCGGATACAGAACAAAGGCAGCCAGCGCGCCAAAAATCCACGCCGCCGACCATTCGCGCGAACCGAAGATTTTCCCCAGGCGGCTGCGGGCCACGATAGCCGCGGCAACAATAGCGACCAAGGGCACACTGATATTGGGCGTGAGACCGCTGAGCCAATAGCGGGGCGTATGACCAAAAAACGGCACGAGCGAAAGCACCGCGGCGAGGACCATGGCAGATGGGAGACCGGCCGGTCCGCGCAGGAGCGGAATCCGCTGCCAGCCCCACACGAACAACAGCCAGAGACCGGCCGCATTCCACCAAAATGCAGTCGCTGTCATGGCGCGTCGCCTCCCCCGGCGGCAAGCTGCGCGTCGATCCACGCAGTGTTGAATTCCGCATAACGGATCTCGTCACCGAGCGCGGAGTAAACCATCAGCACGCGCCCGTTGCTTCCGAGAATCATGTAGGGATACGAAACCTCCATGCCCGGCTCCTCGTCCAACGTCGCGATGATGCGCCAGGATTTGCCGTCGTCAGCGGAGAGCGCCAAGCGGAGATTCTCGCGGCTGCGATCCTTCGCATCGTTCACCGCGCAGATCAACCGCCCGTCGGGCAAGCGCAAGGCGCAGACACCGGAATCGACATTGGGGAGAACGGACACCTCGGGCTCGCTCCATGTGTGGCCGCCGTCGGAGGAACGCGCCAGCGTGACGCGGCCAACGCCACTGTCATCGCGGTAGAACGCGAGAGCGGCGCCTGCGGAAAGCGGCACGATCGACGGCTGAAACACGCTCATGCCTCCGCGCATGCGCGTGACCGCCGCGGAGTAGCCGTCCTTCGACCGTTGCAGCCACAGAATCTCCGGATATCGGCCGATGAACTCCTCATAAATGGGAACCGCCCAACCGCCGCCTACCAATGCCGATGGCGGGTTCCGCGGCAACGCGCTCAAATTCGCCAACGGGTTGAGGCAAAATTTTTCCGGAGCACTCCAAGAGTCGCCGAGATCGGCGGACCAGCTCACATTGATCGAACTGCCGGACCATTTACCCGCGGAGATCGAGACAAAGAGAAGCCCTAGTTTGCCATCCGCCGCGGGGAGCAACAGCGGGTTACCGAGCGAAACCACATGACGGCGCATGGCATCGGCCGTCCCAGCGCGATCGAAGAGGGTGCGGGGCGCGGACCAAACACCGCTCGCGTCACGCCGGGCGAATTCGATGGTGACATCGGACGCCCCCTCGCCGCGCCCGGCATACCAAGCGCAGGCCAGCGTGCCGTCGGAGAGCTCGGCCAGCGTGGCGGAATGCGCCTTGCGCTGCGGCGATTGCGCATTGAGCTTCGTCACTGCGAAGTAAGGCACCCGATCGGCCGCGGCACGCGGCGGCGCGAGGGCGAAACCTGGAAACGAGTGACCCGCCTGCTCGCGAGCCATCCACCACGGCGCGAGGATCACGACAAATCCCGCAAGGCCCGCGATCAAGCGGAGAGTCGCACAAAGACGGCGTGCGGAGGGATCCGAGGAGGTCATGGTTAGATGATCTCGATGGGGCACTCGGGCAGCGCTTGCAAAAAGGCGCGACCGTAACCCTTGGTCACCACGCGATTGTCGAGCAGCACGATAATACCTTCGTCGGAAGCGGTGCGGATCAACCTTCCCACGCCCTGCCGCAGTTTGAGGATGGCCTCGGGCAGCGAGTATTCCGAGAAGGGATCGCCACCCCGTTGCTCGATCTGCTCGAGCCGCGCCTCGACGAGCGGCTGGTCTGGTACGGCGAAGGGCAGGCGCGTGATGATCACATTGCGCAGCGCGCCGCCGGGCACATCGACCCCGCCCCAGAAGCTATCGAGACCAAAGAGCACCGAATTCTCCAGTTCCTTGAAATCCTCGACCATGCGATGGCGGGAACGGTCGCCACCCTGAACGAGCAACGGCCACGCGCGCGCGGCAAAATGGGGCTCCAAGCGATCGGCCAAGCTGCGCATAAGACGTGCGTTGGTGAACAGGACAAAGGCGTGGCCCTGCGTTTGCTCGGTGAAGTGTTTGATCCAGCGCTCCAACTCCGCCTCGTATTCGGTGGCCCGCGGGTCCGGCATTTTTTTGACCACGTGAATCTTCATCTGCCGCGCGTAGTCGAACGGGCTGCCGATCTGCACCGCGGCAGCGTCCTCTGCGCCGACACGTTCGCGGAAATATTGCAGGTCGGAGCGCCCAACGGAGAGCGTCGCGCTGGTGAGGACGGCCGTCGTCTCCTCGCGGAAAAGCAGGCGCCGCAACTCCCCAGCGAGATCGACAGGCGTGGCATGCGCGGTGACGAACTGATCGCGGCGTCCGGACTGGGAGGCCCAATAGACAGTATCATCGGCCTGCTGCTCGACGAAAACAGGCAGACCATCGAGGAAAGATTGCAGGCGCAGCGACGATTCAGCGGCCTCGGCTTTGAGATCCTCGTTGGCCTCGGACGCGGCATCGCGCAAAACCTGGCGAAGTGCCTGCAGGCGCGGAATGATATCCAGAGGAAGATCGAGCGGCTGGCGCACGCGGACTTCTTTTCCCTTGGTGAAGGAACACGAGTTGCCCAGCGCGGCAAAAAAGCGTTCGCTCTCATCGATTGCGGCGGTGACGACCGCGCCACCTCCCTTCGACTTCAATGCGGCCATCAGCCCCTTTTTCGTGCGCGGATGCCAGAGCCGCTGAAGGAGGAAGCGCAGCTCGTATTGCGACAGGCGGATCCCGAGATGCTTGGCGGCCACGCCCTCGATAGTGTGCGCCTCGTCGATGACGAGAAAATCGTTGGGGTAAATATAGCCGGACGAGTCCTCCGCCACCTCCTGCCCGGCCAGCAGGATGAAGAGCAGGCTGTGGTTGAGAATGACGATTTCGGCCGAGTCCACCCGCCGTCGTGCCTGCTGGTAGAAACAGCGGGCACCGCCTCCGCAGGAGCGCTGTGTGCAGATGCCCGCCTCGCTGCAAACGAGGTGCCAAACGGCGGGGTCAGGCTGTGGATCGAGATCGGCCAGGGACCCGTCCGTCGTATGCCTGCTCCACTCGAGGATTCGTTCCAACTCGACCGACTCCGTGGTGCTGAAGAGCTCCGTCCGGTTCTCGAGCGCCTTGGCCAGGCGGCGCGGGCAGAGGTAGTTTTGCCGGCCCTTGAGCAGGGTGGACTCGAATTCCACCGGCAACAACTTCCCGACCAGCGGCAGATCCTTGTAGATGAGTTGCTCCTGCAGATTGATCGTGTGCGTGGAAATGATCGCCTTGCGTCCGGCCTCCGTGGCGGCGAGGACGGAGGGTACGAGATAGGCCAGCGATTTCCCGGTTCCGGTACCGGCTTCGACCGCGAGGTGCCCGCCCCGGGCGATCGTCGTGGCGACATGCTCGGCCATGAGCAATTGCTGCGGCCGGAACTCGTAGTTACGCGCCGCGGCGAGCAGGCCGCCGGGCGAGAAGATTTCGCGCATGCGCGCCGCGGGGTCGGCGGCGGGCGCACCTTCGGGAACCAGAGAGATCATGGGCAGCAGGGGCTGGGAATCCGGTTGATGCGACCCCAATGGTGCGTGATAATGTCGGTTCCGCCCGGGTGGTGCAACCAAGCCCCGGGACATTCCAATCCGATGCAGCTTCTCGACCGATATCTTTTCATCCGTGTATTGCAGCCGTTTCTCTACTGCGTGGTGGGCTTCGTCTCCATCTGGCTCGTGTTCGATCTCAGCGAGAATGCACCGGCTTTCATCGAGAACAAAGCTCCGGTTTCGCTTTTGGTGGAGTTCTATCTCTTGCGGGCCCCGGAAATTCTGCTCATGAGCCTACCTATCGGCCTGCTGCTCGCCCTTCTCTACACCTTGACCCAGATGTCGCGCCGCAACGAGATCATCTCCATGCTCTGCGCCGGTCGCAGCATCATCCGACTGCTCATGCCGCTGCTACTCTTCGGTCTGTTCCTCACGGCCATCGCCACGGTTCTCAATTACGCGGCTGCCCCGCACGCCGGCGCAGTGAAGAAAGAAATCCTGACCGACCTGCGCAAAAAAGGTGATGTCAACCGCAAGGCCTTGCGAGGCCATCTTTACCGCAACCGCGAGGATCGACGGTTCTGGTATATTTCGCGGCTCAACCCGTCGATCGAACGGTTCGCGTGGGTGCAGATCATCCAGGAGGACAAGGACGGCGACCTCGAGACAAACTACTACGCGGAGGATGCCCGTTACGACCACGCGACGAAATCTTGGATCCTGACCAACGGCAAAGTCGTCGATTTCAACAAGCTGGGCGATGTGAAGAAGCAGAAGAAGTTCCAGACGCTGTCGCTCTCCGATCTCACCGAGACACCGTGGCGCATCAGCAGCTCGGTGCTCGAGGCCAATTTTCTCTCCGTGAGAGAGCTGCGCGAATACCTGCAATACAACAGCCACTTCACCAAGGCCCGCCTGGCACCCTACGGCACGCAGCTGCAATACCGCTGGGCCCTCCCCTGGGGCTGCTTCATCGCGGTGCTCATCGCCGGTCCGCTCGGCATCGTCTACTCGCGCCGCGGGCTGATGGGCAGCATCACGATGGCGATCGGCCTGTTTTTCCTGCTCATCCTCGGGAGCAGCCTCTTCCTCGCCCTCGGCAAGGGCGACCGCATCGGCGCAGTTGTGGCCGCCTGGGGGCCGGTGATATTTTTTGGCGGGATCGGCGCCCTCATGCTATGGATGCGCACAACTAACCGCGAGGTCCCCAACATCCTCAGCTGAACACGACATGAACCAAGACTGGGAAATACGCAAGCGCTCGGAGTCCTGCACCTCCACGCAAAGGCCGTTCCGCGAGGGCGAGTTCTTCCACACCGCCATCTTCCGCGAGGGCGACGGCTTCCGGCGCGAGGATATCTCGGAGGAAGCGTGGAATTCCCTGCCCGCCGAGCCGCGCCCGTTTTCCTTCTGGCGCTCGAAATTCGAGATGCCGCCCCCGCCGCCGCCGGAACCCCTGGGCAAGCAGGACGCGGAAGGCATTTTGCGCAAGCTCATCGAGGAGAACTCGGACACCACCCGCAACGCCCGCTACATCCTGGCACTCATGCTCGAGCGCAAGCGCCTGCTCAAGCCGATGGAGAGCAGCGACCCCGACGTGCTCGTCTACGAGCGCATGCAAACCGGCGAAACTTTCCTCATCCCCAACCCGAGACTCAGTCTCGCGCAGGTCCCCGAAGTGCAGCGCGAGGTCTCGGCGCTGCTCGGTGTGCAACTCGACACGCCGACTGCACAGAGCGCCGCCGCCTGAGCGCCATGCGCCCATGAGCGCCGCACCAACTGGCTTCGAACGCCGCCCCACGCAGCCGGTGCTCTTCCTCGCGCCGATGGCAGGCGTGACCAATTCCGTCTTCCGCCGCATCTGCAAGGCGCGGGGCGCCGATGTCCTGACCACCGAGTTTGTCTCGGCCGACGGCATCATGCACCGCAACGAACGCACGGAGCATTATGTGGATTTCACGCCTGGCGAACGTCCGCTCGGCGTCCAGTTGTTCGGCGGCGATCCAGACCAGCTTGCCCGCGGCGCGGCCTCCGTCATCGACTGGAAGCAACCCGACTTCATCGACATCAATTTCGGCTGCCCGGTCAACAAGGTCGTGTGCAAGAACGGCGGGTCCGCCCTGTTACGCGACGGCGAACTTCTCGCCACGATCGCCTCGGCCGTGGTCCGTGCGGCCGCACCCATTCCAGTCACCGCGAAAATCCGCACCGGTTGGGACGACCAATCGATCAATGCCGCGGACAATGCCCGGAGGCTCGAGGATGCGGGCATCAAGCGATTGACCGTGCATGGCCGAACCCGCGCGCAGGGTTATTCCGGGGAAGCCGATTGGAGCGTGATCGCCTCGGTAGCCGACGCCGTGCAAATCCCGGTGATCGGCAACGGGGACATCCACAGCGGCGAAATCGCAATGCGGCGCTGGGCGCAGGCTCCGGTCTCCGGATTGATGATCGGACGCGCGGCCATGACCGCACCTTGGATCTTCCAAGAAATCAAAACAGCTTTTCGCGGCGAAGACGCGCCGCCGACTCCCAAGTTGAGCGACCGTTGGGATCTTATCGAAGATCACTGCCGTCAGGAATTGGCGCGCTGGCGGCAACCGCAAAAGGGCATGCACGCGATGCGTGCTCGGTTGATGGCTTATTCGCGAGGCCTGCCAGCGAGCCGCGAACTGCGCCGCCGTTTCGGTCAAGTCGACAACATCGATGAACTTGCCGTGATTCGCTCATGGCATGAAAATACCGCTCACGAGGAAGCTGCAGCCCTGCCCGTTGCCCCTCTGGAGGCCGATCCGGCGCTGGGCTGAAATCGTCTTCCATCTCCACGTTGCCAGTTGCCATGCGGAGGCGAAACCATCAAGCGACTGCGCCGCGCAGAGGGATGCGATGGTGATTTCACAAATTGAGACGCGACCGGTCAGTGATCCCGCCACGCATTTAGGGTTAGCCCGCAAAGGCAAATCCCCGGAGGCCCTTCACGCCAGGACTTGCGGCAAAAATATTTCCGGCCCCAGGCTCCGTCGCGGGCTCCATCTCGTCGCGGCCTTTTTGCGCGGTGGTGAAATACAGGGTGGCGAGATCGGGTCCGCCGAAGGCGGGGCAGGTAACGTAAGGAGCGGGACAGGTCACCTTCTCCACCATCCGGCCTGTGGACGGATCCCATCGCGCCACGCCGAAGCCGGCCCAAAGTGCGGTCCATAAAAAGCCGTCGGCATCGACCGCGAGTCCGTCGGGACGGCCGATTGCTTTGTCTATCTCCACAGCGACTCGGCGGTTCGTGATGCTGCCGGTATCCGCATCGTAATCAAAAGCAAAGACACATCCGGTTTTGGTGTCGGTCCAATAGAAGATTTTTTCATCCGGCGACCAACCGAGCCCGTTGGAATTACCGACGCTGTCGATCAAACACGTGGAGGAGAGATCTGCCTCGATGCGCCAGAGGTTGGCCTTCTTGTCGGACCCATCGTAGGCAAGCGATCCTGCAAAGAGCCTTCCGCGGGGATCCGGTTTGCCGTCGTTGAACCGGTTCCCCGGCAGATTCGCCTCGGGGTCGCAAAGGATCTCGAAGCGGCCGCTGGCGAAATCCATGCGAGCGAGGCCGTCGCGGGTCGCGAGAACAAGATCGCCGCGGGTGGTCGGCTGCACCATGGAAACATGGCACGGCGTGTTGCGCACCTCATCGGTTCCGGTTGCGGGATCAAAACGGTGCACCTCGCATCTCAGGATATCGACCCAGTAAAGCTTCTGCTCGGTTGCAAACCAACAGGCTCCCTCGCCGAGAGTTGCCCTTGCCTCCAAGACACATGATGCCGCAGTCTCCTTCACACCGATTGCCTTACCCTCCGCTGTTCTCGGCGTAAAGCCATCTTGACAGTCGTTGCCACTCTCTCCAGCTGCTCCTAGACTGTCTCCATGCGAACAGCTGCCCTTAGCCATATCAAACCCGACGCACTCGCCCGCCTCTGGAGGTCGGATCCGCAGCTCCTCGTGATCGATGTGCGGACCGCAGCGGAATTTCAATCCGTGCACGCCACCGGCGCCACGCTGGAACCGCTTCACGAGCTCGACCCGAGGCGCCTCATCACGTCACTCGAATCGTCCGACCAGCCGGTTTACATTCTCTGCAAGTCCGGCATCCGCGCGACCCAAGCAGCCGAGCAGTTGCTGGCTGGTGGCCTGTCCAGTCCGATGGTGGTCGAAGGAGGCACGGACGCATGGCTTGCAGCTAATCTGCCGGTCGAACGAGGCAGCCGCAGCGTGATGCCGCTCGATCGCCAAATGCGCAGCTTTGCCGGCCTCGGTGTTCTCGTGGGCTCGTTGCTCGCGATGACCATTGATCCACACTTCATCTGGATTCCACTTTTCATGGGCTGCGGGTTGCTTTTCTCCGGAGTGACCGGACTCTGCCCGATGATGAATGCGCTGGCGCGCATGCCGTGGAACCGCGCTAGGAACTAGCCGGCTTATTCCGAGGTAGCGCGGGTGCGACCGTCGAGTGCGGCCTCCAGCGTGTGCCAAGGCAGGAGCGCGCATTTCACGCGGGCAGGAAAACGGCGCACACCGGAAAGCGCGATGAGATCGCCGAGATCGCCAGTTAAATTGTCTCCACTTGCTAGCAGCATCGCACGCACGCTAGCGACGATTTCCCCCACCTCGGCGCAAGCCCTTCCCTTGCAGCGGACGGTCATGAGAGAAGCCGAGGCGCGCGAGATGGCGCAACCTTGGCCTTGGAAGCCGATGTCTGACAGCATGTCGTCCTTGATATCCACAAAAACCTTCACCTCGTCGCCGCAGGAAGAATTGATGCCCTCGGCCGCACATGTGCAGTCGGGTAGGGCGCGGAAATTACGCGGCCTTTTGTGGTGATCGAGGATGATCTCCTCGTGGATCTCTTCGGGAGCGGACATGCCCCGTGCCGGTCACTGCAATACCCGCACAGGCAATGAGGCCTCGAAATGGCTGTCCCGCTGAGCGGGTAGCGGCGAACCGCCGATCTCCACGATGTTGACCGCGGTGACAGCCGGGGCATCTTGCGCGCGGGCATCTGGCACAATCGCGAGGTCTTTGCCTACCATGTATAGGAGGCAGCCGGCGATGACAGTGAGGACAATACGGGTGTAAGCGTCAATCTTCATAGGGCACCGAACGTCCATCCGCCAAACGTCCGCGTCAAGCGCCAAGCACTTCGCGCAGCACCCAGCCCCTGAGTCGCTCGGCACAGGCATCGAGCGCATCGCGCCAATCCTTGTCCGCCCCGGCCCCCGCCGAGTCGCTGACGTCCTTGACCAGCGTGACCTCGAGTCCGAAGTCCTGAGCGACCCGCGCGACCGCGTAGCCCTCCATATCGACCAGCGAAGCTTGTGCGGCCAGACGCTCGCGCTCCGGGTCGCCGCTGACAAAAACGTCCCCCGAAGCCAACACGGGCCCCGGGCCGAGATCGATGGGTGCACCGAAATGTTCGCCGGTGAGTCGGAAGATCGCCTCGTCGTCGAAGTCGTGCTGGATGACGCGGCCCACAACGTGGGTGCCGGTCATGTCGGCGCGCAGCGCGCCCGCCGTGCCGAGGTTGATGACACGGGCGGGACGCTGGCGGGACAGGACCGCGGCAAGCGAGGCGGCGGTGCGGATTTTACCGATCCCCGTAACCAAGACCGGCAAATCACCATCGTGGAGATGCTGTGCCTCCTCTTCCAGCGCAACGACGAGCAAGGGGCGATGCAGTGTGATGTCTCCGTGTAAGATCATGGTTCAAGCAAAACAGATCGAGTGTGTTTCGACCACCAATTCCTCGCGCAGACAGCATTGCCTTTTCGGCAGGCAGCAGGAAGACTTCCGCCCGCTCCCATGTTTTTTCTCACTCCGCGATACCGCAAAGAGGGCAAGCTCGTGCTGCGCGCCGCGAGCAAGCTCATCCGCTACCGCTGCGACGTGCTGCCCGAGCAGCAGATCGTCGGTCTGCGCGAGGGGTGCACCCGTCTCGAGGTCGCTCTGCGCAAACGTTCGCGCGAGGATATCGTCAACTCGACGCAGAAACTGCACGGACTTTTCGATCAGGCTGCGCCCCCGCCGCCTTTGGCCGGACTGCGCGAGAACACCGAGGTCATCCTGGTAGCTCTGGTCGTCGCCCTCGGAGTGCGGGCCTATTTTCTGCAACCCTTCAAGATTCCTACCGGCTCGATGCAGCCCACGCTGTACGGCGTGACCGGCACCCCGACCGTCGATCCCCTGCCCTCGTTGCCGGTGCGGATCGCTGATTTTGTGCTGCGCGGGCGTACTTACATCGATGTTACCGCCAAGGAGGATGATACCGTCATCGGTCTGAGCGAGGTGACTTGGATGCATTTCTTCACTTCGACGGATATCGTCACCCGCAACCGCACCTACAGCGTGTCCGCCCCGGTCGACGTCGTCCGCCGCGACTTCAAGATCTACCCCGGTCGTCCGCTCACCGCGGGCGATCCCATCGTGCGAGGCCACGCCGACAGCGGGGACCAGCTCTTCGTCGACAAGGTCTCCTACAACTTCGTGCCGCCGAAAGGCGGCGATGTCTTTGTGTTCCGCACCAGCGGCATCCGACGCATCGTGGTGCCGCAAGGGATGGGCTCGCAGTATTACATCAAGCGACTCGGCGCCGTCGGCGGGGAAACCCTGCGCATCGATCCACCGAATCTCTATATCGACGGAGCCATCCCGCAATTGTCGGTCTTCCAACGCGTCATGTCCTGCCGCAATGGCTATGCCGGATATTCCAACGGCAGCGCGGGGGGCGGCACCTTCCCGATCCTCGGATCGCCGGAGGACGAATACAAGGTGGCGCGGGAAAATTACTTCGCGCTCGGCGACAACAGCTACAACAGCAGCGACAGCCGTTATTTCGGGCCGGTTCCCCAGCAGAATGTCGTCGGGCGCGGACTCGTCGTCTATTGGCCCTTCATCGGCCAGTGGGGCCTGATCCGCTAGGAATCGACACGCTGGATTGCATCAGCCTGCGCACGCGCGCATGGCAGGCTAGTTGCGGAAGTGCCGGATGGCGTCGGCCACCCCCTCGCCCCACGGATGGGGTGAAACATATCCGCCTGCGGCGAGCACGAGCTTTTTGACCTCGTCGACCGCGTTGTCCGGACAGGCGACCATCGCCGCGGCGGCGCCGTCGAGCATCGGGATGTCGTTGTGGTTGTCGCCAATGGCGAGGACTTCCTCGCGCGCCACGTCGAGATGGCGAGCGAGCTCCGCCAAAGCCGAGCCCTTGTGGATTTCCCGGTGGGTGAAGCGCATCCACACGTCATTGTAGTTAAAGGAAAATTCCGGAACATTGGACGACAGTTCGCGGATTCTCACCGCCGTCCGCTCCATCAGTGCAGCATTCGCCGTCATGAGCCCGGAGATGCGGTCCTTCTCGTAGAGCATCTCGATGCCATCCTCCTGCGCCGCCATCCGGCGAATCGCTGCAATGACATGCTCGGCTCGCCCGAAAAGATCGGCGGTGCGCTCCTCATTGCGGGCGTTCCAATCCCCGAGCGCCTCCCACTGCCCTGTCTCCGACCGTACATAAATGTCTTTTTCACTGCTTAGGACGAACTCCGGATCGTGCGGCAGATGCGCATGCTCGAGACCCTCGAGGGCAAACCAGAGCTGCCGCCCGGTGTTCACCGCCCAAAACGCACCATTGGCCCGAAGGTCCCGCAACTGGCCCGAAAGGGAGGCGGCGGTGCGGGCATCCGGCTCATGCCCGATGAGGGTTCCGTCGAAATCGGTGCTCAACAAACGAATGGCCATGTCCTATTGTTAGTGAATCACCAGTGACTTGAGCCAATGAAATCCGCCTACGAAATCGCCATGGGCCGCCTGGAGGCCCAAGCTCCGAGCGTCAGTTTGACCGAGGAGCAGAAAGATCGCATCGCCCGCATCGAGGCGAAATGCAGGGCCGACATAGCAGCGAAGGAACTGCTCCTGCAGGGCGAGATCGATAAGGCGAGAGCCGCGGGCGACGCCGACCAGATCGCGCAACTGCAGCGGCAATTCGCCGACGAAGTCCGCCGCTTCGAGGAAAGACGCGAGAGCGAGAAGGATGCGGTGCGGAGGCAGACGGAGTCCTAATGGACCCGCGTATCGCCAACGCGGAAGACGAATATTTCATGCGCCTGGCCATCGCGCTAGGCGAGAAGGCGGCGCTAGTAGATGGCACGGGCGGGCCATTTGGCTGTGTCATCGTGAAGGACGGGGCGCTCATCGCCGAAGGCTCAAACCACGTGCTCACGGAGAACGATCCGACGTGGCACGGCGAGATCGCGGCGATCCGGGCCGCGGGAAAAACTTTGGGGACATTCAACCTCGCGGGTTGCACGCTCTACACGAGCGGCGAACCTTGTCCGATGTGCGCAGGCGCGATCTTCTGGGCCCGCATCGACCGCGTG
>Ga0209190_1002066_pt1 | contig 13755 bp, 12 predicted proteins | sample M_140205_XF_Meta_FD_187315 | JGI IMG/M metagenome (GOLD analysis project Ga0209190, IMG submission 187315) | Freshwater microbial communities from Lake Montjoie, Canada to study carbon cycling - M_140205_XF_MetaG (SPAdes) (version 2) | ecosystem: Environmental > Aquatic > Freshwater > Lake... | reverse complement strand
CCAGATTTCAACTTCGGATTTCGGATTTGTTCTACGGGCTGGTGTCGCTGTTTTCTGGGCTTGGCGGTGTCTAAAATGACGGCCGGCAAGTCGCGGGGTAGGGGGGTGCGTGTCTGGGGTTTTTGGGTCATGAAAGAACTGCTTATTTAACGCTGAAAATCACTCCATGCGTTCGTCGCGTTGTTCCGTTTTTTCATAGGTCTGTGGCACCTTCGAGAGATCCGCCGCCCGCATCCCACTGGTAACTAGCAGCGCCGCCATGGCCAGCAGCGGGGATCCGATTTGATGAAACGTTTTTGTCATGATTCTCAGGCAGTGGTGGCAGTGGTGGCGTAATGTGGAGACACCGCGGTGAACAGACAACCACGCGAACGGGTCACAAGTGGGTGACAAAAATAAGCGATGTAGGTGGAGACAGCGAAGAGGTGATGCGCGAGGAGGAACTGTCAATTACTATTAAAACGACCGCGGGTTGTGCTTGAAAGGGTTCCTTCACGAGGGGGATTTGCTTCCGAAACAGAGAGTGGAACCACGGATTACAAGGATTTCACCGATAGATGGAGGACGAAAAACGCCGTAAATCCCTGTGATGGGGCTCTTGCGATGGCTTGCCAGTGATGATCTCTAAGTGCTGTCCTGAAAAATCAGAGTAATAATTGAAACACTAGTTAAAAATTGCCCTTTTTCCCCTAAATGAAGGGCCTGGGGTGCTGGAATAGCGAGGGAACGAAAGGGTTTACAGGCGCAAAACCATGACCCATCGGGTTATAGTAGCTAGTAGTGAAATGTTTTGCGGACTGCAATGCAATTCGTAGCGTGTGTCCTGATGGTATGAACATGCCATGCAATCAAATTGAAAAACACAAACCAACCCCGATATAACTCCAAAAAATCCTGACAATATGAACCTCGTAAATCAGATTCAAAGTCCCAGAGATAACCCAGGACATCCCGCCAGCGCTTTGCCGTTGGCGGCGGTCTCGGACATTCTTAGCGTCATCCCGCCGCGCAAGTCGCTCCGCCGCGTGCTCTCCGCACTCGCCCTGGCAATGGGCGCTCCATTGCTGGCGGTATCCGCGCAGGCGGCCACACTCACTTGGAATGTGGGAGGCGGCGGTAATTGGGACACCACCACCGCCAACTGGACCGGGGCTGCCACGACCTTCATTTCCGATGGGTCTCAGGACGTGATCTTCAACAACACGGCGGGCGGCGCGATCACCATTTCGGCCAGCATGCAGCCGAACTCCACGACCGTGAGTGCCGCCAGCGGCACCTATACTTTTAACGGCGGAGCTATCACCGGACCGGGGGGGCTAACCAAGTCCGGCGCCGGTCAGCTGACGATGAACACCGCCAACAACACATTCACCGGCAAGACGAGTATCCAGGGAGGCACGCTACTGACCGGCGGGGCTGCCTACCTCTCGAACGCTGGCTCTCCCGGCGTGTTTGGTTCAGCCACCGGTGCCAACGCCACTATCGACCTCTACAACGGTGTGACCCTGCGGAGTGATGGCAGCTCCCCACGGGTCAACCAAGCCACCGACCGTCCTTTGAACCTAGCAGGCACCGGCGCCGGAACGGTGACGATAAGATACAATGACAACGACGCTGGCCTGACGTTCGGTGCTGTGACCGCCACCGGGACGGGCGCGAAGACGCTCGCATTATTCACAGGCAACAATGGGAATGGGGATCGTGAGGCCATTAATTTCACAGGAGCAATCGCCGATTCCGCCGACAGCAGCCCAACTTCTCTGAATGTTACTTTCAACTCGCAGAGTTCGAATTGGGTCAGCCTCAGTGCTGTCAATACCTTCACCGGTCCTATCACCCTCGCGCAAACCAATAGCACGGCCAGTGGCATCCTGGTGATCGGTGGCCTGAGGACTGCCGGAAACCCGAGTGTGAACACGATCGGCACGGGGAAGCTGGGCAATGGAAATTACCCGGGAGCCATTACCCTCGGAGCGAGAACTGTCCTCGAGTACGACAGCAGCACCCCGCAAACCTTGGCAGGCGTGATTTCCGGTGCTGGCGCCCTGACCCTGACGGGTGGCGGCACAGTGACACTATCTGGCCTCAACACTTACAGCGGCAATACCACCGTCACGAGCGGTCGCACGCTGGTCCTCGACACGGCTGGCAGGTTGAATTTTGCCGTCACGAATAGCTCTGCCACCAAGGTCACTGGTTCGGGAACCGCCACGTTGAATGGCGCGTTCACCATCGACACCACGGGGGTGACTGCTTTTGTCGGTTCCTGGACCCTGGTGGATGTCGCCAACAAGACCTACGGTGGCAATTTTGGCCTCACCGGTTACACCCAGTCCGGCACCGTCTTCACGAAAGTGGATGGGATCAAAATCTGGACCTTCGACACGTCAAGCGGGGTGCTCAGCGTCAGCTCCAAGGCACTTATCACGTCCTTTGGCACTCCTGGCCATACCGGTGTTATCGACCAGGGCGCGAAGACAATCACCATGGACGCTCCTTATGGGACGGATTTGGCGACCCTCACGCCGACCTTCGTAACGAGCTCAGGGACCTGCAACCAGACCAGCGGCTCCTCGCCGTCACCGACCTTCGCCGTTGCCAATCCGGCAACTTACACCGTCACCGACGCGTCAGCCTCGGTGACCAACTCCTATTCGGTCACGGTCACCGTCGCCCCGCTGCCCCCTGGCGGCGTGGGTGGCGGCTTGAACGCGTGGTATGATGCCTCGGTGGGTGTGACCACCAGCGCGAGTACGGTCACGGCTTGGAAAGATCAATCGGGTAATGGTTATCATGCCACGCTCGGAGCCGGCACCCCGCAGCTCGGAACCTCCCAGATCAACGGCCGGTCGGCGGTTTTCTTCCGCGGCGGCAACAACTATCTGAACATCAACTACAATATCGTACCCCAACAGGAGTACATCGTCTTCCGGTCGGGCCGGTACGCCTATGACCCCGGCAACCCGAACCTTTGGGGTGGCGACTGGGGTGGCCCGTTCGGTCAACAGAACGACAATGGCTGGATGTTAGAGAGTGGCACCAAGAAAATGTGGAGTGACGGGGGCCGCCTTCCCCTGGCGGTGTCGCAGAACGGCACGAGCATCGTGCAAAACAACGCCAACGGCAACCCGTATGGTATGGCCAATGTTGCCGACTACATGATTCTGAAGGTCAATCCCAAGAATTACGGCAGCGCCTATGGCCGGATCGGACGTCCAAACAACTCTTGGGGCAACGGCTATATGGACGTGGCTGAGGTCATTGTCTATAACCGTGTACTGAGCAGCGACGAAGAGAATGCGGTCGGCTATTACCTGGCGACCAAATACGGGGTGACCACGGCCTATGTGGCACCTCCGGCACCGAAACAAATCGCCAGTTTCAGCTTCCCGAGCTTTGGTGTCGCCACCATTGCTGGCACCAATATCACCATGAGCGTGCCGGGCGGCACCGATTTGCACCTTTCTCCAACCTACACCTATCTAGGGCAGTCCTGCAGTCCCGCTTCCGGTTCGCAGCAGGACTTTAGCGTTCCGGTGCACTATATCGTCACCGCCACGGATAGCAGCACCACAGACTATACCGTGACGGTTAGCTACGCGCCCTGGATCAATGTCAACATCGACAACACGGCCCGGGCGGGGCTGGTCGGCCCTGCTGGCGGCCTCGGCGACACATGGAATACTTTCACATCAGTCTCCGCAAGCGCCTTGCTCAACAATGCCGGCGCGGCTACTGGGGTAGGCTATACCTCCGGTGGATCGTCTTGGGGCGGCCCGGATTCTTGGGGCAGCCCTGCTATCGTAATGCTCACTCAGGGCTTGCGTAACCTTGATGTGGGTGTGGCTAACTCCCAATACTTGACTATCAGCAACCTACCTAACAGGAGATACAATGTCTTTATCGCCTCCGAGAATAATTCAGATGCGGGGGCCAGTTCTGGCGTGTGGTCGACGAGCAACACGACGACTACCGTGGGAGGCCAGAGTGTTAGCGATACGGCTGGCGTCAACGGCAGCACGTGGGTGCAGGGAGTCAACTACGTGCTTTTTGAAAACGTGGTGCCAGATGGTAGCGGCAACATTACCCTTAACGGACACAGTGTTCCCACCACTCAGCATAATGATGCCCGACTGCCTCTAAACGGCTTCCAGTTGGTGGACGTGGGTGCCGCCCCCGGTTACGTCTCTTGGGCCTCGACGAAATACCCCGGTGCTAATCTGACGAACTCCGCTGCCGACCTAGACGGCGACGGTATGAGCAACTTCGCGGAATACGCCTTCGGTCTCAATCCCACCACGGGTGTGTCGCTCAATGCGGTCAGTCCCCTAGTCGGCTTGAACTTCAGTTATACCCGTACATCCAACACCGGCCTCACCTACAAGGTGTGGCACTCGATGAATCTGCAGGATTGGTTCTCGACGCTGGCGACCCAAGGCACCCCCACTTCCTATGGTGGCGAGATTGAGTCGGTTCCCGTGACGCTCGACAGCAGTCTGCTGGCCGAGCCGAAGCTGTTCCTGCGAGTCACTGCCGAGTGACGCCCTAACTGCGGGTGTGCCTGTTGTGCCGAATTTGGCAAACTCCAGGCCGCCCGTGGTCCTTGACAAATCAGCCGAAAGCCCGGGAGTCATGCTCCCGGGCTTTTTGTTTCGATAGGACAAACATGAATCAAGTTGTGACGCGTTTCGCAGTTACGTTTTCACCCGTTCCGGTGCTGGGTGGTTCGCTGATCCTATTTACGCGGGCTGTGTTTTCCCCATCTTTACCATTCTGCGGAGCGGGCGAATTGCGCCGGTGGGGAAGGAATTTGTCGGGAATGGTGAGTTCTCGCTTGTAGCGGGAGTCTACGACCGTTGTACTTTTTCCGAGAAGCGGGTTTTTCATTCCAGAAAACCAGCGACGGTCACAGACCACCGCTACAACCACCTTTTCCATGCCCGCCATCAGCCTATTTGAAGAAAAGCAGGTCCGCCGCGCGTGGAATGCCGCTGAGGAGAAATGGTATTTCTCCGTGGATGATGTCGTCGAAATTTTGACCGGCTCGGTCAATGTGAATGACTACATCAAGAAGCTGAGAAAACGCGACCCAGAGATCCACCGCTACTGGGGGACAAATTGTCCCCTGGTTGCAATGACCGCCGCCGACGGTAAAAACCGGAAAATCCGGGCGGCACACACGGAAGCCTTGCTTCGCATCATTCAGTCCATCCCATCGCCCAAGGCGGAGCCGTTCAAGCGCTGGCTGGCCAAGGTCGGCTTCGAGCGGCTGGAGGAGATCGAGAATCCGGAACTCGCCGCCAAGCGCATGCGGGAGATCTACCAGCAGAAAGGCTACTCCGAGGAGTGGATCGAAAAACGCATGCGCGGCATCGCCGTGCGCGACGAACTCACCGACGAGTGGAAAAAGCGCGGCGTGAAGGAGAGCAAGGAATTTGCCATTCTCACTGCGGAGATCAGCAAGGCCACCTTCGGCATGACCCCGGCCGAGTATAAGGAGTTCAAGGAACTCTCCAACCCGAAGGAGAACCTGCGCGACCACATGACTGATCTGGAACTCATTTTCACCATGCTCGGCGAAGCCTCCACCACCGAGATCGCCAAAAAGCGCGGCGCACTGACTGCTTGGAAGGCAAACTAGAAATCCTCACTCATGCCAAAAACCCCGCTTATCGATAAGCTCGCACCTATCTTCATCGGTGGCGTATGGATTTTTCACGGGCTTTACAGCAAGATCCTCGACGGAATCCCGCGTCACAAGTTGATCGTCGGGCGTATCCTGGGCGAATCATTTGCCGATATCGCAACTGTGATGATTGGAGTGATGGAAATCCTTCTCGGTTGCTGGGTGATTTGGGGTAAACATCGCAAAATCAACGCCTCTATCCAAACGCTTGGTTTGGTCTCGATGAACACGCTTGAGATCATTCTCGCCAAAGATCTTCTGATTTCAGCCGCAGGGATGGTTGCGCTGAATCTTTGTTTCATCGCACTGATTTGGTGGTGGGCCACCCGCGAAAATCATTTCAACCAATCCAACTGAATCGCCACACAAGCGCAGAACAAAACGGTTAGAGCGGACCAGATAAATGCGAAAAGGATATGCACGAATGTTTCCAAGCGTTTTCCTCGCCACAGATCCGAGCGGTAAACAAAGAATTGGAAATACAATCGCGTTGCCCAGAACAAGGCAAACGACCCAGCGATCCACATTCCTGCCGGACTTTTTTCCAACAAAACCGAGGGCATCAACAAGCAAGGCAGCCCCATTAGGAAAATAATTAGGCAAAGAAAAAATGTGTGAACATGAAACACCTGCTCGTTCACCGGACTCAGCTTGCGACCGTCCTCTTTCCATTTCAGCGTCCTGCCGATGGGAATGTGAAGAAAGGTCAGCAGGATCAATCCAGCGCCCGCGATTCTAAGTAGGACGGACAAAATTTCGTTCATGATTTTTCAAGGACTGTGACGCGTATCCAGAGCGTGATGGGAAAACTTTTTGCCTCCCGAAGTCCCGCAAGCTTCCAGCTTTCCCGCCAAGCCCTTGCGCTGTGGAAATGAAGAAACCCAGGTCCAAATGCTAGGAAATTTGCAAGGTCACGCTGATGCTCCACGAGAACGATTTTACCGCGAGCACCTAAACAACGCTCTGCCTCACGGAACCACGCAGCCCTTTCCTCTACACTGCGGAATTCGTGAATCGCTAGAAAACCGAACACCACATCTGCCCATTCGCCATCGACCGACCAACGATCATGCGGCATAGCAAGCGTCCCAGCTGCGGGCGGAAACCATCTGCGTGCCCGTTGAATTGATGCCTCGGTCATCGAAGCTGGATCGAAGTGATCCAAAACGCGCCATTCCGTTTCAGGTGTTTCTTGCTTCAATAAATCCGATGCATCATCGAAGCCCGAGTGGCAGAAAATCATTCGTTTCCGCTCAGTTCCTTCCAACGCTTTGGCAAGCCACTTCCAACGATACAAATTAGATTGATCGTAAACCCAATACGATACTCCAAGCGAAATAAAGATGAAGTAAGACGAACCTAACAGAATCAAAACCGCAGCGACCATTAACCACGTTTCACGAAATACAAAGAGGGCAAGAATTGCTAAAACCATGATCACTGCCGCAGAAAAATAGAACGGCCAGTTGAACCGGACGATCGATAGCACCCCTTGCCAAGACGTTCTATTTTTCATGATTTTCCTCCTGGATTCACGATACGTCCACGCTCCCAGCGATAGTCCACATTCTGAACCACAAATGCATTAGCCAGAATGGGAGTGACACCACGCAACGGTGTTTCCTCGAATAAACCGACCTGCCAACTTATCACTTCAACCGGCCTTGGTTTCCACGTTTCGCGACTGCCCTCGACCACGACAAATGAACCGTCCCCTCGCGGGCTGAATGTGAAAGGCATCGGCCCTGCGAATCGCCGCGCCGTTCTCCAGTCTGGAAACGGCGAGCTTGCCGTCAGTTTGGTGTCTGGGTTGGTATCATCAAAACACAGGTCCAAGGTGACCTCACCATTGGGTAGCGTTGAAACGACCCGAGTGCCGCCTTTTTCGTTTTCCAGACGCACGTTCACTAAACGATAATTGTAACCTGTCATCAGATTGCCTGACTTCACCATCCGTTGTTTGTCGGTCTCACTGCGAATGATTTTCAATCCTCTCAAACGCCTGCCGCTTTCATCCTCCAATCGAGTAAAAATTCGATATCCAGCCAAGAAAAAATCCTGACCAAGAAAAGCGGGAAAACCCGCAGGCCGGAGTCCACGAGTCCAGACCATGGCCACGGTCACAAATCCAAGGCCTTCATAAACATCTAATTCCAATCCCGATGGAACCATTTCTTTTAATATTTCTTCAGGAAAAGCAAACGACACTGCAACCACCCGATCAAAATGCGCAACTACTGGAAATGGATGCTGTCTGAGTGAAATCATGAAGTAGGTCAACGAGACATGAGCAGTTTGCGTAATGGCTGTCACGGCAAACTATTTCATTTGGTGCAGTAACCTCTTTTTCAATGATTAAATCCTATCCTCAAACGCTTTTCCTTATCGCATGGATGAATTTCAAGTCGTCCAACGAAGCGACGAATTGGGTATCGAATCCGAGGTTTCTGAAACGGGAGAAAAACTGATTTACGCCGCCGAGCGAGGCTGCGCCTGGGGTGTCGCCGTGGTAGGCTTTGTCGGCGGCGATGGGATAGGTCCCGCGGAAAGACTGAACCGCTAATGAACACGTATGAACGCGATTTTTTCGATAAAATCGAGCTGCGACAATTAAGTAGATGCTTCAGCGCGGGCTATTGCGAGGATTTCCAGAGTTCCGTGCTGGTTGCACCATTGAGTAATATATTCAAAATCTAAGCGCTCGCCTTTTCTCTTCATGACATTGATGACATCATCATAATCCTTGGAGCGGGCGGCAGTCTTGAGCCAGCGAAGTTTTTGGACGATGACATCCTCCGCCGTGGCAACCCATGTAATCATGCCATTGAATAGCTCCACTTTAATTTTTCTGGAAAAACGCATGCGATCAAATTCATCATCACTCAGGTGAAACACTTCGATCTCAAACATTGTTCCGGCGACCTTGATGATTTCTTTGCGCGTGGCAGTTACCATTTCGAATCCACCTTGTGGATTTAGAGTTAATCCATCCGGTAATTTTTCTGAAAGTAGTTTCCATGCTGATGCGTCAAACTGAAGAACGATACCTGCGTCTTTTGTAGATCTTGGGATGCCATGATAGTTTGATGAGAAAGAACCCACGATCATATAGGCAACGTTCGCTTCGTTTAGTAAACGAGTAAAAGATTCGAGAGCTTCGGTCGCATTCATAAACTAGGCAGCGTTACCGAGAAATCCGCGAAGCTTTTCGAGAAGCTCCGATTCGGAAAGCTCAGGATAATCATTCTTTAGGCCGGCCAGACTGATTGCGCAGGCATAATCAAAAAGTTCGGCTCCAGCGAAAATAAGTTCGTGGTCGCTCATTTGGTCTGCCTGCCTGATTTTTCGGGCATAACATTCGGCAGCCTCTTGGCGGATCTGCTCTTCGGTGATTTCCATGACTGGGATGATAACTAAGAATGAGGAAACTTGAAGTTGGTTTTTTGGATTTACGCGAGGTCAAAGAGCAGCGCCTCCGCATCTTCTGTGGCGGTGAAAACGAAAGTGCCGGGCGTTCCAGAGCTGGCGGCGTCGCCGGGGAGAAGCGTTGCATCATCGGCAGTGAGGTTGCCTTTGATGAGTTGCAGCCACAAGCCACGGCTGTTGGAGATAACATGGGAAACGCTTTCTCCCAGTTTCAGGCGAACTCGATACACATTCACATCCTGATGGATGGTCGCGGAATCTTCGCGTCCATCAGGTGAGATCACCAAAACTTTAGGTTCGTTCTCTGAATTAGCAGATGGATGCCATTCGGTATAGGATGGCTGTAAGCGGTTGGCGTTCGGCTGGATCCAGATTTGCAAGAGGTGCAGCGGCTCGGTGCGTGAGGGATTGAATTCCGAGTGTGTGACTCCAGTCCCAGCGCTCATGAGTTGGATTTGGCCGGGCTTTAGCTCACGACCATTTCCCATGCTGTCTTTGTGCGCGATGGTTCCGGATACGACGTAACTGAAAATTTCCATTTCCCGATGCGGGTGAGTGGGAAAACCTGTGCCTTGGGCGACGATGTCCTGGTTGATCACTCGTAGGCTACGGAAACCCATGTGGGCGGGATCGTAGTAATCCGCAAAGCTGAACGTGTGATAGCTATCTAACCAACCGTGATTGGCGTGCCCCCGTTCGGATGATCTGCGGATGGTGAGTTCGGATGATTTCTGCTTCATGACATCGTCACCATGCCACGTTATGCTCTTTCGTGAATCGAAAATTTTTTGCAATTTACTTACCATCCCACTCTGCATTTTGAATCGCCATCAGGCGTTTCACTTCATCAGGTTTTTGGCTGGCGAGGTTGGTTTTTTCCAAGGGGTCGGCTTTGAGATCGTAGAGTTCGGTTACGGTGGGGATGGTGTGAAACGGTCTAGTGGGTTCTGCTGGGCCAGGGATGATGAGTTTCGAAAATCCATCGATCACCACGCAAGCATACAAACTTTTGCCGGGTTGTTTGAGATCTGCGATGTCGTGGCAGTAGGACTCTACGAAAATGGATTTGCGTTTAGACATCGCATCGCGATCTAACAGGTTAATTCCAGGGAGATCGGCTGGAGCTCTAACACCGGCGAGTTTGAGAATCGTGGTAGGGAAATCGGTGATGTGAGCAAGTGTCGCGTCATCGCGGAGAGGTTTCACTTTTTCCGGCCAGCGGACAAACATAGGGGTGCGGATTCCCATTTCATAGGGAGTCATTTTTGCGCGACCGCCGTTGTAGCCTTGCGCTGCGTTCCAGCCGTTGTCTGCGAGGTAGAGGATGACAGTATTTTTCTTAAGATCATTCTTGGTGAGGTAGTCATCGAGTTCACCACACGTCTGGTCAAACCATTCGATCATCGCGTAGTATTTTTCCGCTGCGAGCGTTGGTCCTTTGCCGGTGTATTTCGCTAAAATCTCTTTCGGTGGAGTGTGAGGAGCATGCGGCATGAGCGGCGCGTACCAGATGAAGAAAGGCTTTTTTTCTTTGTTAGATGTTTCGATGAAATCGTAGATCGGTTGCATGCCTTCGCGACCGATGGTGAGCCCGTCTCCGCCGTGTCGACCTTGTTTGCCAGTCATGCCATGGGTGAAGCCAACGTCTTTAAATGTAGCGTTCCAGAGTTTACCTGTTTGAAAGGTGAGATAGCCGGAATCGGTCAGTGCTTTCGGAAGCATAAGCGAGTTGCCGAGCAGTTGATCCGTGAGGGGTTTGCGATTGGACTCCCCCGAAAACTGCGGTGCTTTTTCTGATAAATCATTTCCGGTAATGCCGTGATTACGCGGCATTTTTCCTGTTAGTAAACAAGCAAGCGATGGCGAGCAAACGGGCATCACATAACCTCGGGTGTAAACGAGGCTCTCGGAAGCGATACGATCTAGATGCGGAGTTTTCACAGTTTCATGGCCCATGAAGCCGTAGCCATCAAACGCATGATCATCTGAAATAATCAGAATGATATTCGGCCGCTCCGCTGTGGTTTCAGAAAATCCGATGGAGCAGGTGAAAATGAGTGTGAGGAGTGAACAGAGAGTTTTCATGGGTTGTAAGAATACTGGAATGGAATTGCACAGCTTTCGATCAATTATAAGCGGCGCGAATCAGCCCCCTTTTTCCCTTCCCAGTCCGACTCCCCAGTGTATTGTCCACTTCAGATGAAAAAGCAAATTCCTAGAATTATTCGAATTACATTTGCAGGCTCCGTTGCAGCTCTTTGTGGATGGATGACATTTGCGAGCAGTGCTCTGGCACAACCCGTTGCGGCCGCTGCCGCGCCGCGTTTGCCCATCACTTCGATCACGCTCTATCGATCGGGAGTGGGATATTTCGAACGGCACGGACTGATCAAGAGCGGAGATTCGGTTCAGTTGCGTTTTGCACAAGATGAAATCAATGACATGTTGAAGTCGATGGTGATCTTCGATCCGCAGCAGGCGCTCGAATCGATTTCCTATGAATCGAACGAACCACTTGCGCGTCAACTTGCGAGTTTTGGCGTCGATCTATCAGACAATCCCACTCTCGCAACAATATTGGGAAGGCTTCGAGGGACGAAAGTTCGGTTTGTGACCGCAGATGGGCCGATTTCTGGAGTCGTGCTTGGCAGCGAGATGCGTGAACAAGCCCAAGGAAGCGCACAAGAGGCGATTTCAATTCCATTTGTGAATGTGATCACAGAGAGCGGCGTTCGATCTGTCAATTTGACCACCATCGTTTCAGTGCAACTGGAAGATCCAGCGCTCAACGGAGAATTGATGAAGGCGCTTGCTGCGCTGGCGGCGCATAGCACTGATCGATTCAAGAATGTTGGGCTTTCATTCGGTGGAACTGCCGCTCGCGATGTGAAGATCGCATATGTGAATGAGATGCCCATTTGGAAGACCAGTTATCGATTGGTGCTTCCTGATGAATCGAAGTCGAAGGAGCAACCAATGATTCAGGGTTGGGCCATCATTGAAAACACGACTGACGATGATTGGAGCAACATCCAGCTCGCGCTCGTTGCCAGCCAGCCCGTCAGTTTTGAAATGAATCTTTCGCAGTCCCTGCACATCAATCGACCTCGACTTGATGTACCGACGGTTGCAGGCGCTGCGCCAAGAATTTATCAAGATGGAGATGCGTTTGCGGACAAGAAGGAACTGCGTCAAGCAATGGCGGCTCCAACTGGATCTGCATCTCCTCCAGGTGCGATGCTAAGTCGGGAGAAGAAGAGTGCTAGAGCAGGCGGTGGCGGTGAAAGCAGAGAAGCATTTGGAGCCGTAGCGATGGCCGACGGTGCAAGCAACGAAATGGAAATTGCAAAGTTGTCATCCGAAGAACTTTGGAAACAGTCAGCGATTACGCAGGCACAATCAAGTTCCGTAGGCGAAGCATTTCAATACACGATGAAGAATCCAATTTCGATTGGTCGACAGCAATCAGCGATGCTACCAATTCTAACCTCTGCGATTGATGGGCGGCGCGTTAGCATTTTCAATCGCGCAGATGGGATCGACCACCCAATGCGTGGAGTCGAACTGACAAATTCCACAGGCTTACAACTGATCCCTGGTCCAGTCGCGGTCTTCGATGCGTTTACCTATGCAGGTGATGCTCAAGTTGGATACATGACTCTCAACGACAAACGATTGCTTGCATACGCGGTCGATCTTTCTGTCAGTGCTGCCGTGCAAGATGAAAGCACGGATACGATGCGCTCGATTCGGATCGTGGATGGCTTCATCGAGGAGACGCGCAAACAGGTTCAGCGAACTTCATTTGCATTCAATAATAAGGATGCTGCTCGCGGACGGACGATGTTGGTGGAAACTGCGAAGATCCAGGGTTGGGAGTTGGTAGAACCCAAGAAAGCTGCAGAAGAAACGCAAAGTTTGTACCGCTTCGAATTGACCTTAAAACCAAGCGAAAAGGCGACGTTTGTCGTTGCCCAAGAAAACACTTTTCTTTCGCGCATCGCCGTCGCTGAGTACGACATGGCGACACTGCTTGCGTATGCATCGGACAAGAAAGCTTCGCAGGCGGTCATAGAAGCAGCGAAAAAAGCTGCTGCGTTGTTGGCCACGATGAATGCCACCGCTGCGCGCATTGCTTTGCTTGGTCAAGAGCGCCAGTCGATCGATGCTGATCAGAATCGAATCCGCCAGAACATGGCATCGATCGGTCGCGACACAGAAGTCTATCGGCGATACTTGACGAAGTTCAACGAACAAGAATCGCGGCTTGAGGCGATTCTTGTTCAAACCACGAAGGAACAGACGACACTCAAATCGCAGCAAGATGCGATGAATGATTATCTCCGATCGCTGAACGTTTCTTGAAAGTCCTCGTGGTTCGCCTGAAAAGTTATGGTTGCTATCGCCCGCGCTGATAGATCGCAGCGCATGCAACAAGTCCGAGTGCGACCCCCTCTTTATGCCTTCCCAGACCGGCTCCCCAGCGTATTCTCCGCGCTAGCTAAAAAAGCAAATTTCTAGCATTTGCGCCTCGCATTTGCCCTCCTCCTTGGCGCCACGGAGCTGCTCAGCTTCGATAAAAACCAGCGCAGCACGGCACTGGCGATTTGTCTTGCGGTGAGCCCCTCGCTCTGCAGACTGCT
>Ga0209190_1002065_pt1 | contig 13755 bp, 24 predicted proteins | sample M_140205_XF_Meta_FD_187315 | JGI IMG/M metagenome (GOLD analysis project Ga0209190, IMG submission 187315) | Freshwater microbial communities from Lake Montjoie, Canada to study carbon cycling - M_140205_XF_MetaG (SPAdes) (version 2) | ecosystem: Environmental > Aquatic > Freshwater > Lake... | reverse complement strand
AAGCAAAAACAACTTTATTTTATTAATAATATTAAAGATATAGTACAACTAAATGACAAATATAAAGAAAGTATTCAAGGAGAAGAACCCCGATTGGTGCTCCCTTTTTACGATAACAACAATGAGCTATCTGGGGTTACCTGTAGAGCCTTACGCGGTGAGACGCTTCGTTATATCACTATCAAAGTTAAAGACGGTGTACCGCTCCTATTCGGTATAGACTCTGTAAATAAGAGTAAACCTATATACGTGGTAGAGGGTCCTATTGATAGCTTGTTCTTAGATAATGCAATTGCTGTAAGCGGTACATCGTTTGGAAAGCTCAATGAGACCGGGCTAGATAAAGATAAATTGATTGTCGTGTTTGATAACCAGCCTCGTAATAAAGAAGTATGCAAGTTGATTGATAAAAACATAGAACTAGGTTATAATGTAGTTCTGTGGCCGCAAACGATAGTTGAAAAAGATATTAATGAGATGGTAATGGCCGGTCACAACGTTAAGAAGATTATTAAAGATAATACGTTTACTGGGTTAACCGCTAAGATGAAATTTATTGGGTGGAAACGATGTTAAGAAGTATCAAATAATAAATAACTACAATGTGGATATTCAACTTTTTTCCTGATAGCTTCTTTCATGCCTTTAGCATACTCGGTATACTGGCGATTTTAGCCAGTATGTTTCTCAAAAGAATTCCCCTGGTCGATACCTATTACATTCCAATTCGAATAGTTGGTTTTGTAGTATTAGCTTTTGGTATTTTCTTTGAAGGTGCAATTTACAATAACAAAGAGTGGGTTGCCAGGGTAAAGGAGATGGAAGCCAAGGTAGCGGCCGCTGAAGTTGAGAGCAAAAAAGAGACTATTAAGATTGTGCAGAAGGTAGTAGTTAAGAAACAAATAGTTAAAGAGCGCGGAGAGGACATAATTAAATATGTAGACCGTGAGATAACTAAATACGATAACACATGTGCGGTACCAAAAGAGTTTGTTAAAGCCCTTAACGATGCAGCCAAGGAAGTAAAATGAAATACCTACTACTCATTTTACTACTTACCGGTTGTACAACGGTTCCAGTTACTGCAAAATTTCCAGAAGTTCCTACCGAGCTATTTCTAAAGTGTCCTGCACTTAAGCAACTAAATGAAGATGTAAAGCTTAGTGATATAGCGAAAAACATTACATACAATTACACACTATATTATGAATGCGTGATCAAGCACGATGCCTGGATTGAATGGTATCAGTCACAAAAAAAGATTTTTGAATCAGTTAAATAAAAATAACAAGTAGGTAAAATAAAAGCTATGAGTAAAATACATGGTATTACGGTAGACTATTCTCGCGACGCTTTGTTTGATACACTGGGTGTATTGCGTCTTAAGGAATCGTATATGCGTGATGACGAGACATCGCCGCAAGAAAGATTTGCGTTTGTATCAAAAGCATTTGGAACGGATGAAGCACATGCCCAGCGTTTATACGATTATTCTTCTAAGCATTGGCTTAGTTATTCTACTCCTATTCTTTCGTTCGGTAGGTCCGCGAGAGGTTTGCCTATTAGCTGCTTCTTACCTTATCTTGATGATTCCAGCGCTGGTCTCGTTAACACCCTATCTGAAGTAAATTGGCTCAGTATGCTAGGTGGAGGAGTTGGAATTGGTATTGGAATTCGCGCATCGGATGATAAATCGGTTGGAGTCATGCCCCACCTTCGTACATATGACGCATCATCTCTCGCTTACAGACAAGGTAGGACTCGTCGTGGTAGTTATGCCGCTTATCTTGATATTAGTCATCCGGATATTCTCTTATTTTTAGAGATGAGAAAACCAACTGGTGATCCCAACATGAGGACCCAGAACCTGCACCACGGTATTAATATCACCGACGAGTTTATGCAGTTAGTCGAACGTAGTATGATTGATAAGGATGCAGACGATTCCTGGAACCTGGTCGACCCGCATAATAATGAAGTAAGAGAAGTAGTATCTGCTCGTGAACTCTGGCAACGTATTCTTGATATGCGTATGCAGACGGGAGAACCTTATCTGCACTTTATTGATACAAGTAATAAACATATGCCAGAGTTTCAAAAGAAACTTGGTTTAAAGATTCGTCAATCTAATTTGTGCTCAGAAATTATCTTACCTACTGATAAAGAAAGAACTGCAGTATGTTGTCTATCTTCATTAAACCTGGAGTACTATGATGAGTGGAAGAACGATACTTTATTCCTTCGTGATGTTGCTGAAATGCTTGACAATGTACTTCAGTATTTTATTGATAATGCTCCTACCACCGTTGAACGTGCAAGGTTCTCTGCCATACGTGAGCGCTCTATTGGTATCGGCGCTTTGGGTTGGCATGCTTATCTACAACGAAATAACATCCCATGGGAAAGCGCCATGGCCGTTGGAAGAAACAAACAGGTCTTTAAACACGTCAGAGAAGAACTAAATGAAGCTAATCAACAACTTGGAAGACTTCGCGGAGAAGCACTTGATGCAGTGGGGACAGGGCAGCGCTTTAGCCACCTTATGGCTATTGCTCCTAATGCTTCTAGTTCAATTATCATGGGTAACACTAGTCCTAGTATCGAGCCTTACCGTGCTAATGCATATCGTCAAGACACTCTTTCCGGCTCTCACCTAACAAAGAATAAGTGGTTAGATATTATTATTAAAGGTAAATGTGATGAAGACAGCAAATTGGACTATAACGACATCTGGTCAAGTATTATCGCAAACGATGGATCTGTTCAACACCTCGATATACTCGACCAATGGCAGAAAGACGTATTTAAAACTTCCATGGAGATTGACCAGAGATGGCTTGTTCAGCACGCCGCCGATCGTCAAGAATTTATCGACCAAGCGCAATCACTCAATCTGTTTTTCCGTCCGGATGTAAACATTAAGTACTTACATGCTGTGCATTATCTTGCTTGGAAGTCCGGGCTTAAGACCTTGTACTACTGCCGTAGCGAGAAGATTGGTAAAGCAGATAAGGTATCTAAACGAATTGAGCGGGAAGTAATCAAAGAATTAGATATGAAGGCAATTATTGACGGGGATGTATGTATAGCCTGTGAGGGCTAGATGAAAACAATTGCACTTTTTAGAGATGATTCCTCTAAGGAAGCTGAAGAGTGTGGGGACGGTATTATGTTTGCGTTATCCCCGCATTTCAATATTAAGACATTTACCCAAGAAGAATGTCTTCCTGAAACTTTTAAAAATGTAGATCTTTTAGCATTCCCTGGAGGTGTAGGAGATGCTGATGATTATGATGGATTATTTCTTCGTAAAAGAGCAAACGCTGTAGCCGAGTTTGTAACGGGCGGCGGGGCCTATCTCGGTATTTGTGTTGGCGCTTATTGGGCTGGTAAACACTATTTTGATATTTTGGATGGTGTTGATGCCGTTCAGTATATAAAAAGACCTAGCGCGGATATCAAAAAATGTTACAATAAAGCAGCTCACATAGTATGGAAAGGTAAACCTGAAAGAATATTTTTTCGAGACGGGTGTGCTTTTTTAGGTGACGAAAATAAATTTGAAACAGTTGGATTATATTTTAATGGTGATCCAATGTGTATCAAACAAGGTAAAATAGGTGTGATGGGTGCATGTTTAGATTCTCTAGAATCCTGGTATAACGAAAAACATACAAAGCCTTATTGGCATAAAGGCAAGCATCATAAATTATTATTAGAATTTGTAAACGAATTAATTAACAGTAAATAAAATGTCAAGAAAAAATCAAAGTAGACTTACAGACGAACGCAGTTCATTTAAGCCATTTAATTACCCATGGGCATACGATGCTTGGTTAAAACATGAGCAAAGTCATTGGCTTCACACAGAAGTTCCAATGGTGGAAGACGTTAAAGATTGGAAGAGTAAGTTATCTAAAGAGGAAAAGATGTTCCTCACACACATCTTTAGATTCTTTACACAAGGGGATATTGATGTTGCAGGTGGTTATGTAAACAATTATCTTCCTTACTTTCCTCAACCAGAAGTACGGATGATGTTGCTTGGCTTCGCTGCCCGTGAAGCTTTACACATTGCTGCCTACTCACATTTAATTGAGACTCTAGGACTACCTGAAACGATGTACAATCAGTTTCTTGAGTATGCAGAGATGAAAGAGAAGCATGACTATGTTCTGGACATTTCTCAACAAAACTCTACTAAAGAAAATACAGCAAAGCATATTGCAGTGTTTTCTGCGTTCACAGAAGGAATGCAACTGTTCAGTTCATTTATTATGTTGTTGAACTTTCCTCGTCATGGAAAAATGAAGGGGATGGGGCAGATTGTTACTTGGTCAATCGTTGATGAGACTCAACACTGCGAAGGAATGATTAAACTATTCAGAACATACATTCAAGAGAATCCGGAGATTTGGAACGATGAGCTTAAAGGACAATTGTACACAATTGCTGAAAAGATGGTTCTACTCGAAGATAGGTTTATCGATCTGGCATTCAGCATGGGTGGTATGGATGGTCTTAACGCTGATGACGTTAAACGTTACATCCGCTATATTACTGATCGTCGCCTTATTAGTCTTGGTCTTAAGGGAATTATGAAGGTTAAGAAAAATCCTTTACCTTGGGTTGAGGAAATGATTAACGCTCCTACTCATACTAACTTTTTTGAAAATAGAGCGACAGATTATGCTAAGGCAGCTCATACCGGTTCATGGGATGATGTATGGGGTCGGGCTGCTTAAATTAAATATTACTTTTATAAGATAGTAAATGATAACTGAAAAATTAGTTAAGACGTATATTATACCGGACTGCGAAGAACTTAATAAAGTATTAAAACAAAAAATACTGGATTTTGGTGACGATCAGGATAGACGAACTAATGTAAAGGCGTTCATGACAACGTACTTTATTAATAGAAGTCCAAAATATGATTTTTACCCGTTTACAGAATTTAAAGAGTTTTATAGACAGGCCCATGGTGATTATATTACCAGTTTATATGACCTTAATATAAAACAAGATGTGCTTTACTCTCCTATACAACAAATATGGGGGGCTGTATATAGGAAAGGCGACTATACTATAGAACATAATCATTCTCCTTTTCATATATCGTTTGTATATTATGTTGAGGCAGGTGAAGATAGCGCACCTTTAATTTTTAGAAGTATTGATGCGATTGTCAAACCAAAAGACGGTATGTTAGTTCTATTTCCGAGTTGGTTAAAGCATGAAGTACCAGAACATACAAGTGTAACAGATCGTGTAGTTATTGCTGGTAATTCATTTCAATGAAGGAAAAATATATTATTGCACACATGAAAGCGGCGCAGGTTTATGCTGATCTCTCTACCGCTGTGCGTCTCCAAGTTGGCTGTGTCATTGTAAAGGATAATACTATTATAGGTATTGGTTACAATGGCATGCCATCGGGGTGGGGTAATGTATGTGAGACGGTTGGCCATAAAGACTTTACTGGTACCGTGCTCATGAAGTCTAAGCCTGAAGTACTTCATGCTGAAACTAATGCAATTGCTAAAGTATCCCGGTCTTCTAATTCTACGGAAGGAGCCGATCTTTTTGTAACTCATGCCCCTTGCCTTGAATGTGCAAAATTAATATATCAGTCAGGAATTAACTCGGTTTTTTACAGGGATACATATCGTAGTGAAGAAGGTATTAAATTTCTAGAAAAATGTAACGTAGAGGTAAAACAAATTGGCTAATAACCATTATAACTGCGGTAGTTGTGACGCAGATTTTAAAATTAAACATTCTCTTGATGACTCTTATTATGAAGTAAATTTCTGTCCTTTTTGTGGCGGTGAAATTGATAATGAGGAAGAAGAGGAATCGGACGATTACGAATGAGCGATTGGCTATACAATGGTGAACCTTATTATGAACCTGGAGAATATTATGGATTTGTCTATGAAATTGAAAACTTGTTATCTGGTCGGAAATACATTGGGAAAAAGTTTTTCTGGTCTATCAAGCGAAAGCAAGTTAATAAGAAACGTAAATCGTACAAAGTCGAATCTGACTGGAAAGAATATTGGAGTTCTTCTGATGAGCTCAAAACAGATATCGAATCTCTGGGAAGAGAGAACTTCAAACGCACAATAATTCATCTGTGCCCATCTAAAGGCGTAACTAACTACTTGGAAGCCAAGGAGCAGATGTTACGGGCTGTTCTTGAAGACAGCAACGCCTGGTATAATTCTTGGATTCAATGTAAAGTAAATAAGTCACATCTAAGACCGTTACGTAACGCTTGATCGTAACTCAGATTTAGCATATAATAACGTATGTTAAGGAGATTATATGACTGATGATTTTGATGTTAAGTTTAATTACTTTGATAAGATTAAAGATGATGCAAGCTTTAGATCTATTTGGTCTATCTATGAAATAAGTAGTATGTACGATCTCTCTAACTTAGAGGCTGAAACCCTGATCTATAAAGATCATTGGGGTCATGAGCGTGCAGTATCGATCCCTTTACCCAGTGGTAACCTTAAGTGGTGGGACTTGTGGTATGCGGCAGATAAAGCTATAATTGAATCTGAAGATAAACATCATGTCTTTATTGAAGACTTTCAAAAGTCTCCTGACGGTAAGACGTTATTTTTGAGAACTGGAAGTTAATTATGAATGAAGTTAAAGCATACGGGTATGAACCTACTTACTATACTAATGCAAGCGAAGACGAACGAAAAGTATTTCGTGAATGGTTAGGTGGTGTGTTACGAATGCATTATGTTAATGTTCATTTTCGTAAGAAAGATGGTTCTATTCGTATTATGAACTGTACCTTGCAAGAAGGTAAGACGTTAGATTATGAAAAGAAAACCGATCGAGTTAAGACCGTGAGCGAGGATACTTGCCCGGTTTATGATATCGATAAGAAAGAATGGCGGTCATTCCGTTATGATGCTGTTACTGAAATTAGATTTAACCTAGGGGATGGTCTATGAGTAGAGTTATTGTAACCGAACCTCATGGTATTACCCCAGACTTAACTAATTATAAGTCTGCTCTTTCTCGTGCTTTTAATTTTTATAATCAAGATAAAGATAAAAAAGATGCACGTTTATATTTAAAGACTTATATTAAGCATAAGGGTATAGCTGTCGATATCGACGGGGTATCTGACAGTAATATTATTCTAACTTATGGCTGGTTATCACGTATGGTGTTAAACGGTAATACGTTAATAGAACGGCATAACGAAGACTTAGATAGTTATATTATTAATCTTAGTACAACTAAGCAAGTAATTAAAGTTGTTGTAGATAAAACGCCTCGTCCTTCTGTACGCGATTATATGCAAGATAAAATTGCAGAAGTGATCGGAGATCTTGAAGGTCAAGTAGATGCCTTTCTTAAAGAAGAAAAAGAGTTTGATCTCTATAATTATCTCCAGGCTAACTCTATTCCTAAGCCTTACTGTAAAGATATCGATGAGTGGGCTCGTAAACGAGGTATAGAGTTTACCGAAGTTTATAAGACCATGGATAAAGATACCAAGGATGGGTACTCTAACATCAGTCGACGTCAACAAGCTAACCTTGTTAAAATGTTTGGTGCGTTCATTGTAGATCTTGAGAAGTATACGCAGTTTAAGAAAGCTAATCGTAAACCTCGTGTTACTAAAGCCAAGCCTCCAGCAGTTCAGGTAGCTAGAATTAAGTTTAAGAAAGAAGATACTGAACTGGGTATTAAGTCCGTTAATCCTTCAGAGATGGTTGGAGCTTCCCAGGTATGGGTATATAATGTCAAGTATAAGAGATTGGCTGCCTATCGTTCAGACTCTGTACAAGGCATTCAGGTAAAAGGTTCTACCTTACAGAACTATGATCCGGATATGAGTGAGTGCCGTTCTATTCGTCGCCCGGAAGCGTTCCTTAAAGTATTACTAGATGCCAGTAAGGTGAAGTTGCGTAAACTTCTATCCGATCTCACAACCAAGGGGTACGATGTAACCGGTCGTATCAACGATGAATGTATTATTGTGAGAGTTATTAAATGATTGTTATAGACTATTCTCAGACTATTATCTCAAATTTAATGGCTGAGATTGGTAATAGAACCGATGTTGAACTTGACGTAAATTTACTTCGTCATATGGTAGTTAATACTATTAGAAGTCATAAAGTTAAGTTCGGTCGGGAATATGGTGATATTGTTATTGCTTGCGATAGTCGTAAATACTGGCGTAAAGAATACTTTCCCTACTATAAAGCCAACCGTAAAAAGTCTAGAGAAGATTCTGGCTTTAACTGGCCTCTTATCTTTGATTCTATTAACTTAATTAAAGAGGAATTAAAAACCTTCTTTCCTTATAAGGTTATTGAGATCGAAGGTGCTGAGGCTGATGATGTAATCGCCTCTTTAGTATACTGGTCTACATGGAATGATTTAAGAGAAGGTGTAGTGTTTAGTGAAGACGCTGCTAAATCTCTTCTTATTATCTCTGGTGACCATGACTTTAATCAATTACAAAAGTATAAGCATGTAAAGCAGTTCTCTCCCACTCTTAAAAAGTTTATTAAACCTGAAGGTAGTATCCATGAAGTGTTAATGGAGCATATCGTTAAGGGTGATAAAGGTGATGGGGTACCTAATATCTTGACAGCAGATGATGCTATTGTAAGCGGTGAAAGACAGAAGTCTATTACATCTAAACGTCTTCAAGAGTTCTTTACCGATGGCTTTATTGCATGTAAGACGGAGGAAGAGAGACGTAACTTTCACCGTAATAAGGTATTAGTAGATCTGTCTATGATTCCTCTTCACATTCAAGAAGAGGTTATAAATACATTTACGACATATCCCGTTAAGGATAGAGGCCTGTTGCTTGACTATTTTATGACTAATAGAATGAAACAGATGATTGAACATATCCAGGAGTTTTAATGCACCTACTAGTATCCGAAATTTTAGATAAATTTGAAGTAGCTAAGACACGAGAAGAAAAGATCGCTATCTTAAAGAATAACGTAACTGATCCGTTGTTAGTTTTACTTCGCCTTAACTACGATCACATGCTTAAGATGGATCTACCTGAGGGAGAACCTCCATTTAGGAAAGATACCGATAAGCCGATTGGATATAATGAATCCTCTCTTCAGTTAGAATTAAGACGCTTCTATGTTTGGTTAGACCCCAGGACTACTTTACCAAAACTTAAAAAAGAATCTTTGTTTGTAAATATGCTTGAAGGTATTCATTGGACTGAGGCAGAGGCTTTATGTCTGGCTAAAGACCGTAAGTTACATACAAAGTACAAGTCTTTAAAAGAAGATATTGTAAGAGAAGCGTTTCCTCAAGCTCTAACACCGAAACCGGTAAAGGTTAAGGAACAAAAAGTCCCTTTAGTATGAAATCTCTTTGGGTGTCGTTTCTTAAACGTTTCGAAAAACCTAAACCAAGTCCATGGTCAGTAAGTGATGACTTACCTGAACCAGAGAGATTTTATGATATAAGACAGGTAAGGTTACGTCAGCCCCGTAAAGGTTGACTTATTCTCTAGTTATATTATAATATATTATGATCTATTCTAATACTAAATCTAAAGTTAAACCTAAGACTATGCCTAAAGCCGAGCGCGAGGCGTATGCTAAGTGGTGTGCGAAATATGATATTAAACCTGAAGGTAAAGTTAAAAAGAAACCTATTCCTAATATGATAAAATTACCTGGTACTGTTTATACTCCTTATATTCGCGAGACTATTCGCTATCCTAGTTTAGATACCGGGCATAAGGGTGCTGTTAATACCGGTAAGACTGTTATGCGCTATACGGGCGATAAGATGCTCGGTGTTGCTACGATGCATAAGTCTAACCTTGTACCTATCTTTAGTGATGATAACGCGGTCGAAGTATCGCAGATGAGAAGATAAAATGAGTACATTAGTATATAATGCAATCCGTACCCCTGATGGTACAGTTCTAGAATCCAGGCATAGACATGACTATGTTACCTACCAAGATAAGAATGGTAAAGAGTATATGGTGGATGGAGGCCTAGAGTATACCAGGCGCAATGTCCATACTGATGCTCCTTACGAAGAGTTAAGCGTCTATACTACAGACGGTCATGATAGTGTTCGTGAGGTAATTAAGTGGGGTACGTATGGTAAAGATGGTAATCAACCTCTTACTCATATCTTACTTAAGGACATGAGTACAGAACATATTGAGGCATGTCTTGAGAATGTACCGTCAATGCACCCAGCATACAAAGAATCATTTAAAGAAGAATTGAAACTAAGGAGTTTATAATGAGTTTGCCTTCTGATCCCGCCGCTCGTAAAGCTATTAAGAAATGTATGGATGAGTTATCTGCATCTATGGCACGTATTGATGGTGAACGTGATTTTATTAAAGAAGCTATTGTTAATATTTGTGAAGAGTATGAAATGAGTAAAAAAACGTTTCGTAAGCTTGCCAAGGTTTATCATAAGCAAAACTTCTCTAAGGAGGTCGCCGAGCATGAGGAATTTGAAACTATGTATGAGCAGCTGACTGGGGAAACCAGTCTAGGTGATATTAACTAAAATGCATACAGTTTATAATCTAGAGATGCAAGTACGGGATAAAATGAACCGCCTTAAAAAGACCTCTCATGTTGGGGTATATGATTCTATTGAAGATATTGAAGTAGCAAAGGGTAAAATGCTTGAGATAAATCCTGAGAATACTTTTGACGTACATTCTATTGATCATCTCTTTGAATCGCCGCCTGAATTTGTATAAATAAAAATATGCCAACATATACATTTCGTAATAAAGATAATAAAGAGATTTTTGATAAGATTATGTCATGGGATTCCCGTGAAGAATACTTAAAAGAGAATCCTAATCTAGAGGTCATCATGGGCGCCCCTGCCATGGGTGATTCTGTTAGATTAGGTATTAGAAAACCTGATCAAGGCTTTAATGAAGTTTTGTCTAAGATTCATGCCGCAAATTATAAAAGTAACTTGTCGGATAAATTATCCAGAAGCTGATTCTGGGTATCTTTGTTATATAACTTAACGTAAAGGATTACAGGTAATACTGTAGTCCTTTTTTTATTTTTAAAGGGGAAACATGTCTACTAAAAGAGCTGCGAAACTTCCTATTGTTCATGACACCGAGGAAAGACACATAAGTTCAAGGGCCCAGACCAACAATGCACTTAGATTAAAAATTGACCATCTTAAAACATTTGCACCGTTAACAGATAATCAAAAAATATTTTACGATGCATATAAAAGAGGAGATTATTTCATGGCACTCCACGGGGTTGCCGGTACAGGTAAAACGTTTATTGCAGTATATAAAGCATTAGAAGAAGTATTAGACAAGACAAATCCTTTTAACAAAATTATTATTGTTCGTTCAGCAGTACAGTCCAGAGAGATGGGTCACCTACCTGGTGATATTGATGAAAAGCTAGACATATATCAACAACCGTATCGACAGATTTGTCATACGTTGTTCGATAGGAAAGATTCTTATGATAGGTTAGCCGAGCAAGGACATATTGAGTTTATTTCAACTTCTTTTATTCGTGGTATGTCATTTGACGACGCAATTATTATCGTCGATGAAATGCAAAATATGACGTTTGAAGAAATTGATACTGTCATGACACGGGTTGGTTACCGCTCTAAAATTATTTGGTGCGGAGACTATAGACAAACAGACCTAAATAAAAAGAAGAACGACGTTAGTGGTATATTGAAGTTTTTTGATATTGCGTACCACATGGGTGCGTTTACTAAAATAGAATTCGAAGCCGACGATATTGTAAGAAGTTCTTTAGTTAAAGACTATATATTGGCTAAGATTAGATACGAAGATTTGGAGACATAAATGAATTTTGATTTCGAGTTTAACGAGAATCATGTAAGACAGCTGGTACCAAGAGCATTAGGGGGTCCTGATGATTGGTACGAGAGTATGTGTGAGGCTTTACCTCAATACAATATCACCACAATACCAAGGGTGGCAGCTTTTATTGCACAATGCTCTCATGAGTCTGGTGGCTTCTCTACGTTAGAGGAAAACCTTAATTATAAGGCAGCAACATTAACCAGGATATGGCCCCAGCGCTACCCAACCGGTGTGGCAGAACAATATGCAGGTAAGCCGGAGCTTATTGCAAATAAATCATACGGTGGTAGGATGGGTAACGGACCTGAGTCATCTGGTGAGGGCTGGAAGTATCGCGGCCGTGGACTTCTTCAATTGACAGGTAAAGATAATTATCGCAATTGCTCTAAGTTTATGTTTCAGGATAATACATTGTTAGAGAATCCTGATATTCTTTTAGATGCGTACTATGCTATTCACTCCGCCTGCTGGTTCTGGCACAAAAACAGTCTTAACCAGTACGCCGATTCAGGTGACTTTGTTACTATGACTAAAAAGATTAATGGTGGTACCATTGGACTAGAAGACCGTAAGAAACATTTCGCCCACGCAGTTGAAGTATTATCAGGAAACCATTAAAATAACTTATGTTTAATCATGTACAACTTGACCGTGAAGTCCCCAAACTACAACAACTGAATGAGAACGGTACCCGTTATTATGTAACCCCGGAGGGGAATAAGTACCCCTCCATTACTACTGTCTTAGCTGCTTACAATATTGGATATATTATGGAGTGGCGTAAACGTGTAGGTGAAGAAGAAGCTAATAGAATATCTAGAACGGCATCCGGTCGTGGTACTAGAATACATACTTTATGCGAACAGTATATTGACAATGAGGTACCGGCATTTAAGAGTCCTTTAGACCAGGAATTATTTAATAAATTTAAACCTACCCTGCATCGAATCAATAACGTGTATGCTCAAGAGTTACGTATGTACTCTGATCATTTGCGTATTGCAGGTACGGTAGATTGCGTAGCGGAATTTGATGGTGTATTATCTGTTATCGATTTTAAGACGTCGAAGCGTCTCAAAAATAAAGAAGATATTGAAAATTATTTTATGCAATGTTCTGCCTATGCTATTATGTTTGAAGAACAGTTTAACATTCCGGTTGCTCAAACGGTAGTAGCAATTGCAGTAGATGACGAAGAGCCCCAAGTATTTGTTGAACGTAGAAATACCCATGTAAAGCGCTTAATGTACTTTCGGGACCTCTACGAAAGAAAGAGTGGATTAGTAGTGGCATCTGCAGTATAATCCATAGGTGGGCTTTTGAGATAAGGGTATAAATAATGTATAAAGTTAATTTTAAATCAGGTTCTTCTGCAACGTTCTATAAGTTATTTAAGACATTAAACGATGCAGAGCGTTATAAAGAGGTTATTGGAGATAGATTCGTCAGTCTCCAGTTTATATGATCGTACGAAGTTAATCGAAAGTAGTTCTGGACAGGGGTGCAAATCCCCTCAGGTCCACCAGAAGTATAATAGCAAGCAATTAGATCCCAGAGATGGATAATGTTCTAAGCGAGCAGTTAGTATACTTCTGATGGGCCTGTTCTAGAATCGACAGGGCGATAAGTACAAAGATGGACGATCCGACAGAGTTGTCGTTAACACTAAACAAAAATATCTGCAAACGAAAGTTCATACAGATTAGCAGCCTAAACACTGCTTAGGGTTTCGGTAGGTTTCCTCGTAACAGAATAACCTATCATTTTTTAACACTCATACACACAAAGGAGATTATTATGAGTAACATGACACCTTTCGAGATTCGTCTCGAACTTCTCAAAATGGCCAAAGATATGCTTGG
>Ga0209190_1002064_pt1 | contig 13757 bp, 25 predicted proteins | sample M_140205_XF_Meta_FD_187315 | JGI IMG/M metagenome (GOLD analysis project Ga0209190, IMG submission 187315) | Freshwater microbial communities from Lake Montjoie, Canada to study carbon cycling - M_140205_XF_MetaG (SPAdes) (version 2) | ecosystem: Environmental > Aquatic > Freshwater > Lake... | reverse complement strand
AGGTCAACAGGGCAAAGCACAAATTCAAGCTCTTGCTACACCTTACCAACAAAAAGGTGCAGAACTGCAAGCCCAGGCTCAGCGAGGCGAACTTACTCCACAAGCCATGCAGTCTTTGCAAGCAGCACAAGCACAGGCAGCACAAGGCGTGTCAGCCAGAGGCGGCGTAGGTGTTGCACAAGCTACTGCCCAAGTAGAAGCACTGCGCCAGCAACTGTTGCAGCAGCAATATGACTACGGTCTGAAGCTCTCCGGTATTGGTGACAACATTGCCCTGGGTGCTATCAAAACAGGTCTGGAAGCAGACAAGTATGTACAGCAGATCAATAATTCGTTCTATCAAAACATGGCATATATTGCTGCTGGCATGACACCAGGCTCAACAGGTGGAGGTCGATAATGGCTGAAGAACTTGCAACACTTCCGAAAACACCCGCCCTGCCAACAAAAGGTCGTATTGGCATGGCAGAAGCACTGGGTGTATCTGAACCATTCATGACACGCAAGGCTGAGCTACAGCCTAAGATTTCAGCGGCAGAAGGCGATATTGCAAAAGCTCAACAAGCTCAACAAGAAACTCTTTCAACGGGTAAGACTAAAGCCATGCAGCAATATGGCACAGAGACAGAAGCTGCACAGAAGGCTTATGAGGGCAAGCTGGAGGCTGAGCCTTTACCTGCATTTGTGCCCACAAAAGACACCATGCAAGACATTGCTGGTTTGTTTTCCGTTATCAGCGTAATTGGCGCTCTTGTTGGCGGCAGTGGCAAGATGGCTGCTCAGAGGTCTATGGGCGCTATGAACGGCATGATGGAAGGCTACCGCAAGGGTAAGGCTGACCAGTATAAACAAGAGCGCAATCAATTTGATGCCAACTTTAAAACCATGATTCAAAAGCACAGCGAGTTCCGCAAAGAGATGGAAGACGCTGTGAGGTTAGCCTCAACTAACAAAGAGGCTGGTTTTCAGGCTGCTGAGTTGGCGGCTACAAAAGCCGGTAGTGACATTGTAAAAGCCCAGTTGCGTAAAGGCGACTTGATGGGCGCTTACAAACTGGTTGACGAATCTCAGAAGGGCGCTAACGAGGCTGTCAAGTTGGAACAAAAAGCACGTGCTGAAGAAGAAAAAGCACGGCAACATCGTGCTGACATGGCTCAACGTGAACGTCAACAGCGTGAAACTATGGCTCAGCGTGAACGCTTAGCAACAATCAAAGCAGGTGGAGGTATTGGTGGCAAACCAGAAAAAACACCGTCTGATGTAGAGAAATCTGTTCGCCAAAATGCTTTGTTTTTAAGCAACATTGAAGGCATTGTCTCTGAAGCTGACAAGCTAATCAAAGAAGGCAACATTCGTGGCATAGGCGTGATTCAAGGAAAAATTCCATACGATGTTGCCCAGTTGTACATGACCAAAGCAGAGCGTGATTTCTTACAAGACTTCAACGCACTGACAAACCAGAAATTGAAAGACCAATCTGGCGCTACCGTCACAGGTGCTGAATTTGCTCGTCAACGCGGGGTTTTGCCTTTGCGAGATGATGACCCCAAAGTCATCCTTGACAAACTTAAAAATTGGGAACGATTGATTGCACAAGAGACATCTGTGTATGGTCGTGCTTATCCTGGTGTTATCCGTAAATACGGAATCACACTTGACATGCCAAGCGATAAATCAAAACTTGTTCCTGGTCTTGAGTACAAAACACCTAGAGGCACAATGCTTTGGGATGGCAGTAATTTCTTAGAGCCATCAGGAGAATAATTATGCCTAAATCATATTCTTTTGAAGAGATGTCTAGCCAAATACCAGGCGAGACAAGAGCTGCCCCTCCTGCCGAGCCCAAAGAAGACATTGGCCCTGTTGGTCGTGTTTTTCAAAAAGCAGGAGAAGCGGCAGAAGCTGTTGGCCCAATTGGTCTTGCTGCTGGTGGTGCTTTGAAATTGGCTGGTCGTGCCCCTAAAGCCGTGCAAATGATGGCAGGGCCGGTGCAGCGTGGTGCAAGAACTCTTGCTGAAGCATTAACGCCCACAAGTTTGCGGGGTTTGGGTAGTGCTGTTGGATCAGCAGGACTTGCTGGCGGCTCTAGTGAAATTGCAAGACAAATGGCTGAATCAAGTGGTGCTGGTAAAACAGGACAACAGCTTGCTGAGATGGCTGGTGGATTTGCCCCTAGTGGCGCATCAGCAGCGGCAAAACGTGCCACAGCCCCATTGGTTGAAGCTGCTGGCAAGAAGTTGTATTCGATACCAGAGGCAATCAAAACACCTGAGAAAGAAAGAATACTTGGTCAAGCAAAAGAAGCTGGATTGAGTGTATTGCCTAGCGAAATCCGTGAGTCAAGACCTCTCAAAATGATTGAACGCTTGATGCAACTTGTGCCAGGTTCTAAAGAAGAATTTATCAAGTTTGGCAGAGAAAATCAGACTGCTGCCAATGCTGCTATTGCAAAGGCTTTTGGTGGTGTTGAACCATCTTTTGCCCCTACAGCAATGAAAGCCGCAGACGATGCCTTGGGCAAAAGCTACAAAGATTTGTTGGAAGGCAAAACCTTTAGCGTGTCCAAACAAACTGCTGACAAACTAAGTGATGCGTTTAACCGCAATGAACAACTGCGTGAGTTTGCCGTGGGTAGCTCCAAGGTTGGTCAATTTGCACAATCACTCGAACAAGGCCAACAAGTTCCAGCACCTTTGTGGAAGGAAGTTCGTAGCGAAATTGCTGGCTACGTTTACAACCTTGAGGGTGCGCCAAAACAGGTTGGCAAAGAAGTTCTGAAGCAATTTGATGATTTGGCCCGTCAAGGTTTGGGAGCAAATGATTACAAAATCTTGCAAGGCATAGACAAAAAATATGCCGCCCTAAAATCTTTTGAAGACGCTTATGCAAGAAATCCAAACATCATCAAAGCTGGTGATGCAGACATTAACAAGTTTGCTCAGCAGTACGCTGGTGTAGAGCCAAATAATGTTTTGTACGGGCGCACAGAAGGCCGTGGTGGTTCATTTGTGCCTCTGACTGAAGTTGGTCAAACATATAACATTTTCAGCAAACCACGGATGTCACAAACAGAAGCGACAACTCTTGGTGGACTATTGCGTGCTGGCACTGGAATGAGTTTGATAGGTGGTGGATTGGCGGGTGGTATACCCTACCTTCCCGCTGCTGGCGCTATGACTATGGCAGCGCCACCAGTTGCACGTAAAGCCGCACAAGCCTATTTGAAGCCAGAAGAAACTGCTGCAAGGCTACGTCAATCAACACTGAGTCCATATGGTGCTATTCCTGCTGCCACCTCACAAACGAGGAAAGAGCAATGAGCAAGAAAAAAGAAAAAGGCATCAACGCAGATTTGGAAGCAGCTATCAACAAGTTGATGGCGCAGGTGATGACTGACCCAGAGGCCAGCATTACTGACAAGATGAAGGTCATAGACCGTGCCCTCAAGCTGGAAGCTCTCAAGATGAAAGATTCTGACTCAGAGTGGGGTTCTGGGTTTGGGTTGGACGATGATGACGAGAAGTGATAACATGATTATTCCGTTATCAAGAGGGTACAACTATGGATGCAACACAAATCATTCGCCTGGCGTTAGGGGTCATCTCCGACCGCTTAATCACCATCATGGCGCTACTCACATCGTGCGGACTGGCGTGTTACACGATGTGGGCGGGGGGTTGGGAGCGAGTGGCAACACTGGCAATTTTTGTAATTTTCGCTTATCTTACGGTAAGTATTAAGGGGAAACCAAATGAGTCTGAAACCTAAACATCCATCTTACAAACCAGAACAGAGCCACCAGCGCCCACATGAGGACAATCAGCAGATTGCAAAGTCTGTTCGTCCTCAGTTGCCCCGTGATGGTTCTATGAACGGACAAAACAATGTTGCAAAAAAGATGCCAGCAGGTTTTATTGCCGTCTGGGATTATGGCAACGGTGAGCAAACAAAGAGGTCACCCACATCTGGTGGCGGCAGCAAGGTGTACTGATGGCTAATAACATTGCTTTCCAAGCGCAGGGCAAGACTTATAAAGCTAACGTCACTACGTCTTCCCAGACCATCACAATCACGGCTGACAGCCCCTGCAATCAGATTTGCGTGGCTAATCACCAGCCTACAGGCGCTACCGGATACCCTGTTTACTTTGTGGTCAGCAACCTTGCGAACGTGACTTGCACAGTGCCAGCAAACGCATCCCCACAATATGCGCTGGTGTCTGTGCCTGGCTCTGTCAAGGTGTACACCGTTCCTTACCAATTCTCCTCTGCCAATATGTACATTGCTTTTATTGGCGAGGCTGCGTCTGAGTGTTACTTCACGCCTGGTGAGGGGTTGTAAATGACTTTAGACCCAGTATCAGCACTGCTTGATATTGGCGGCAAGGTCATAGACCGGCTGTGGCCTGACCCTGTTCAAGCAGCTACGGCAAAGCTGGAGTTAATTAAATTACAGCAGTCGGGTGAACTGGCTGCTATGGCTGGACAGTTAGAAATCAACAAGGTAGAGGCTGCAAGCGCAAGCGTGTTTGTATCTGGGTGGAGGCCGTTTATTGGGTGGGTGTGTGGTGCTGCCTGTGCTTGGAACTGGATAGGACTGAAGATTGCAATTGCAGTCGCAGCTTATTTTCAGCATCCTATGGCTTTGGCTCCGGCTGACTTGTCTGAGATGATGCCCGTCCTCATGGGTATGCTCGGTATTGGTGGTCTACGCACAATTGAAAAGCTCAACGGTGTGGCTAGGCAATGAACTTGACTGAACATTTCACGTTGGCAGAGTTGACATACACAGACCATCGTGAGTTTGACAACATGCCTAATGGACAAGAATTTGACAACCTCAAACGCCTGGCTGCTTTCTTGGAAGAAGTCAAAACTGTCCTGGGTGGCAAACCCATCATGGTTAACAGTGCCTTCAGAAGCAAGCAAGTCAATGATGCTGTGGGCAGCAAAGACTCTTCTCAGCATCGTATCGGCTGCGCTGCTGACATTCGTATACCCGCTATGACACCAGATGAGGTGGTGAAAGCCATCATTGCGTCTGACTTAGGTTATGACCAGGTGATACGTGAGTTTGACCGCTGGACACATGTATCTATACCAAATACGCATAACCTTGCGCCACGCAAATCAAAGCTGATTATTGACAAAAAAGGGACACGTTTGTATGCCTAGAAAGAAATCTCCCAACCTGTCTGTTGGCAGGGGTGAAAAACTCTCCGTCAAGGCTGGCGGGGGATTGACTGCAAAAGGCAGGGCTAAATACAATAAAGCTACTGGTAGCAAGCTCAAGGCTCCTACTAAGTCCGGCCCTCGACAAAAAGCCTTCTGCGCTCGTAGTAAGAGTTGGAAGGGCGAAAGAGGCAAAGCTGCCAGAAAGAGATGGGGATGCAGATGAACGCAAAGTGCGGTTTATATTGCAATATCAACAAGCGGCGTAAAGCTGGTAAGCCAGCAAAAAAGCCTGGGCAGAAGGGTTATCCCACTGCACAGGCTTTCAAGCGTTCTAAACGCACTGCCAAGCGTTAAGGCGCTGGAATCAGACCGCCTTCAAAGAGGTAGGTTCCAAAGTGCCCCAAGCTCACCCAGGGGGCTGCGTGGATCTTGATACCGTTGTCACGGGCTATTCGACAAAAAGCATAGTCTTCTGACAAGAGGCGCTCTGTCTCTGGCTCTATAAACACGGGGAAGTATTCGTAGATGCGGTCAGCAGCCAGTTGACCAGAAGTGTCGCCCACATCATTGATGTAGCTCTTCACAACGGGTTGCAACTTCTCAAACACTTCACGCTTAATCAGCATAAACCCTGTACCGCCAGCAAAGACCTCTATTGGTTCGTTGCGGGGCACAGTGACTTCACCCTGATAGTCCACCAAGTTCACGACCATCGAGCCTGTAAAGTGCTTGAGTTCGTTGGCTGGAATGCCTGTGTTGGCAGCTTTGTGGACGTTGCTCCAGTTGATTTCCTTCTTGGGGTAGATGCCGCAGATGATGTCTTTGTCTGCATCCAACATCGAAAGAATGTCGTGAGGGTTGAACTTAATGTCAGCGTCTATGAACATCAAGTGTGTGCATTCAGGGCGCTTCATAAACACGTTGACAAGAGAGTTACGTGCCCTCTGAATCAAGCTCTCGTTGAACATGAAGGAGAAAGACAAGTCCACGCCTTTCTCACGTGCTAAGCCTGGCAGGGGAACCATGCTCTGTGTGTAGAAACCCGTACACATCCCACCATACATGGGTGTGGTGATGAAGATATGCGGGTTCATTGTGTGATGCCCTGGTCAGTCTTCATGATTTCCATAGCATCTGAATAGCCAGATGTGTAGGCAATGTTCCAGATTTCTTGCAAGCTCATGCTGATAAGTTTCTGGGAGTACTCGACAGCATTCTTACCTTTTTGTAAAGATTCTTGCGAAGGCTGGATCTGTTGCGGTGTTACTGGTTCGGTCATGATATGTCCTCTATGCGTAAAACGTACTTGTTTGTTTTGGCTGACTTGCGCCAACCGTGAACGTGAATTTTGATACCGGCTTTGCGTACAGCAGAAACTGTTTCGCTGTCCTGTATCTTTTTGATGCGGGTGCTAACCGCACTTGCAGTCACCTGCACAGCCAGTACCTCGTTTTCCTTGATTGCCAGCAAGTCACACCAGCCCCACAGGTCTTGCCGTATACGGGCAAAAGGGTTCCAGTGTTCCACGATGGCAACCAGGTAGCCCTGCTCTCGCAAGTACTCCAGGCTGCGCTGTGTAGGTGATGATTTAGCCATCAGAACTCTTCTTTCAATTCTTTGTGGCGTTGCTTGTGACAAGGTTGACAGAGCCACATAACTTCTAGTGGCTTGTCGTAGTCTTCGTGGTGTGCCAATGTCTTTTCGCTTCCGCAACGGCAACAAGGTCTGCGCTCAAGAGTTCCCTTGCGGATAGCAAAACTAACTTTTGAGTGTGCCCGCTGTCTTCTAACATCCTCTGCTCGCCATGCTTTATTAACCACTGCGTTATGTCTTTTTCTCTCAGGGAGTTCAGCTCGTCTTCGGTCATATTCTCTAATCCTTTCTAGGTTGTCAGACCTGTGCCTATTTACATCAGACTTTGTGCAGTCCTTGCATTTGTTGAGATGACCATCAGCCATCCGACTGTGCTTATAAAACTCAGTCAGTGGCTTCTCGGTTTTGCATTTAAAACAAACTTTCATGTTCCACCTCCGCAGAACATTATATCCGTTTTAACTCAGAACGGGACTTCCGAGTCATCGTCTTTGTACTGGCTTTTGTTGCCGTAGGTAGGACGAACTTCTGTTGGGCCTTTAGGAACCTCTCGTTGCTTTTTGCTCCAGTTGTCTTCTGACAGGGAGAGCAGGTCAAAACCTCGGCTGGTAGGTTTCTTCCAAGCGGCGAGCTTGAGCTTCTCTCCGGCCTTGTAGTCCATCTCCAGCACGACAAAGCCTTTAAAGTCTGGGGCAGAGGGAGACTTGCGTTGGGATTCTTCTTCCCAATACATCACGCCTTTTCCTGGCTTTTCCTGGTGCAAATTACTCATGTATTGCCTTTCTGTAGTGATAACGGGCAAATGTTGACCCGCCTTGATTAACAGTCTCCGTAAAGATTCTGTGTCCGTTCTTGCGAAGTACCTCGATATGGGCTGCAAGCCTTGTGTCGTTAAAGAGTTTGTGTGACTCTTGTTGTGTGAGCGTTCCACCATCCTGAAGGTACTTCAGAATTCTGGCTCGCTTGGTTCCAAAGTTGGAGAGGTTGGGGACGGCTCCGGCTTTGGGTTTGTGGACACGCCAGCCTCCACCAGTAGCGCCCTTATCTTTATCTTCTGAGTGCTGTCCAAGCCCTCCAGCATGTCCATATTGACTGACTTCAGACTGTCCAGCTTTTCAGCCTTTATTTGATCAGTAAGCCTGGTGGACAAGTGGATACGGGCCACCATGTCAACATAGCCTTTAACAAACTCTTCCTTTGTGTGAAAGGCTGAGTAAGGGTCATCATTGCCTGGGACGTAGAGCTTAAAAGCACCGTCAGGTATTTCTATGACCGGCGTGTCAACACGTTCTGCTGTGCCCATATCTTTTGCTGGTGTAGGCGTAAAGTCCTGTACCTCCTCAGGTGTGTAGACACCCACAACACAGCCAGGGTAGACGCTTCTAATACCCTCGGATATGACCCTTGCTCGCAGCATTGCACGTGGGTAGTTCTTCCAGTTGTCTTTGTTGGCAATGCCAATACTTTTCGCCTGGGTAAGTGTCCAGCTAAGCTCAAGAGTTCCTCCCTGAGGATGACTAAATACGCCCGTGACCTTTTCATCTGTGTACTCCTTCCAGTCTACTTTGCCCCCTGCTTGCTGAAACCTTGCGAGCATGGCATCTGCTTTCAGTGCGGGTCTACCCTGAATTACATGGTAGTCACGCATAGCAACAGCAGGGTGCAGGTTCTCTGCTTGGCACAAGAGCATGATTGCCATTGCTTCTTGGGTGTTCTTGAACCCGAACATCTTGCTACCAGCAGCGACTTCTGCCATTTGCTGCATGTCTTGAAACGGGACTATGTTGCTCATAAAAATTTCTCCACTAGAGTTAAGATGGTTTCGATAACAGATGTTGCTGCCATCACATAAATTGCAAGGTCAAGGTTGTTCATGTTTCACCTTGTTCTTGCTGCCGACAGGACGGCCTGGCTTTATACGTGGCTCCCCGTCACTCAGGCGATAGCCGTACTTGGATTTCTCCAGGTCAAGACGAATGATGTTGAGAATCTCCGTCATCTCTTGCAGGGCTTTCCAGATGGCTTGCTTTTCTTTTTTTGAAATAAACATGGCTCAACCTTTCACAAGAAATCGGCGTGAGCCTGGTTGTTCGTAGATAAACTTGCTGTAAATGTCGGGCATGGCTTCTTGAAAGAGCTTGCTGTCAAAGCGTTTTGAGGGTTTCGCGTTCTTCCAGGTTGCTAAGACTTGCCCATCAACAGTGGTCAGCGTGGCTTTGTCTTGCATGTAACCCTGCACAATCGTTTGGAAAGCCTCTTCACGGGCCTCCAGAGCCTTTATTTCGCTCTTGATAAGGGCTAGGTAGCGACAAGCCTCTTCTACGCTCTGTGAAGCTGTTTTGTTATTGCCATCGTCATGCTTGTACATCAGCCTGACTTGCTCTACAGACTCTGGCGGGAGGGGCTGGCGTGTTTGTACACGTGCCCAGACCTCTGCCATCGTCTTGACCAGCTCTAGCTTTTGGTCTTGACCAATTTCAAAAGGACAGAGGAAGAACTCGCTGCCACCAAATAGGACAGCCAAATACACTTTCTCGCAGCCGTAGACTGTTGCTTCATGTACAAGTTGCGCCATGTCCGCAGCAGGTATAACTCCAGACTCAGCATCAAACTTATTACGAACCGCAGCGTTGTAGTTCTTGCATTCGACCAGGATAGGTTTACCATTTTCAAGTCCCGCATAGTCAAAGTGTGAGCGCAGCCAGGGTTCAGTCTTGTGGGTCAGACTCTCTTCTATCTTTGTGAGTTCTATCTGGAGTTTGTTCTGAGCCAGCCTGCCTATAACGGGTTCCATCACGTGACCCATCTGGACAGCCTCTATGTCAGACAGGTCAGGTATATCCATCATGCCCAGTTTAGTGAGGATGACTTCGTTGGCTTTGCCGTTAGCGACCTTGCGGCTATCGCCTGACCAGATAGCAGAGTTGCGTGTAGAGGGTGAGAAATCAGACATTGGTAACTTCCTTTTCTTCAAAAAACTTACCTGACTGATTGCAGCCAGAGATGCGGTGAGTTGAGCAAAATCCCCAGGGATGCCCGTTGTTGTAAGAGCCATCAACAGGGTTTTGCGGGGATGGGAAGACAGCGCACAGTCCTAAGTCCTTGCGGTCTGGTGTGGCGTGGGGATTGACCCTAAAGTGGGTGCAGTTGATACAGAGTTTCATGGGTGACTACCTTTTCCAAAGTTAAGAGCAACATGCTCACGGTGATTATAGCATTAGATGATTAGAGCTTGTCAACTGTTTTTTAAAGAATAGTCATGCTTGTCCCCTTGCTCGTATGGCGGCTCCATATGCCGCAATTGCCATGTCGTAGGCATGTGCGCTTACCTGACAGTGCTCATGTGGGTTTGACAGTTTTTGGCGCAGTGCATGACAGCCCTCACGTTCCCCAAGAATCATGATGTGGGCACGCTCCATCCATTTGTTACGCTCATCAGCACGGACAAGGGCGGCAAAGGCTTCAAGTTCTGCGGTATACATAGCCCAAATCTTTCCATTGGTTGAACCACCAGCCTGTCTAGCCATCTCAATTACTGTTTTGTTAGGCTCATAGTCAAGCCCCAGTTCACGCGCATTTTCAGCTTTGATGTCAAGGGCAATCTGGCGCTTGCGCCATCCTGATAGTTCTACTGACATGGTAAGTCTCCGGTGAGCATAAGGGCGCGAGTAATGGTTACGGGGTCATAACGCACCAGGCCTTCCCTCTGCTGTGCCAATATCTTTTGTGCTTGTTCCAGGGTCATGTTTATTTCTTTCATTCAATTTCAAACTCGCATAGAGCATTCACCCGAGGCACGTGCCTGTGGGTAAGTTATCCACAATGTTATCCACTGTGGACAGAAGCTCTCGTTTATCTAAACTACCTGGCGCGAGTGCAGCACTCTTGTCAAGCCCAACTTGTCACTGCCCCGAGGGATGCTCACCCAGGAGACACAAGGTCAGTGCGTTACGTTTATCGTACTTGGTCGCTTCAACCGCATACAGGGGCGGGTGATACCCCCGACCGTAGTCAATGCACAAAACAAAAAAGCCACTTAAGAAGCTACCCCTGTCGCACCCTCGCGGCTGCGAGGAGGGGTAGCCACCTAAATGGCTTTGTTCATTGCGTGCGACCACAATGGTGCGAATCATATCAATCTCCGCAGAAACATGCAATACCCTCTTCATCAGTAGGGAACATGTCTGTTTGCTGTAAAGCATAAACCTGCATCTGCGCGTAGGACGGCCTGTCAGATCGGAACTTACCACCCTGCGGGGAAGAGGACAGACCCAAGCTCTCCATTCTTGCCCACCATGTCGCCCGTTCTGGCTTCTCCGCAATCAGGGACAGTATCTGAGCGCCTCCCTTGAGGTAACACAAGTCACAGTTGCCGTGCATGGTCACACCGTTCATGTTGGGCAGCTCAAGGTCAAAGTCCTGCGCCTTCCAGAAGTCCCCAACCATTCCCTTCGTAACACCGACAGAACCCAAAGGGGCAATCTTTTCTTCATGTTTGCCGTAGTCTTGGTTGCCAATCTTGGCTAAGCGCCTTTGCTCATCTGCGCGTATGCCAAGCATGGAGTCCCATTCTGTCCAGCCTTGAGCCTTCAAGTAGCGGTGGATTGTCCGCACCTTTAGCTCAACAGTGCAGAACCTGGACACTGGGTTGGGCAAAATAAGACGCTTACGGATAAGAGCTTCAAAAGGTTCTCCGTCCCTGCTTGCAGTCTCGTATGTGACCTGTCTCCACCTGTCTTTCGTTTCTTCTGCATCCACATACTCAAGCCACACGATAGGGATTCCCCATCTTATCCCGCACTCGTTGACAAACTTCAGAGTCGCTTCCTCTTCTTTGCCTGTGTTGGCAAAACACACGACAGCTTCAGGCGGCAGCTTGCCCCCGTGCGTAGCCAGAACACGCCACAGCATGTAGGCAGATGTCCGACCCCCAGAGAATGAGATGGAGGTCGGGGTCGAGATGTAAAAGGGGTCAGACATGTTGCCTTCAGTTGGTCAGGATGAGATAACAGGTTATAAACCCTGCCACCCATGCAAAGCAAATCATGACCCAATCGTAGGGATTCTCGCGCGTATAGCCTCCCTCCAGTTGGGGGTAGATGTGTGCGCGTGAGGGGTTTGTATCGTGTTTCATACTGTCTCCAGTTCTTTTACTTCAAGGATAAATTCTTCGGCTTGTACAATTTCTGATGGTTCGCTACCGCTGAACTCAGCATCTGCAACCATTTCGGCATGATTTATGTTTTCGGCTTCTACTTCCAAAAAATACACATGGTGTTCAACTCTTAAATACTGTACGGCAAATTTTTTCATGCTTGTTCTCCTGCGTAGTCTGCAATCATGTGCTTAGCAATCTCACGCCAATCAACTTCATCAAGAAAAGCTCGCGCGTAGTCTTCCATGAGGTTGGACGGTCTGCGCTCGTCATAGCCACATTCAAAGATGACTTCTTCCGCATACTGTTGCAGACTCTGAGCAAGACCGTAAGAGTCTTCAGGGTCAAAAGAGCTGTAATAGTCTGACGGGTCAAAGCCATCGAAGATTTCGAGGTTGACACGCCATGTAGCGTAGTTTGTCCAACCGTTGTATTTAGTGTCTGACATAGGAAACGTCCTTCTGGTGAAATACTGCAACAGTGCAGTGCAAAGAGTAGACCCGCTACCCTTCACGCTTAACTGTCAATTATCAATTTGAACAGTGATAACTTCGCCAAATGTGCGGAGCTTACCGATATAGCATGTGCCGATGTTGGAATAAATACAGCAGTAGACCCGCTTCCATTTGCCGCCATGTTTGACCATGTAAAGTGTAGGAATACGCTTACCGTATCCGGTAGCTGTAAAGCTAAGGCCGCGCTGTTGCCACTCTAATGGCTTTTCTATAACTTCCACTGATTCGGTATAGAACGTGTCAACGTTGCCATCAGTGCGGTAAGTCTTAGAATGGATGTGAGCTTGCATGGTAACTACCTTTTAAAAGTGCTGTCTGACGTTAGACAGTGATACGATTATATATCTATAACGTGAGACACTGCGATTATGTCTACACAAATATTTCTATCGTTAACCAGGTCTTGATAGCCAGAAGCTATGCCGTAGGTATTGTCTATATAGTCTATATTCTATACTGTAATTCTAAGTCTATGTGTGTGTCTGTATATATGTCATAGTCTGTTTGTCTGTCAGTACACAAGTGTATGTGACTGTCACCGCCCGTTCCCCTACTATAAAAGGGGTCTTGCTGTCTGACTGTCATCACCAGTTTGACTGCTCACTGCTCACCATAGCTGCTCAATAATGGGACTGGTCACCGACAGCGATACAGCAAGAAAGACGCAAGCACAATGGCTAGTGCGATGGGTTTGGATATGCTAGAGGGCGTGCCCCCCACAGCCCCCTCCCCATAAAAAAATACAGTTTTCTGGTAGAGTGTTGTTTGTCAGGGGTAGTTGCCTGACGTTCTCCTAGTTGAAAAGTTTGACCTGTGTGATGAAAGTTGCACAGGTCTTTTTTCGTCCTCTGTTTACGGGGGACGACTAAGGGTGTTGCAAGCACCCTGACTTGCGTGTAGTATTGGGTTATCTGTAGAGGGGTAGATATGGCGATACAAGAGATTGGGTTAGAGCGTGGTATTGGGATGCCGGATGCGAGGGTGGTGTATGCGTATCCTTATGAGGACATGGACATAGGGGATTCGTTTGTTGTGCCTGTAGGGGCGAGGGCAAAGGTGTTGAACGCTAACTACAGGGCTGGTAGGCGGTTAGGGTTAAGGTTTATGGCAAAGACAGAGGGTGACGTAATAAGGGTGTGGAGAACGGCGTAGATGGGCAATAACTGGTTATGGCTGGATGAGGATGAGTTGCGCTGCATGTGCGTAACGCTCAGTAGTTTGTTAGTGCAGCAAGAGATGAACACGGTGAATGTTGTGAATGAGGCTATAAATTATGGGTACAGACAAGGATACGCAGATGCAGTTATACGAATCTCGATT
>Ga0209190_1002063_pt1 | contig 13759 bp, 11 predicted proteins | sample M_140205_XF_Meta_FD_187315 | JGI IMG/M metagenome (GOLD analysis project Ga0209190, IMG submission 187315) | Freshwater microbial communities from Lake Montjoie, Canada to study carbon cycling - M_140205_XF_MetaG (SPAdes) (version 2) | ecosystem: Environmental > Aquatic > Freshwater > Lake... | reverse complement strand
ACGGCGAGATCGTTACGTTTATTGATGAACTTCACAGCATTGTTGGTGCCGGTGGAGCAGAAGGCTCCGTCGACGCAGCCAACATGATTAAGCCCATGCTTGCTCGCGGTGAGTTAAGGATGATTGGAGCGACGACTCTCGACGAGTACCGCAAATATATTGAGAAAGATGCCGCCTTAGAGCGGCGATTCCAGCAGGTATATGTCGGCGAGCCATCAGTGGAAGACACCGTTGCGATTCTCCGCGGACTTAAAGAGCGTTATGAGGTTCATCACGGAGTTCGGATTCAAGATGCAGCGTTGCTTGCAGCAGCGGTGTTATCGGACCGTTACATTCCGTCGCGCCAACTCCCTGATAAAGCGATCGATCTAATTGATGAGGCTGCCTCGAGACTGCGCATTGAGATCGACTCAATGCCACTCGAGATTGATGTTGTAGAGCGTCGCATCAGGCAACTAGAGATTGAGAAAGCGGCTCTTGCAAAAGAGACTGACGCAGCCTCCAACGCGAGACTTCGCCTACTTGAGTCGGAGCTCGCGGAGCTTGGCGAAGAGCGCAGCGGAATGGTTGCGCACTGGCAGGCCGAGAAGGATGCGATTACTGAGATACGTGGTCTCAAAGAGCAGTTAGAGACGGCGCGCAATGACGCAGAGGTAGCGGAGCGCACGGGAGATCTTGAGTTGGCGGCCTCGCTCCGATACGGAACAATGCTCGCTCTTGAGAGCGACGTCGATCAGCGATCCAAGCGTCTCGTTGATCTCCAGCAAGATGTCCAGATGCTCAAAGAAGAGGTCGACGAAGAGGACATCGCGGAGATTGTCGCCAAGTGGACCGGTATTCCCGTCTCTCGCTTGATGGAGGGCGAGACGGCGAAGTTGGTGCGTATGGAGGACGAACTCCATGAGCGCGTCATCGGTCAAGACGAGGGTGTGATTGCTGTATCGAATGCGATTCGTAGAAGTCGCGCAGGTCTCTCAGATCCGAACCGCCCGATTGGATCTTTCCTATTCCTTGGCCCGACCGGTGTGGGCAAGACCGAGTTAGCGCGTGCCCTAGCGGAGTTTCTCTTTGATGATGAGCGCGCGATGGTCCGTATAGACATGAGTGAATACATGGAGAAGCACTCTGTTTCTCGCCTTGTGGGCGCCCCTCCTGGATACGTTGGGTATGAGCAGGGCGGGCAACTTACTGAGGCTGTTCGACGACGCCCGTACTCGGTCGTGCTACTCGACGAGGTTGAGAAAGCCCACCCCGATGTATTCAATATTCTGCTCGCTCTGATGGATGATGGCCGGCTCACCGATGGGCAGGGGCGAACCGTAGATTTCTCGAACACCGTATTGATCATGACTAGCAACCTTGGATCGGGGCTTGCGCCGGAGGGAGTCATGGCGCAGGTTCGTCTGCACTTCAAGCCCGAGTTTGTGAACCGTATTGACGAGGTTGTGGTTTTCCACAGACTCGGTGAGGAGCACATCGCTGAGATTGTTGGTGTGCAGATTGATTTGCTGCGAGAACGGCTCGTGGCCCGCGGGCTTGGCCTTGAAATTACAGATGCCGCTCGCACTTGGATTGCCCATGCTGGCTATGACCCTGATTTTGGGGCGCGCCCGCTGAAGCGGGTGCTGCAGCGTGAAGTTGCAGACCCGATTGCACTAGGACTTCTTCAGGGGGCCTACGGCGATGGCGAGATCGTGCGCATTGATTCTTCTCCGGATGGCCTCGTCTTCTCTCGCAGCGAGCAAGTACGCCTCGGGTAATTTGGCGACGGGAGTTGGGCTCGGGCATTCGTATCGGCTAGCGTGCTCCCAACGTGAGCGACATTCTCGGCCTTAGAAGCCGCCTATTTAGGAGCGTCACGTGCCCGGTGCTGTAATTGTTGGTACCCAATGGGGAGATGAAGGCAAGGGGCGGTTTACCGATTACCTCGCTAAGGATGCTGCCCTCTGCGTTCGATATCAAGGTGGGCACAATGCTGGCCACACGATCATCGTCAATGGAGAGGTCTTCAAACTCCAGTTGGTCCCTAGTGGCGTGCTCTATCCACATGTCGTTCCCGTAATCGGCAACGGCGTGGTAGTTGATCCGGCCGTTCTAATCGCAGAGCTCGACATGCTCTCGGCCAAGGGGGTTGAGACATCGAGGCTTCGACTCTCTGGCAATGCCCACTTGATCATGCCTTACCACCAAGAGATAGATCGAGTGACGGAGCGTTATCTCGGAAAGAACAAACTCGGCACAACCAAGCGTGGAATCGGGCCTACCTATGCCGATAAAGCATTGCGCGTGGGCCTGAGGGTTCAAGACCTATTAGACCCGAAGATTTTCCGCGAGAAGCTCGATCTTGTGCTTCGCGAGAAGAACGGTCTCCTCTCCAAGGTCTACAACCGTCTACCAATGGACGCGAACGAGATCGCAAAGACTTATCTCGATATGGTTCCGCGCCTAGAGCCACATATTGATGACACGGTCCATCTAGTTCATGAGTCTCTAGATGCCGGCGAGTGGGTTCTATTCGAGGGTGCGCAGGCAACCTACCTAGACCTCGACCACGGTACATATCCATTCGTCACGTCAAGCAACCCGATCGCCGGTGGAGTCTGTACTGGCGCCGGTGTTGGGCCTCTAGCAATTCAACGCGTTGTTGGTGTTGTGAAGGCATACACGACGCGTGTTGGAAGCGGACCATTCCCGAGTGAACTCCTTGAGGGAGATCCAATTGGTGATGACCTTGTAGAGCGAGGGCGCGAGTTTGGGACCAATACAGGTAGGCGTCGTCGGCCAGGGTGGCTTGACCTTGTAATGCTTAAGCACGCGACGCGACTCAATACTTGTACCGAACTAGCAATCACGAAACTCGATGTTCTCTCTCCTCTCAAGGAGCTCAAGGTCTGTGTCGGCTATCTAGGGGATGACGGAACGCGCTATGAGCATGTTCCTTATCACCAGTCAGTAATGCACAAAATTAAGCCGATCTACGAAACCCTGCCAGGTTGGGGGACCGATATCGAGCGCGCTGAGAAGATCAGCGACTTGCCGACAGAGGCAAAGGATTACGTGCAGTTCATCGAGGACTTCACGAAAGTGCACGTCTCGTTTGTCTCCGTCGGGCCATCACGCGATCAGCTAGTGGTCCTTCCACGAGGAGAGTGAGCATGAGGGTTCTTGTTCTAGGCGGTGGTGGGCGTGAGCACGCACTCGCTTGGGGGCTAGCTCGTTCAGACTCTGTGGATGAAGTCTTTGTGGGCCCGGGAAACCCCGGCACTGCAACTGTGGCGACGAACATTGCACTCGATGCCGTGAACCCAGAAGCGGTTCTTCAACTGGCGCGAGAGAAAGCGATTGACCTAGTCGTCATCGGACCAGAGGCGCCCCTTGTAGCCGGGGTTGCAGATGTGCTGCGCTCGGAGGGCATCGCAACCTTCGGGCCAAACGCTGACGGAGCACGCCTAGAAGGATCAAAGGCGTGGATGAAAGAGGTACTTGCCTCTGCGGGTGTCCCTACTGCAATGCACGCAACTTTTGGTGCGGGCGACGAGGACCGAGCGCTTAGTTATCTCGAGACCATGGAGGGCTTCTATGTCGTAAAGACTGATGGCCTCGCCGCTGGAAAAGGTGTCGTAGTAACTGAGTCGATAGATGAAGCGCGTGATGCTGTTCGTGCTTATTTATCTGGCGATGCGTTCGGCGATGCAGGGCGCACTCTGGTTATTGAGGAGGGCCTTACCGGCCCCGAACTCTCGCTCCTAGTTCTCTGTGACGGGTCGCTTGAGGGAGTGGCGCTCGCGCCTGCGCAGGACTTCAAGCGCATCGGCGTAGGCGACACTGGGCCGAATACTGGCGGCATGGGTGCGTACTCGCCGGTTCCGATTGTTAACGATGAAATAATTGAGCGTGTGATGAGTGGATCCGTAGCGCTTACTCTGGCTGAGTTGAAGAGGCGAGATATTGAGTATCGCGGGGTTCTTTATGCCGGGATCATGCTCACGCCACAGGGACCAAAGATGCTTGAGTACAACGTGCGCTTCGGTGACCCTGAGTGTCAGGCTGTGGTACCCCGGCTTGCTAGCGATCTAGGGGTTCATCTCTACGAAGCAGCAACCTCTCGTATGACCACCAAAGTTGAGTTCTCAAAGGATTGCGCCGTCACGGTGGTTGTTGCAGCCGAGGGCTACCCATCCTCTCCGCGCCTTGGTGACCGAATAAGTGGATTAGCCGAGGCAAATGCAGTTGAAGGCGTTACGGTGTTCCATGCAGGCACTCGTAGCGAAGACAAAGGCGAAGATGTATTCACCTCGGGTGGTCGCGTTCTTGCGGTGACTGGTTGCGCAGCGTCGATCAGTGAGGCAAGGTCGCGCGCCTATCAAGGAGTCGATTGCCTTGACTGGCCTGGTATTACTTTCCGTCCCGATATCGCCGCTAACGCGGTAGCTGAAGAGGTTTAAAATGATCCCCCGTTACTCCCGCCCCGAGATGGCTGCACTCTTTACCGACGATGCGAAGTTCGGCGCTTGGCTTGAGGTCGAGATTCTCGCTACTGAAGGTTGGGCAGCTCTAGGCGTAGTGCCCGCTGACGCCGCACGCGCTGTACGCGAACGCGCTGGCTTTGACGTATCTGCTATCGAGGAGCGCGAAGCTATTACTGAGCACGATGTTGCTGCTTTTGTAGACATCGTTCAGGAACGAGTCGGTCAGCCCGAGGGAGCTTGGGTGCACTTTGGCCTCACGTCATCAGATGTCGTAGATACTGCATTGTCACTTCAGTTGACGCGTGCAGCAGATCTCTTGCTCGCCGCAGCAGAGAAGTTGGAGACCACAATCGCACGGCGTGCGCATGAGTTTCGCGATACCGCAATGGTGGGGCGCACCCATGGGATACACGCCGAGCCGACTACCTTCGGGGCAAAGATTGCGCTCTGGGCATTGCAAGTGCGGCGAGATCGCGAGAGGCTTACGCGCGCACGTCACGCTATTGCAGTCGGCAAACTCTCTGGTGCGGTTGGTACGTACTCAAATATTGATCCATCGATTGAGAAGTCGGTATGCGCCACCTTGGGCCTAACGCCGGTGCCAGCGACTCAAGTGCTCGCGCGTGATCGGCACGCAGAGTTGCTCTACGCGTGTGCATCGGTTGGGGCGAGTATTGAGGCCTTTGCATTAGAGATTCGTCATCTGCAGCGCACTGAGTTGCGCGAGGCAGAGGAGCCATTCCGCGCTGGAAAGCAGAAGGGTTCCTCAGCAATGCCACATAAGCGCAACCCTGTGAAGAGCGAGCAACTCTGTGGGTTGGCTCGAATCTTGCGTGCAAATCTTCAGGCTGGCCTAGAGAATGTCGCTCTATGGCATGAGCGCGATATTTCACACTCCTCTGTTGAGCGAGTGATTCTCCCTGACTCATGCATCCTTGCTCACTACATGCTGTTTCAAATGGAGCGACTTGTAGATGGGCTTGTTGTCTATCCGGAGCGCATGATTGAGAATCTCAACGCGTCTTACGGGCTTGTGTTTAGCCAGCCAGTGTTACTTGCACTTGTGGAGTCCGGCCTCTCGCGTGATGATGCCTACCGATTGGTGCAGCGCAACGCTATGGCTACATGGGACGAGCGCCGGCCCTTTATTGATGTGCTGCGTGCAGACCCAGAGGTGGCAGCAAAAATCGACGACACAGCGCTTACAGTATGCTTCGACCTGAAGAAGGCCCTAAGCAATGTCTCGCGAACCTTTGAGTCGCTTGACGCCACGCTTGCGGCCCCACTCCCTTCAGTCGCCACTTCTTCATGAGCATCGAACTGCCTCATCTGTACTCAGGCAAGGTTCGCGATCTCTACGATGCCGGTAGTGATCGTTTGCTTATGGTCGCAACCGATCGGCTCTCAATTTTTGATGTGATTCTTCCGTCACCAGTCCCGGACAAGGGGCGAGTGCTTACGGCGATTAGCAGTTACTGGTTTGAAGCAACCTCGGATCTCATCGATAACCATGTGATAGCAGTCGATCCGAGTGGGTTCCCAGAAGGTGTTGGCCCGGAGTTCGCCGGGCGTGCCACTCTGGTTGAGCGCACTACTCCCGTTCGCATGGAGTGCATTGCGCGTGGCTACTTGTTTGGTGGAGCGTGGAAGGAATACTCGGGGAGCACCACGGTGCAGGGGCGATCAATGCCGAGTGGATTGCTTGAGGCATCAGAGTTACCAGAGCCGATATTTACGCCCACAACAAAGCCCGATTTTGGTCATGACATGCCGATGACAGATGCAGAGGCGATCGAGTTAGTCGGCGAAGATCGATTTGAGGAGATACGCAGCGTCACCCTCGCGGTCTACGCACGTGGGGCGGCTATGGCCAAGGAGCGGGGGATCATTCTCGCTGATACGAAACTTGAGTTTGGGCTGCGGCCTGACGGAAGCCTTCTATTAATCGATGAAGTCTTGACCCCTGACTCCTCTCGGTACTGGCCCGGGGAGTCATATGCACCTGGGGGCAGCCCTCCCTCTTTCGACAAGCAGTACGTGCGAGATCACTACCTCGCAATTGGCTGGAACCAAGAGCCTCCGGCGCCCCCCGTTCCGTCCGAGGTAATCGCGGGGACGCGCGGGCGTTACATCGAGGCCTACGAGCGACTCACGGGCCTTCAGTTCTCTGACTGGTATGGCGGGTAAGGTTCAGAGCATGGCTCGATATGAAGCACGAATAGAGATAACGCACCTGCCAGGAATCCTTGATCCGCAAGGAGTGACTGTCGAACGTGCACTCCCGTCGCTCGGCTACACGAACGTAAGTCGAGTGCGAGTCGGTAAATCAATTCGCCTTGAGGTAACTGCACCAGATGAGGCAACCGCTCGCTCCCAAGTCGTTGAGATGTGCGAACGCCTACTTGCAAATACAGTGATTGAGGCCTTCGAGATTCACCTCGCGGAGTTCGCAGGCTGATGGCACCGAGAGTTGGTGTAGTCGTATTTCCCGGAACCAACTGTGAACTCGATGCGATCTATGCGCTTGAGTATTTTGGTGCCGAGGCTGTAACTCTCTTCCATGCTGATGAGAGCATCCAAGGTGTAGATGCGGTAATTCTTCCCGGAGGCTTCGCACACGGCGATTATCTTCGTACCGGTGCGATCGCACAGTTTTCTCCCGTAATGGAGTCGCTTGGAAAATTCGCACAAGATGGTGGCCCAGTGGTTGGAATCTGCAACGGATTCCAGATTCTCTGTGAGTCGGGCCTGCTCCCCGGGGCACTCCAGAAGAATGCCGGCCTAAAGTTTCTATGTAAGAGCGTCACCCTTCGGGTTGAGACCTCAGCAACACCGCTCACTAACAAAGCGAATGTCGGCGATTTACTCGAGATACCGATTAATCATTTCGAAGGTAACTACACCTGCAGTGCGGAGACGCTTAGCGCGCTACGCGATCAAGATCGAGTCGTAGTTCGTTATCTAGAGAACCCAAATGGCAGCATTGACTCCATCGCTGGAATATGCAACGAGGCCCGCAACGTTGTTGGGCTCATGCCGCACCCCGAGCGCGCAATCGAGTCGGTGCTTGGATCATCGGATGGTGCAGTGATGCTTCAATCGATCGTCGCTAGTGCAGTCTCGGGGCCAACCGCCACATCTGCTGCAAGCCGCGGATAAGCGTTCTGTCGCTAAATTTCTTAACCACAATCGAACGGATATTTAGATGGCACTTCGCCGGCATCAGGCCGCATTAGTTGAGGTATTTAAAGAGCATGGGATTCGAGAGGGAGATTTCACTCTTGCGTCGGGGCGTACATCAAAGTGGTATCTCGATGGCCGTGCAGTTACATTTCGCGGCGATTGTTTTGAGCTAATCGGCAAAGCAATCCTCGAGGCAATTGAGGCAAGCGGGGGCTGCGAGTTTGATGCTGCCGGGGGTTTGGTAGTTGGAGCGGTACCTGTGGCGCTCTCAGTTGCTCTGGCCTCCGGGAAGCGCTCATTCGCAGTTCGCAAAGAGCCCAAGGGCCATGGAATCGGGGGCCGGATCGCTGGCCCAGTATCCCCAGGCGAGCGAGTGCTCGTTGTCGAAGACACTGCAACAAGTGGCGGGTCGCTGATTGAGGCGGTCGATGCCCTAGAGGAACTTGGTTGCATCATCGCAGGAGCGACAGTGCTTCTAGATCGTGGTGGAGAGCTAGGAGCGTTGCTCGCAGCGCGCTCGATCCCATACTTCCCTGTCCTCAACGCCCCCGATGTTGGGCATGAGTTCGGTTCGTAAAACCGCTACATAGTTAGCGGTTTGATCTCGTCGCTATTTAATGGGGCCTGTACTTCTAGTGCGAGCAATTCCTGCCTTCTTTAGGACATCAGCCGCTACACCAAAGTCGCGCCATGTTCCATAGTTGATTCCTTTGCGCTCGCCGTATGCTCGAGCAACCTTCACGAAGGCAGCCTCAAGGGCAGCGATGTCGACAGAATCAGAGAGTCTCTCGGCCTCGGCCTTTAGATCTCGCTGGGCCTGTAGGAGCTCAAGGCGGGTGATTCCGGTAGCACCCTTCAAGGAGAGCTCAGTAGCGCTCAGTTGCTTAGCGACGGTCTCCGCACTGCGCTTGCGACCCTGCTTTGGGCGGTGTGTCTCTAGCGCCTCGAGGTAGCGCGCGACGCTGCGACTCTGGTCCCGCCCTGCAGCAAGTTTGACCTTGTGCTCATCTGAGATTTTGGAGGGCTTCTTAGGGGCAGCCATTTAGGTGGTCCTTGCGGTTGGTATGAGGTTTGGCTTAAAGGGAAGTGACGTTATGCAGTCAATTATGAAGATGATTAGGTTCTATCACGGCCTATAAAGGAAATAAGTACGCCCCTTTATAGAGAAGAAAATGCCTAGAGCCGACGGGGCTACGGCCCCCGAGGGGGATGCTCTGCTCGGGTAACCTCGGGGCTGTGACTGCTGAACCAATCCACAGGCAACTCGGGCTCACCGATGATGAGCTCGAGAGAATCGTTGCGCTCCTTGAGCGTGAGCCATCTGAGCTTGAGCTCGCTATGTATGCAGTGATGTGGAGTGAGCACTGCTCTTATAAGTCTTCGAAGGTCCACCTCGGTCGCTTCCCAACCGAGGCACCTTGGGTATTAGTTGGGCCTGGTGAGGGTGCTGGAGTAATCGATGTTGGCGACGGATTAGCTGTAGCCGTGCGTATTGAGAGCCACAACCACCCCTCCGCCATTGAGCCGCGTCAGGGTGCGGCAACCGGAGTCGGCGGAATTATTCGCGACATTTTCTCTATGGGCGCGCGACCGATTGCATTGATGGACCCACTGCGCTTTGGAACACTCGATGATGCGCGCACGCGTTTCCTATTCGAGGGCGTCGTCTCTGGCATTAGTGGTTATGGCAACGCGGTTGGAGTTCCAACGGTCGGCGGCGAGGTTGTATTCGATGACTGCTACCGCGGTAACCCACTTGTAAATGTTTTCTGTCTCGGAATTCTTCCCCAGGATCGACTTGTCCTTGCAACTGCCGAGGGTGTCGGAAACCTCGCGGTGTTACTTGGCGCGTCGACGGGGCGTGACGGCATCGGCGGAGCGAGTGTGCTTGCTTCTGCAGGTTTTCAAGAGGGATCGGAGACTAAGCGCCCCTCGGTACAGGTCGGCGATCCGTTTGAGGAGAAGAAACTCATCGAGGCATGCCTCGAACTCCTTGACCGCGGATTGGCGGTAGGGGTACAAGACCTAGGAGCTGCCGGAATCTCCTGCGCTACATCAGAGACCGCTGCTAAAGCGGGGAACGGAATGGATGTAGACATAGCGCGCGTAGCCCGACGCGAACCAGGTATGAACGCTGTTGAGGTGATGACCTCTGAGAGTCAAGAGCGAATGCTTGCGATTGTTGAGCCAGCGAATCTCGATGCGGTGCTCGAACTAAGCGCTCGCTGGGAGGTTCGAGCAAGTGTGATCGGAGTAGTTACGGATACCGGACGCTTCCGTGTCTATGAGGGCAAGTTTGATGCTGGTGAGAATTCAGATGCCTCAGCCCTTGCACCACTCGCAGATGTACCTGTTGAGAGCCTCGGCGATGGCCCCACGTATCACAGGCCGATGGAGGCCCCGAGTGATATGGCACAGCGCCAAGCGGATGACCCCGCAGCGGTGCTTCTTGAGCAGTTCCCAGACGGCACTGACCTCTCTGGCGAACTGCTTGCTCTACTTGGCTCGCTCAACATTGCAGATAAGTCTTGGGTATGGCGTCAATACGACCACCAACTCTTCCTTAATACTGTGAGCGGTCCTGGTGGAGACGCCTCGGTTCTGCGCATTAAAGAGGCTCCAGGTCGCGCCCTTGCTCTTAGTGTCGATGGGAAGGCGCGCCAGGTTGCACTCGATCCGCGCATTGGATCGAAGCTTGTTGTGCTTGAGGCGACTCGCAACGTTGCCTGCTCTGGTGCGCGACCGATGGCGTTGGTAAATTGCCTTAACTTTGGAAACCCTGAGCACCCCGAGGTGATGTGGCAGTTCTCTGAGGCAGTCGATGGAATGAGCGAGGCCTGCAGCGCACTTGGGCTTCCCGTAATTGGTGGAAACGTCTCTTTCTACAATGAATCAAGCGGCGTCGATATTGACCCGACGCCGGTTGTTGGTGTCATTGGGCTTCTCGAGGGGCTCGGCGATACTGCTCCATCAACTATTGCTTTCAAAGATGGACAAGCAATCGTTGTCCTCGGAACGACCGCCCCTGAGTTCGGGGGTTCTGAGTGGGCCGACCTTCATGGCCTGCGTAACGGAGTGCCACCAGAGGCTGATCTCGAGATCGGACATGCTCTCAACGGACTCATTGCAGCTCTGGTTACTGAGCGAATCGTCACAACCGTACATGACTGCGCGGATGGCGGTCTTGCAGTATCGCTAGCGGAGATGGCAATCGCTGGCGGGGTTGGTTTCACTGTTGATATTGGGGGAGCAGTTGGATGCTTCTCTGAGAGTGCATCGAGAATTGTGCTTGGGGTTGATCCGGAGCGAGTAGTTGAGGTTCTCGGTCGCGCAAGCGTTTCGGGAATAGCCGCAGAGGAGGTTGGCTCCACCGGCGGTGACCGATTGGTAGCGACCGGCGCATTCTCGGTGGCGCTTTTAGATGCGGAGTCGACTTGGCGAGATGCAATTCCAAACGCTCTCGGCCTCTCTTAGCGGCAATCGGCTCTATGGAGAGCGCTACTTATCAAAGCGGTTGGCTTAAACCATTCTGATCAAGGTAGGCCAAGACCATTGCTGCAGATTCTTCAATGCTTTGATTCTGCGTCGGGATAGTGATCTCACACTTCTCAGGGGCTTCATACGGATCACTTACGCCGGTGAACTCAGGAATCTCACCACTGCGTGCTTTTGCATATAGCCCTTTGACGTCACGGTCTTCACATACCTCTAATGGGGTCGCGATATGAATCTCAATGAATGCAGCTTTGGTGGCGTTGGGCGGAACTGCCTCACCGTGCATGGAGCGCACTTCATTGCGTGTTGCCCGATATGGAGAGATGGCTGCTGTAACAGCGACGACTCCATTGCGCGCTAATACCGAGGCGATCCAGCCAATGCGTCGAACGTTGATGTCGCGATCTTCCTTGGAGAAGGTCAAGCCGCGGCTTAAGTGCTCGCGTACCTCGTCGCCATCTAGAACCTCTACACGGTGACCTCGCTCGCGTAGTTGGCTTGTTACTGCCTCAGCAATAGTTGATTTGCCGGCGCCGGAGAGCCCGGTGAACCAGAGCGAGAATCCTTGTACGCGTGGGTCAAATCCTGAGTCTGAGGTGTTGCTCTGTGGGTTCATTGAGTAGAAACGGTAGACGAACACCGCTTGCTCAAGGTGCTTGTGGGGCGAGGCATCTCAAAGCGGTGGAGAATTTTGGCAATCGCTCTCCAAACCCGGTCTCGATCACCGTAATTGAGCAGCCAAAACATGATCCTCCGCCCGGGGAGGCATTGAGTAGGCGCCGCGTGGGATACTCACCAACGTGCAGCCCTCGATCGGCCATTCATGTGGAGTCTTCGGCGTCTACGCCCCGAATCAACCAGTGGCCAACCTTGCATACCTGGGCCTATTCGCGCTTCAGCATCGTGGCCAAGAATCCGCAGGTATCGCAGTGAGCGATGGGCAGACCATTACCGTCATCAAGGACATGGGGCTGGTCTCGCAAGTATTCGATGAGAGAAAACTTGCATCACTCTCAGGGCACATCGCTATCGGCCACAACCGCTACAGCACAACCGGTTCTTCTTCATGGCAGAATGCCCAGCCTGTATATGGCAGTGTCGGCGACGAGGGTTTTGCTCTTGGCCACAATGGCAACCTAACCAACACCGCAGATCTCGCGGCAAGCCTTGGGATGCTTCCAGGTTTTGTCCCACCTAAGTCTGCTGTCGACTCCACTACTGACTCAGCCCTAGTGGCGGAACTCATTTCGCGAGCATGGCCGGTAGAGCAGCGCTCAGATGGCAGAGAATTGGAGCTTGCGCTCGAAGCCGTGCTTCCAACTCTTGAGGGCGGATTCTCCTTTGTATTGATGGACGACTCGCGCTTGATCGGTGCTCGTGATCCGCATGGGTTTTGGCCTTTAGTTATAGGTCGACTCGAGGGCGGCGGATGGGTACTCGCAAGTGAGTCGGCGGCTCTTGATCTTGTGGGAGCTCACTACGTTCGCGATGTCCAGCCCGGCGAGATGGTTGTTATTGACGCAACTGGCCTGCGGCGCGAGGTGCGCTGGGCAGAGCCGGAACCAAAACTCTGCTTGTTCGAGTTTGTCTATTTTTCACGGCCAGACACGCGCCTTTACGGCCATACGGTGCATACCGCTAGGCAGCGCATGGGCGAGTCGCTAGCCAAACAGGCTCCGGTAGATGCCGACATGGTGATGCCTGTTCCGGAGTCTGGTATTCCGGCAGCGCAGGGATTCGCACGCGCCTCCGGCATTCCCTACGGAGATGGACTCGTAAAGAACCGCTACGTTGGGCGCACATTTATTCAGCCCTCGCAGAAGATGCGCGGCGCAGGTGTGCGAATGAAGCTCAACCCTCTGCCTGAGAACATTGAGGGTAAGCGCTTAGTTGTGGTCGATGACTCAATCGTGCGCGGCACCACTACACGCCAGGTTGTGAAGATGCTGCGCGAGGCGGGGGCCGCTGAGATTCACTTCCGCGTATCCTCCCCGCCCTATCGTTGGCCTTGTTTCTATGGAATGGATACTGGCCAGCGCAGTGCATTGCTAGCGGCAGATTTATCGGTTGGCGAGATACGCGATTATCTAGATGTTGATTCGCTCGCGTACCTTGAGATTGATCGCCTGACTGCTGCAACTGGAGCCGATGCCGAGTCATTCTGCACAGCATGCCTAACCGGCGACTACCCAGTAGCGATCCCAGATGCTGATGCCAAGATGCTCCTAGAGCCGATACGCCGCGAACGCGAGACGCCCTCACCGATCGATGCTCAATGAGCGGCGCCTCAGAGAATCGCTCTAATAGTGGAGCGAGTAAGCCACTTACATATAGCGATGCCGGGGTAAATATCGCGGCTGGTGAAGAAGCAGTTGAGCGCATCAAAGCGCATGTCCGCTCGACATTTCGCCCAGAGGTTATTGGCGACCTTGGTGGATTCGGGGGCCTCTTCTCGCTCGGCAAACTTGGTTTTGAGGACCCAGTCCTCGTTGCCTCGACTGATGGGGTTGGAACCAAATCAATGGTTGCTCGCCTCGCAGGTAAATACGACACCATTGGTATCGACCTTGTAGCGATGAGCGCTGACGACATCGCCGTGCAGGGCGCAGAGC
>Ga0209190_1002059_pt1 | contig 13776 bp, 21 predicted proteins | sample M_140205_XF_Meta_FD_187315 | JGI IMG/M metagenome (GOLD analysis project Ga0209190, IMG submission 187315) | Freshwater microbial communities from Lake Montjoie, Canada to study carbon cycling - M_140205_XF_MetaG (SPAdes) (version 2) | ecosystem: Environmental > Aquatic > Freshwater > Lake... | reverse complement strand
TGATGCAGTTGGTAGCGTCCAAAGCAAACCCAGCCGCCAAGTCCAAAGGCGAGTCTTGCGTGTTCAGCCCAAAGAAGCCTGGTGCTTGAACGCTGGCAGTTTGCAGTGCTTGGCTCATATCGCAACAAACTCCTGATTTTCTGGGTAGCGAGTACCCTCCAGCGCAATGTAGTCAGACAGCATTGACTTGTAGAGTTGGTAGGCTTCAGATGACGATAGACCGCCATCCTCGCCACGCTCAACCAATGCCCTTGCGTATGCGTTCTGCGCTACTAAGAAATCAGGAACTAGGATTGATGTTGCATCAGATGCCAATGTTGCCTGCGGGATAGTCAGAGAAAAAATAATTGTGTACACATTGTCAGGACGCGAATACAGACTTACCTTAGTGTCGCCACTAGCGTCCACGCCATCAAAAGCATAGTATTCTGGGATTCCAGTTGCCACAGGCACAAGGTTTTGAAACCTATTCATCTGCACAAAACTGATGTTTTGCATCCCCACGTTTGACGTAGTGTTGATGGCATCCATTACTTGAAACTTCTGACCAGCACCAGTAAGGCTATAACTATAGGTGTTTGCCACCGTTGTCAAAGTTATGTTCTGTCCCAATACGTTCCAGCTAAACGCATCCTCAACCTGGCGTTTGGCATCATTGACAAACTTACCTATCAGTGTGGAATAGGTAGTCGCGTTGTTAGTGGCTACGGTAGTTTCACGCAACCGAATCAACACATCGTTGATAAGTTCGAGGTAGGTCATGATCGTGTCAATCCTTCTTCTTCAATAGTGACTGCAACAGCAAAGGTTGATGCTGATTCTGATGTTGCTTTAAGTATGTCGCCTTCTTCCATTACAAAATAAGATACACCACCCCAATCTTGAGTTGTTTTGGAAGTAACTGCCGTTTGATAAACCAGTGAATAAGTCGCAGATGCTGATGTATCTACCCAATCAAAAGTAATGTGTTTGTTTGAACCAGTTGCATTAGCGGCACGAAGCAATACTACCCTTGCATAGTAACCCGTAGGTACGGTATAGAGGGTAGTGTTTATTGTTGCTGTTAGATTTGCACCAACCGATAATGCTCTCATTTTGCCTTCGCCTTATTTCGTTCTGAAATAGACTTGGCTTTTACCTTTGCGTCAGCTTTTGAGGATGCACCCCAGGCTCTGAGCGAAAGAAGCAGTCTTGTTGGTTCACCTTTCTTGTCGTACTCAGGGCCATCATTGCCAGCCATACGCGCCAAGAAACTTGCTCTACGGGGATTATCTCCCGACTTTACCGGCGCTTTTAAATCGCCACCAGTAGAGGCATTATAAGATGCCCTCCCCTTGGCATTCAACCCACCTTTAGGGTTTTTGCCCTCGGATCGTTGCCAAGCAGGAGTTTTCATCTACTTTGCCTTTTTGGGTTTTTTTGCAGTCTTTGCAGCCTGTTTAAAGTCAGCAGCAGAAGGCGCGGCCTTAGACCCCACCTTATTCATCTTCTCGCCAGAGCCAGCCGCGATACGCTTTTGCTTGGCATTGATGTTGGCATAGAGTCCAGGTTTCATTTCTTTTTCACCTTTGCTTGTGACAGCGCAATGGCTACTGCTTGTTTTTGATTTTTGACTACAGGGCCACCCTTACCAGAATGTAAGCCACCAGCTTTGTATTCACGCATGACCTTGCTAATTTTCTTTTCAGCCTTGGTTTTCATACTAACTCCGTCACTGAAACAGTTGAAGTAGTGATTGTTGCATCCTTGATGAAGGCAATCTTTTGACCAGGATTAACTCGCACAATTTCAACGCAATTTGGTGGGATCATTGCTGATGTTGTAACACTTGCAGTTGGGCTAGTACCAATTTCATAGTGGCAATGGCCTTGACCACAGGCAATACGAATCATGGTAGTTGTAGTACCAAAAGCAGTCATTTGAACACTACTAGTGGTAACGGTTGCAACTTGGCTTGTTCCAAGACTTGGAACACCCATTGGGACGTTATTTGGATCGAGTTGAAATGTTGACATTACTTGCCTCGCTTGGCTTTCTTTGCCATATTGGTGGCTGTGCGCTCACCTCTAACTGGCGCATTCTTTGGCTTGCTAACTGCAACCATGATAGCCATTGGCATGGATTTTTGCTTCATAGCTTTAGGCATCTTTGAATTGCCCATTTTTGGTGCTTTTCCGTACATGATTTAATCCTTAGTGATAGGCCCACCAGATTTCCACGCATCACAAGTGCGGGCCGCTGCACAAGTGAATTGAAATAGATCACAGTATCCCAGATTTGCAGCCTCAATAAACTGCTGGTCATAGGACAACTCTCCCTTACCCTCATCCTTTTCCAGCCCATCAGATATGCATTGCATCATCTTTGGAGTTTGGATAAACGCTGCACAATTACCACAGCGCATTGACTTGATAACGGATGTTGGAGCGTTGTACATCTTGGCTTTCTTTAGCCAAAACGCATCATTAGACTCATCAGGGTTTGGTGGCCCATAACCGTAATCTGCAAACGCATGGTTGCGGTTTTTAAGATTAACCGAAATATCCTGCGTAGCGATAGGACAAACGACACCAGATAAAAGACCTTCTTTCATGCTGCCGCCATTGCTTTACGGGGTCTACCCATCCGCTTAACTTGAACTGGTGCAGTCATTGGAAGCACCTTGCTTTCAGATTCAACCTTTACATCTTCACCCTTATCATCAACCAGTACATAACCACTATGACCACGCATAGAGTCAATATCGTGCTGGTAGGTAAAGTTAACGGTATTACCGCTTTGTAAACATCTAAAAGTTGCCATACTATAACTCCAAAAAAAGAGGGGTTATTAGCCCCTCTTTAATTACACCGAGCGACAAATAGTCAAATTCAATGTAGTTGATGCCAAGTTAATAGAACTAGCAGTTGGATTGTAGGTAACAATCGTCACTGTATCTGCGGCAGAAACGTAAGCACGGCGAACTAACCCAGCCTCACTTACGCCAATTGCCATACCAAGCACCTGGTCACCCAAAGCCACGCCTGGCACAGTTACTGTGTCAGTAGCAGTTGCGGTAGTTGCTACGCTTGCGCTATCAAGCGTACAGCTAACGTCCCAAGTATCAGAAAAAAGTCCACGGAATTGATCGTTTCCACGGCGGGAAACGACAGCGGTTGCAGCAGCCATATTAAATACTCCTAAAAGTTAAAGGCCCCCCCCTCGTTAGAGGGAGGGAATGCTATTAGGCCGGTACTGCCAAGGCAAAAGCAGCAGAAGCGTTAGACGCTGAGCTGGTTGCCGAGGTACGCAGTGCCTTAACGCCATAAATGGTGTCAGCGGTGAACAACGTGCCAAGGTACTCTTGCTTGTACTGAGTCTGCGAACGGATGCCTGTCTGCTCAATCAGAACCATCGCATCGCGGTGACCCATCAAGCAAATACGGTCAGTAGTGCTAGAACCAGCACCAGTATCAGCTTGGGAAGTAGCGAATACTGCCATGCCGTACAGTTGACCGATTTCACCGTTGCGGATAGCGTCACCGTTACCAACAAACGCTTGCTCAGTGTAACGTGCCAGACCCATCAACGTATTGCGGCTGGAAGGAGGAATCAGGAAGAAACGTCCGTCCATAGCAATGTCGTTGTCATCCAAACGCTGAATAGTACGGCGAATTGCTGCATCAGTCAGCGCGGCTGCATTGGAGCTAGAGCTGTTGTAAGCAGTAGTACCATCAGAGCCAACAAACGCTTTGGTGCTAGAAGCAGCAGTTGCGTAGTCATCAGTACCAATAGTTGCTCCATTGAACGCACGGCCCAATTGAACCAGGTCAGTGTCAATGCGCTTTGCCAAGGCATAACCAGCATCTTCCGTGTAGAAAGAACGCAGGCTAGTCAGGGCTTGCACCTCAACGATGTCCTCAATCAAACGGCTGTATTCATAGTGCTTGTTAATGAGCACTTGAATATTGGTGTCGCTCTCTGCAATCAGAGTAACGGCATCAGTAGCAGCCTTGACAGAAGCATTACCACGGGCAGGGCTAGGGATATTAACGGTATCGCCTTTTTTACCTTTGAAGGACATTTTCTTGACCAAATTGGCCAAAACAAGGTTCTTCTTATAGGAAGCAACAATTTCATCACTCCAAATTTCTGGAATGAAGTTAGCCGCTGACGTTACGGTTACCGAATTGGTGGGGGAAAAAGCAGTGTTTGCCATATTAAAACTCCAAAATTAAATTATCGTACACGACCATCAGCGTATGCCTGCATGATTTCATCACTCAGTATTTCATATCGCTGTGGATCAGTCATTTTCAGTCGAATAAGATCAGCCCTTCGATAGACTCGCTTGGAACTCTCTCCAGATCCACCAACATCAACTTGCGCCGCTTTCATGCTCTTAGTCCTGATAGCATCATTTTGCTGATCTGACTGTTTAGTCTTAATGCCGCGCAGTTGCTTGAAGGTGGACAACAATTCATTTGCCGAGTCATAGTCAAATTCTGCATCTGCCTTTGCGTATAGTCCCAATCGCACAGGTGAGGATTTCACCCAGTTATGGAACTCCGTATCACTGACTACTTGAGAGTAATCAGGATGCTCTGCATTTAGCTTCTGCTGAATCTGCATCCGTTTGAAGTCGAGGCCAGCTTGTCTAGCCGCAAGTACATCAGGATGTCTATCAATCGTTGCTTGAACTGCCTTTTGAGGATTCTCAAAAAAATCAACTTCAGGCTCTTCCTCTTTAATATGTTGCGGATTCCCATTAAGGTTTTGCTTAATTAACTCGTCAGCTAACTTACGAACTTCGCCGACCTCTTGGGCCTGCTTACCGATAAGCCTTTCGGCCTCCTGGTGCATTCGTACAACTTCCTCCAAACTTTTGGCCCTGTATTTCTCAGGAAGTTCGTTTTTAGTTTCTTCTATTTCGAGTTCGTTTAGCGGCTCTGTGGGTTCATCAATCAACATATCGGTTTCCTGCCAAAATGGTTGTAGGATAATTCAACTCGGCATAATGCTTATGAGTTGGCTTTTTGCTCCGCTTTTAACTTTTCAGTGTGCCGGTGTTCAAACCGTCCATAAGCAGTCGGAAAGTTACCAGACCAACCTTCAAGGTTAAATGACGGGGCACTTATTACACGGTGAGCAAGCCCACCGCATTCACACCTAAAACTCTGCGACTCATAATCACAGAATCTTTCGGTCTTATGCCCGTTTTCACAGGCAAATTCATACATTCTTTTCATTCAAATCCTCGTATGCTCGTTCGCTGACCTCTTTTAAGGTTATCAGCCAAGTTAGGATGGAAATCTCGCCTTTGCGGAATTGTAGACTTTTTTCGTCCGCAATAGTAGAGACATTGTTCAGCGCATCAAACATCTTATTGGCATCGTCCATAAGGTCAATCCAACCAGGTGTAGAGAACAGATCAAACCTGTCCTCATAGTATCTTTGCAACTCAGGAGCCATGTTATTTACCCATTAATATAGTAGACCACCAAAAAATCAAACCAAGTAAAAGTATTATTAATGCCCCAGCCATAAGCCACGTTAATAAATCCTCAACTTCTTCCTTATGCTTCTCGGCGTGTTTCTTAGCTAATATCTCCTCAACTTTACGTTTTTGGATAATATTATTACGTTCTACTAATAACTGTTGCCAAAGGTCAGCATTGCCCGACATAACAAAATAATTATTCAATTCCCGTTCTGCATCTGCAAGTTGCTTGGCTTGCATCACTATCTCAAACGCCTGCGCTGTATCCGATTTGGCAAAACTACTTTTAGGCTTTGCTGCCTCTTTCTGGACAGCATCCTTGGCCTCAAAGAACTTCATCAGGTCACCAGATACCGCCTGGATGTCCTTACCAAGGGCTATGGCTGCCTTAACCCCCTTTATCGCGGCCTGGGCTGCGGCAAACGCTGTGATGGGGTCTATCATTGTTCAACCTTTTTCCACTCCAGACAATAAACCCTGCGCTCAAATACGTCCCCCGTCCAATACCATCTAACGCAAACAAACTTTGCGGGTACAGCAATCAAAACAACAGCAATTACCCATTTCAACTTTTACCTATCCAGTGGCTCACATATCCGATAACGCTACCTATAGCAGAAACCATGACCATGCCCATCCAGAAACCGCCTTTGGATTTATTTGCCATCTCAACCAATTTTTCAATGTTGGCTTCTAACTTGTCTATCTTGATAGACATCTCATCAAATCGGCGCTCGTAATCCTGCACCTTTTGGTATAAAGCCCCGTATTTAACTGGATCAAGTTCAATCATATTTACACCGTAAAAATTAAAAGAATTGTAGAAACCCACCAGCACTGTTAGCAGAGCCAAACTTCCAACCCGTGTTGTTTCCTGCGTTGACGTTTGCGTTTGAGGTAAAAGCATTAAAAGTTGCGCCGCCGGTAGCTGCGCTGTCCTTGATCGTCAAGTAACTAGCGCTGACAGTCCCGCTTGCTTGGCTAAGAGTGGCTTGTGATCCATTAGTCGTGGCTTGCAAAAACTTTTGATTTGTGCCAACAGTTGTGAAAGAACCAACGGTGTTGGTTGTGCCAGACTTGAGTTGCAAAGTGCCGTTGGTTATTGTTAGAGTGCTTGTTACAGACAAAGCATCTTGACAAGCAAAAGTACCACCGATACCGTTAAAATTGACGTTTGAAGGGAAGCTAAATGCGTTTGACGTAATTGTTTTTGTGCCAGATGTTGCACTAAAAGTAACTGTGCCTGTACCCGTACCTTGTGTAGTCGTGCCGCCGTAATTCCAATTCCCAAAAACCGCAATTGAATTTTGGATGGAAACCGTACCAGTGAACCCTGTAAAGTTTACGTTTTTATATGCGCCACTTGTTGTAGAAAGCGAAACAATGTCTGACCCCGCAGTCACATCTAGGCTAATAGCGTTAGCTTCACCAGCCGCACCTAAATTTATAGTGCGCGTACCAGCGCCTCCAGCAGTTGCCTGAATCAACGGGGCCGTGCCGGTAACCGTTAAACCAGTTGCAGTAGAGGTTGTAAAAATAGTTCCAGAAGTTCCATTTAAAACTATTTTGCTTGTACCAAATGCTAGTGTTCTAGTGTTACTGTTGTTAGAGGAAAACAAACCTGTAGTCAACGTGTAACCGTTTAAATTGAGTGTGCCGTTGGTCAGCGTAGTAGTGCGAGTAGCACCAGAAGTTAGTGCGTCTTGAAGCTGCCAAGTACCGCCTACGCCGTTAAAAGTTAAAGACTTGTCTATTACAACTGCATTAGTTGTAATTGTTTTAGTACCAGACGTAGCTGCAAATGTTGTTGTTGAGCCAGCCGTAACGGTCATTCCAGTACCTAACGTAAGACTTCCATACATAGTGTAAGAAGTAGCGTTATGTGAGCCTGTATAACCTGTAAAGTTTAAATCACGGACTGCTCCACCGCCTGTTACGGTAATAATTGCCGTACCAGAACCAGCAGTAATGTTAAAAGAAATACTGTTGGCTTCAGTAACTGCACCAGCGTTAATAGTTCTAGTTGCAGTTGTCGTGGCGTTGTTCAAAATAATTAACGGCGTACCGCTAATCGACATAGTAGTAGCGCCAATAAACAAGTTTCCTGTGCTATTTAGCGTAATCGTGTTTGTGCCAAAGGCAAGCGTACCCGTGAAGCCTGTGCAGGTCAGGGTTTGAATTGTTGGGCTGATGTCAAGCGTGACTGTACCAGAGCCAGAATTAGCGTCTATTGCTGCGGTGTCACCAGAGCCTGGAACGGCTACGCCGCCAACGCCGCCAGAGGTTAAAGCCCAGTTGCTTGCGCTGTTCCAGTTACCTGTGCCACCCGTAACCCAAAAGTATGCTGCCATAACTACTCCTCAACAGGCTCGTCAACCACGGGCGGCGGGTTGGTAACGTACTCATACCACTTGTCGTACCGAGCCTGCTTCATGGCCTCAATTTCGGAATCAGTCAGGCCGTGGTCATCCGCAAGATGCAAGGCATCAGAGAAGCCATTGATGATGAAGTCTATTTTTATCATGTTAGAACCCAAATACTTTAGCAATCATCTGCCACTTTGATGTGGTGCTGTTGTAAATAAATCCAACATAATCGTGCAGGGTTGCTCCGCTAGATGAAATTGGCAAGGAAATATCTGTAGAGCCTTGGAAGATAGCGTTCCATGAGAAAGTCTGCACATTAGTGCTACGCAGGCGCAGAATGAATTTTTGACCATTGACTGGAGTTCCAGTAGGCGCGTTGATGGTCAAAGTACCTACGGCTTGCGTATTAGCCTGCGTTGCAATGTCAGTGGTATCAGCATTGACCGTGATGGACGTTGCATCAGCAATGACCACCACGCGGGAAGTAATACCACCAGTAAAGGATACGTTACCTGATGGGTCAATGGTTTGGCGAACCGTACCAGCGCCATCGCTCAATACTATGTAGTTGCTACCGGTTGCGGAAATGGGAGCAGCGGAGCCTGTGTAGCTTCCGATGACTACGTTGTTGGAACCAGAGGTAACAGCACTGCCAGAACTATAGCCTAAATAGGTATTGTTAGAGCCAGTAGTATTAAAACCCGAAAAATACCCAATGGCTGTGCTGTTAGAGCCAGTGGTGTTAAATACTAGCGCACCTTGCCCTAAAGCAGAATTATAGGAACCTGTAGTATTAGAACTTAAAACACTTGTACCTATCCCTGTATTGGAAACGCCAGTATTATTAAACCATAGCGCTGTATCGCCTACCGCAGTATTCTGCCCTCCTGTGCTTACGCTTAACGCACTATTACCTACCGCAGTATTGTTAGATGCAGTCGAATTTAAATTTAGTGCGTTACAGCCTATCGCTGTGTTCTGTACTCCACTTGTATTAGCGGCAAGCGCGCTATTTCCTACCGCTGTGTTGAGGTTTGAAGCGCCGCCACCCTGCCCAACCGTCAACCCTTGGATAACAGCGCCACCAGACAATGTCGCTAGACCTGTTGCGCCTATTGTCCCAATGCCAGACATATTTCCAGCATCGGTAAGGCTTACAGCACTATTCTTTATTAGCTTTCCTGTTGTTCCATCAAAACGGACTATTCTGGAATTTGCCGCAGATGCTGGCCCCGTAACATCGCCAACGCTTCCGCTACTGCCGCCGCCCCTTGTGACTGCAATGATTTTCTTTTCTAACTCAGGGGAGACAACTTCGCCAGCATTAATCTGCTGACCAGATGACAGGTTAATAATCAGACTGCCATCAAAGTCAATGTTTGCATTGGTAACTGATACACCGTCAGCACCATCTATCCCGTCCTTACCTGGTGGCCCTTGCAGTCCAGGCTTGCCGTTAAGTCCATCCTTGCCGTTGCGTCCGTCTTTACCATCGCGTCCATCTTTACCATTAATTCCATCGCGCCCGTCCTTAATAGTAAGTACGCGCTTTTCAAGGACATTGCTTACGTTATCAAATTTTTCGGAGATGTTGGTTTCAATTTGTTTAAAGGCTTGTACAACTCTTTGTACATTACCAGCAACCTTTCGCTGCTGCATTTTGTCAACGCTAACCATGAAATCATCAACTTCATTCAATACGTTATCCGCTAAATCGTCAACATTAGAATTCTTAAAAATTTTATCGATTGCCATAATTTAACTCCGTTGCTAGTTTTTCAAGGAACTGGTTTTCCATATCTACCACATTGCTTTTGGCGTTGTTCATCTGCAATTCTACAATCTTAGACTTGTTTTTGATGTCGGCTTCTTTCAACATCAACTCAGCAATCTTCACGCGCTTATCAAACTCGTTAGATTCATTGCCAGCCGGTAGATTCTTGGTGCTAGATGCAATGATCTTGGCCTGCATCTCTTGCGGCATCAACTGAGTTTCTGTCATTAACTTAGCAGCCTCTGCCCGATTCTGCTCGGCCTGCGTAGTATTAACAGCAATCTGCGCTTGCGCCGACTGCATAGCCAATTGCTGCTGCATATCCTGCATCTGCTTGGCCTGTGGGTCTGGCTGGCTCATCTGATCCAGTGCCGCCATCAACTCGTAACGGTTAGTCAGGCTCGAATTGTTCAATATGCCTTTAAGAATCAGCGGCAGCACCGGAGTATTTGGCCCCAGAGTCTGCAACAAACCGATAAACTGCTGCTGTTCGTACTCACGGGCAATGATGCCAAGGGTAGCGGTAGGAATAAAGCGCATATCAACGCTCGGATAACGCTCTGGATCAAACTGCATATACCTAAATGCAGCCTTCTGGATAAACGGAATCAGGAAATCTTCTTGGAAGTTCACTAGCGTCCGCTTGTACTTCTTGATGATGGTGGCCACCGCCATCGACATTCCAGCACCATCGCGGTTGCCATTGCTGACCATGCCCTGGCTGTCCAGCGTACCAGTTGCCTGCAACAACATCCGTTCAAACTCTTTTGCCGTGTTAATGTTGTTTAGGCTTGTCTCACCAAACTTGAACGGGTACAAAATCTCGGCAGGGTTGCCGTTGACCATGAACGCCTTACCAGGTTTGACTTCAAACTTAGCGCCGCGAGGCAACCTGGTTGCATCCATCCCCATCATGGGGCTGGTGGTCAGCGCCAGACTATCCAAATGGCTACGCACTTGCGCGTCAATAGCCTTTTGCATATTGTAGGATTTCTCCACCGTACCCCTGCCCAACAAACGGTTAGGAACAGTGTCATCCTGGTAGCTGATGATGGGACGATCCTTCATCATGTAAGGATTCTCTTCAGCCTTGAGCAGCAACCCATCATTGGCAATGACAACAATGGCCTCGACCAGGTTGCTGTACTCATCGGCAACCGAATCCTCTGGAAATAAGTCTTCAACCTCTTCCTCTTGCACCGCAGCAAGGTACTCGCGTGGAACCAGGCCGTAGTACGTCAAAAGAAGCACCTTCTCATCCCGATATTGGCTCAATTCCTGCGTAGGCTCTAAATCTGTGTCCTCGTAGGTAGTGGTAATGTTCACCTTGCGGTAGATACCCTTCTCGATACCCTCGACAATCTTGTGGATGGACACATACTTCTCGATTGCCACGCCCATGCAGTCATCAATCGTTGTCCCGTTGGGGTCAAACAAGAAATTCTTAGGGTTAACAGGCACAATCTTGACCGCAATTCGGTCTTTTTCCACTACACCAATAGCCGCTTGCATCGGCTGGCCTGGAATGGGCTTAGTCGCAGGCTCAAATATCTTCTCGGTCTTAACAATAATCTCGCCAATGCCAGTTCCGTAGATTTCTGCCATCAATTCAATCTGGTCAATGGATTTCCTGATCTTGTCCTGCTTGAAATCCTCCATCAACTGCCCTTTTAATGCCTCTACATCCAAAGGATTCCCGTCAATGTCCTTTAAATCGTCCTTTATGTCAAAGAAATCACCCTGACCAAAGATCGCTTCCATGATTTCAGCGTGTCGAGTCTCTACGGCCTGCTGGGTTGCCGGTGTAACTATGCGCGAACGCTCAGAATCGCGGGTTTTGTCCTCCGCTGCCCACTCGCATCGGAATATGCGCTCGTATTCCAGATAACTATCCAGAAAATTGGTGTTGCGGTAGTCGCGCCAACGGTCACAATGGTCAACAACAAAGGCAGTTAACTCTTTGTCGTTCTCTGTTGGTTCTTCAAACTCGCTAGATTTTAAAATGTCCATGATTTACCTTATCGAATACCCCAAAGGGTCTGTATACATGGGGTTGCTGGGGTAGTCTAACTCATTGGTCAGTATGTCGGCAGGCTGTTGCCGGCGATAGTAATCAATACCCATTCCCGCGGCTCCCGCGGCTCCAGCCACTCCAGGCAACAATGTAGGATCAACTTTTCCGTAATACAGTTTGCGCCAATCGCTAGTAGCCATTACAGGATTATCAGACTGCGTATACCCAGCTTCTTTGTGAGCAGTTAAAGCATCACGCATTTCCGTCCAGGACTGCCGAGGCAGCGACCTAAAATCAGGATGTGCAAATTCATGCGGCTCTAACCGTTGGCGATAAATATCCCATTTGCGCCATTGCTCTGGGAATAATTCCAACTCAGGATTCAATCCCCTAGACTCGTCAACATAATCAACCACTCGCTTATAGAACGGGTTAAAGTCAATTATTTTTTGAGGCTCATACGCCAACTTATCAGGTGTTGCAACGTCAGGAACAGCATTCAACTCTCCAGCTTTGGTGCGATAGTTTTTTGCCAATGACGATCCACCAATAACATCAATTGCGGCATCTTCACGCAATGATTCTGGGACTGACAAAATTGCTTTTGTAGTAGGCTCAACGCCTAACTTTCCAGCCATACGCTGCTTAAATGCATCGCCAACTAATGGATCATCAAGCATTCTTTCGTATGAATGCCGAATCATATGCAAGTCAACTGCTGATGTATTGGCCTTCTCCAGATTCAACCACGGCGTACCTAGTGATGCTGTCTTTGGGCCTAGTCCTGGCACTTGGTTCATTACCCTGATCGTTACGTCACGCATGGTTTCGCCTGGGGCCATCTGGAACATCTCAGGCTTTTGCAAAATCAACTTAGCTAACATGGCCTGGTTACTTAGATCTGCAGTTCCAAGCACGCCCATGCCACCCCTAGCCGCGGCCTGTACTCCTGTTTGCTCTTGCGCTGTCTTAGATAGACCCTCTTCACCAACCCGCCCAGCAAGTGCCTGCAGCTCATCCATGCTATTCAAACGCATACGCTGCGCTAAAAACTCATTTGGTGTCAATGGTGCATTAGGCGATAACAGCGCAAAGTTCAATCGGTTAAAAACATCAACCTGGTCAGGTGTTTCAACTTTATGAGTGCGGATCAATTTCTGCATCAACGCATCATGGACTTCCTTTGGCATAGATGCTGGGTCAATATTATTGGCCTTCATCCAAAACATATCAGGAATCGTAAACGTGCCTTCCAATCCACCAGGTATGCGAACTTCTCGCTTACTCGTTAGATCAGTAATGCCAAGTGATTTTGGCTCTGTCAGTGACATATTGACACCATATGTCTTACCCCAATCAGCCCATTCTTTTTCACTAGCGCCAGCACCTGGTGTGGTGGCCGGCTGCGCCCTCATATTGGCCCTGGTGGCCAGCGCCTCATCAACAGTTGATTTAGGAATTACGCCAGTAATTTTGAACGCATTATTTGTCAATATCGAATCGGCAATATCCTCTTCACCATTGAGTGCATCCATCAAACTAGCCTTGCCCCTTTTAATTCCTGTATTTTCAAATTTTGCTCTGACAGAATCTAATGCTTGGGCTTTTTCTTTTCTAGATAACTTTAGATAGTCTGGATTTTTTTCAATCTTGTTTTGGGCTGCAAGTATTTTTTGCTCTGTAATTGCACTATATAGCGCCCCACCACCCTCCGCAGGCACAATGCCAGGCATCATGCCCATGCGCTGCATATAGCCCTCTGCCAACTGCCCAGCTTTAGGTGCAACAAACCTTGCGGTGGCCGCAGCGCCCCGAGCAACTGGTGCAGCCGCAGGCAGAACATTAAGCGCAGTACCAACTGGAAACCCGTACTCAGCGCCTCGGCGCACAGCAGCGGTATTGGGATCGAGTACGCTGCCAGCCATCTCATCGGGCGCAGTACCAAACAAACCGCCAAGTGCGCCATACACCATTGGGTAATCCTGGCGCAGATACGACTCGCTGGGGCGGCGCACCATCTGCGTATCCATAAGATTACGCCTTGGTGCTGCCTGGGGTTGCATCAACCGATCAAATAATCCCATATTAAATCCCCGCAATTATGTCCATCGGCTCCCACTCGTCCTCGGCCTCCTCAAAGTAG
>Ga0209190_1002056_pt1 | contig 13783 bp, 17 predicted proteins | sample M_140205_XF_Meta_FD_187315 | JGI IMG/M metagenome (GOLD analysis project Ga0209190, IMG submission 187315) | Freshwater microbial communities from Lake Montjoie, Canada to study carbon cycling - M_140205_XF_MetaG (SPAdes) (version 2) | ecosystem: Environmental > Aquatic > Freshwater > Lake... | reverse complement strand
TCTCTCCCTTGAGGACATTCCAGAGTTGCGGAAGCTCATCGAGTTTCGTCCTCCGCAGAAGCCGGCCGAATGGTGTGACCGATGAGGCGTCGGCTAGATGAGTGGCAACGTGAGCTGTGCCAGGCCGCATTGTCCGGAACTTCACCAGGGTGAAGTGTTTTTTGCCAAGTCCGACCCGAGTCTGTCGGAACAAAGGCGCGCCGGTGTCGAGAAGGCCTACGATCGCCAGCAGCAGCAAGAGGGGGCCGATTATGACCAGAGCTAGCAAGGAAAGGACTATGTCAAAAAAACGCAACACAGGATACCTACGCGAAATCAACAAATTGCCAAGGCCTGCCCTCGTCGGTCATTTGGAGTTTTCCCGAAGGCGGATCGGCCTTCTTTCCATTCGCAAGGTTTCCACCAAAGCCTCCTGCATCGAATAGGGGGGCGTCCAACCGAGAGCGCGGTGCAGGGGCTCGCTGTCCACATACAGCGAAGAGGTCAACTTGCGCAACGCCCCGAAACCCGGCAGCTGTCCAGCGCCTTCCAAAAGACGCCGGGGAAAAGGAAACAAACGAGCTGATCGACGGCTTTCTCGCTCTGAAGCGATACCACCTCCCCCGGTTCCATGCTCCACGCTCCGTGCTTCTCTCTCGACTTCGTCGTTTGCGCGGGCAATCGCTCGAATAAGGTCCGGCGTCGAAACATCCTCACGGTCGCTGGGCAGAAAGACCTTTTGAAATGCGCTGGGGTTTCCCAAGCATGCGGCAATTGCGTCAATGAGGTTTCCCACATAGAGGAAGCTGCGTCGGTTGCGCACCGAGGCCAAAGGAAGCGGAATCCCAGCAGAGACCATTTTGACTAGTTGGCAGAAAAATGACGCTTTGCTCGGGCCATAGACAGCGGGCGGCCGCAGGACGGTATAGCGGCACACGCTGGAAGCCAGTTCGGCGAGCAGCGCCTCTTCAGCAGCGAGTTTGGATCTTCCGTAAGCCGAGACAGGATGCGGACTAGTGGAGCCGGCGATCATCACATTGGACTCCGCCGCAACCGCATGGACGGAGCTCAAAAAAAGAAAATGCTGTACGCCGCATTCAGCGGCTTGCCGCGCCAACCGCGCGGTGCCCTCGGCGTTGATCCGGTGGCAGAGATCCTCCTCAGCTTCGCTTTCCAATCCGATCTGTGCTCGGCCCGCGAGATGCACGACCGCTTCGGCGCCTTGCAAAGCGCGCGACCAGTCCGATCCTGAACCGAGTTCGGGAGCTTGCCGCCACGTGATGCCAGGGTCACTGATAGTCAGACGACTGGCAGCAACAACTTCATGACCGCGAGAATTGAGCAGCGGCAAAAGTTGCGATCCGATAAATCCCGACGCTCCAGTGACGAGAACTTTCAATGTGGCACACTCCTGAGGAGAAAACGGGCCATGCTCGCGAGATGCCATCGCGCATGTCGCCAATTACGCCGGCTGGCGCGCTGTGCGTCGTGGGTTGCGGTGGCCTCTTGCACCTGCCGCAGGGAATGACCGCAGCCCCGCAGGCGCCAACCGAGATCGACGTCTTCATAATAGAGGAAGTATCTCTCGTCGAAGCCTCCGACCTCACGGAAGGCTGAAGCGCGAAGAAGAAGGAACATCCCGGCGAGCCAGTCAGGGTTCTGGGTCTGGGCAATGGAAGAGTAAGTGCCATCGCAGAGTCGGAGCATTTTGCCCAAAAGACTCATCGTGGTGGGAAACTTCCGTGCGCTGTCCTCCCTGTTACCCTCTAGCGTAACGATGATGGGAGCGCAGGCCGCCAACCGCTGATCATCCATTGCGTTGAGCAATGCGGGAAAAGGATTACCGCTGATCCTGATATCCGGATTCAACACGCAAAAAAACGGCGTCGTCGCCGTAAGCAGTGCCGCATTTTGGTTCGCTCCGTAGCCGCGCGGAGCAGCGTTGCAGTTGACTTCGATGCGATTATCCGGCGGGTAATTTGCAACTTCCGGGATGTTTTGCGTGATGACAATCCTTCCCACCTCCGGGCAGACGAGCAAATCTGTCACCAGTCCCGCCACCATAGCGCCATGCCCGTGGCTGACAATCGAGGCTGTAACGACGCCCGGGCGCCGAGTTTTGTCACTCATGGCAAAGGCGTCACGGCAAACATCGGCCCACGTGCAGACCGAAGCCGGTCAGATGCTGCCGAAGACCGGCGGGATTTCCCGCACGACAGTGCGTAAGCTGTGGCCTTGGGAACGGAGAGCGGCATCGAGCGCAACATCGTCGGTCTCGGGAGCAAGCACCTTCTCGAGCAAATCGCAATAACTGGCAAAACGCTCGTGGTATGGATGGTCCTTGGTTTTCCAGTGGCGGAGCAGACGGGCGCGAGTGGCGGGATTGGCCCAGAGAAGCTGCCCGTAGTTTTTGCGCGAGACGCGCCTCTCCCAATCTGCAGCCATCTCTTTTAGGACACCTGTCGGCATCAAATTAACATGCCATCCATGCTGTTCTCCGGCAGCGGAATTTCCAAACCGCGCTGGGCGGCATGCCAGAACAATCCGCCTGATCCGATGAGAATCAAGGAACCGGGCTCGGCTAGCGCAGCTCCTCGGAGCTACGCGTATTTGGGGCAGTCTTTGAAGCTGGGTGCGGTTTTGTCCTTTTCAGACAGAATGGACTCGCGACCGATTTCGAGCGGCCAGTCGATGGCGAGATCGGGATCGTCCCAGCGCAGGGACCGCTCGGCTGGCTGATTGTAGGGCGTGGTCACCTTGTAGAAAACATCACATACGTCGCTCAAAACCATGAAGCCGTGAGCGCAGCCGGGCGGGACGTAGAGACGATCGTGCGTTTCCGTGTTGAGAAGATAGCCGTCCCAAACACCAAAGGTCGGAGAACTTCGGCGCAGATCGACGATAACATCGAAGACGGTGCCTGAAGTAACCCAAACAAGTTTGCCCTGGGCCGCATCCCCGATCTGGTAATGCAGCCCGCGCAGCACGCCTTTGGATGATCGACTGTGATTGTCCTGCACGAAATCGAGACCCAGCCCGATCTCGCGGAATGTATCGTGGTTCCATGACTCGAGGAAGAACCCGCGCGCGTCGCCGAAAACTTTCGGCTTCAACAACCACGCATCATGGATTTTCGTAGGGATTTTTTTCATGATGAATTGAGGGATTTAGGTGCGTAAATGGTACTAGACATCCAACGCGCCCACAGGAGTCACAAACTCTGGACTAACCGGCGTAGTGCTTATCTACCCAGTCGCGGTAAGCGCCGGTGGTGACATTCTCCGTCTAGTCTTGATTGTCCAAATACCAATGAATGGTTTTGCGGATGCCGGTTTCGAAGGTCTCGGCGGGTTTCCATCCCAACTCTCGTTCGATTTTTGATGCATCAATGGCGTAGCGCCGATCGTGGCCGGGGCGATCTTTGACAAAGCTGATTTGCTCTTTGTATTGCCTGCCGTCTTGCCGAGGCGACAACTCGTCAAGCAAAGCACAGATCGTGTGAACAACTTCCAAGTTGGTCTTCTCGTTCCATCCCCCGATGTTGTAGGTCTCCCCTATCTGCCCCTTCGCGAGCACGCGGCGGATGGCGGAGCAGTGGTCTTTGACGTAAAGCCAATCACGCACCTGCTGCCCGTCGCCGTAGATTGGGAGTGGCCTCCCGGCCAAAGCATTATGGATGACCAAGGGGATCAATTTTTCCGGGAAGTGGTAGGGGCCGTAATTGTTCGAGCAGTTTGTGGTCAATACGGGTAGGCCGTAGGTGTGATAGTAGGCGCGGACAAGATGATCGCTTGCAGCCTTGCTCGCCGAATAGGGGCTATTCGGCTCATAGCGATTCGTCTCGCTAAAAGGCGGATCGCCTGTCGAGAGCGTCCCGTAAACTTCATCCGTCGAAACGTGAAGAAAGCGAAACTGGCTCTTCTCGCTCCCGTCCATGGACGAGACGTAACCGCGAGCCGACTCCAGAAGATTGAAGGAACCGACGATGTTGGTCTGGACAAACTCCCCAGGACCGTGGATCGAACGATCGACGTGCGATTCGGCGGCAAAATTGACAACGGCACGCGGCCTGTGCCGCGCGAGCAGCTCATCGACCAGGGCACGATCGCCAATGTCGCCTCGGACAAAGATGTAGTGCGGATTACTTTGGAGGGACTTCAGATTCCCCGCATTTCCGGCATATGTAAGCTTGTCGAGACTGATGACCGCGTCGGCTTCTCCCACGAGCCAGTCGAGGACGAAGTTTGATCCAATAAAGCCCGCGCCACCAGTAACCAGAATGTTGTTCATGAAGCTAAGAGACTGCGTCAACTAAGAGCTCTGCCCGCGTCGGCGCTGCTCGAGCACGGAGCGCAGATAGGCCCCGTAGGTCGACTTGCCAAGGCGTTCGGCCGACTGGGCGAACTGGTCCTCTTTTATGAATCCCATCTCAAGACCTATTTCCTCAAGGCACGCGATGCGCAACCCTTGGCGGTGCTGGATGGCACGCACGAACTCCGCGGCCTCGAGCAGCGAATCGTGCGTTCCGGTGTCGAGCCACGCCGTACCGCGTCCGAGCTTTTGTACGCGCAGGCGGTGCGCTTCGAGGTAGGCACGATTGAGATCGGTGATCTCCAGTTCCCCGCGGGGCGAAGGCTTCAGGGCTTTCGCCCGTTCGCAGACGTCGCCCGGGTAGAAATACAGCCCCGGGACAGCATAGTTACTTTTCGGTTGCAACGGCTTCTCTTCGAGACTTATAGCGCGGCCTTTCAGGTCGAACTCGACAACACCGTAAGCTTGGGGATCCGCGACCTCGTAGCCGAAGATAGTCGCATTATCGGTATCTGCAGCCGCTGCAGATAGCGTGTCGGTAAAGTCATGCCCGTAGAAGAGGTTGTCGCCGAGGACCAACGCCGCCGGCGCCCCACCGAGATAGCCAGCACCGATATGGAAGGCCTGCGCCAAACCCTCAGGGCGCGGTTGCTCGGCATAAGAAAAGGCTACGCCAAATTGCGACCCGTCCCCAAACAAGCGACGGAATGCGGGCAAATCTTCCGGTGTGGAGATGACCAAGATCTCGCGGATACCGGCCAGCATGAGCACCGAGGCTGGATAGTAAACCATCGGTTTGTCATAAACAGGCATGACCTGTTTGCTGGTGCCTAGTGTCAGCGGATGGAGCCGCGACCCGGAGCCTCCGGCCAAAATGATACCTTTGCGTTTCAAGATGGAGAGATTTTGGCACTCATGGACGCGCGGTATTGTCTGATGTGAACAAGCAATTACAGGGCAAACATCCGTTATGAGAACTCGCGAAACTATAACTTATCCCAAAATCTGACGGCGGTTCACAGATCCAGCAGTTCACGTAGTGCGGCTTTCACGCGCGCCATCTCGGCCGTGGCCAAAACCCCGAGACGGCGAGACAAGGACCTCCGGTCAAAACTGGCTAACCCTTGCACATTCACTGCGGAGTGCTTGGGCAACCAGCGCGGCTTCCCGAGATCGACTTCGCCAGGCAAACCGCGGATTTGGGAAGTGAGAGGAGCTACGATGAGCAGCGCCCGGGTATCGTCGTCCCTGGGCACGGACAGAATCAGCACCGGCCGGTTCTTGGCGGCCATCCCGCAATCGGCAAACCACACCTCGCTTGGTTTCGGATCAATACGCACCCAAAGCCTCCGTCCACGCGTCTGCTTGCTCGCGCGACGAGAGAAGGCGGGGCTGCCTCGTGAGATCGAAAGGAACGCCGTTATGAAGCTCGATCTGAGCGAAAAGCATATTGACCGCATCCCCGGGCTTGAGGCCAAGCCGATCGAGAATCTTCTCGGCTTTCTTGAGTCGTCGCGCCGGCACACGCGCGCGCAAAAGGACGCTTTCAGCTGCCATGCTCAAATATGCTCAAAAATGCTACTGACGTCAAGCCCGCCCGATCGCATGCGGTCTGCCGCAGGAGTTTAAAGTTTGTAAGATTGTAAGTCTTAAGAGCAGGAAGCGTGGAGCGAGGAGGTTTGAGCGCTGCTACCTGATCTCCGACATCTGATCACTGGCCTCCTACATCTGACCGTATGCCTCATGCCGTAAACTCCTTTCCGCCTTTTACCACTTACTGGTCACAGCGGTTACGCCGCTTGCGGTTCCCTCTCAGACCTCCTCCTCAAGAATTCCCGCGATTTTCATTTGCGAGCGCAGCAGGCCGATCTTGAGCGGTCGGTTCCCATGGATGGGTATGACAATCCGCTCCGGCCTGCCTTCTTTGATGAAAACGTGGTGACTTCCCTTGATGCGAATCAGCACCCAGCCTTTGCGTTGAATGGCCTGCGCAAGCGCTCTGCCGGATATCTGCTTCAAATCGCCAGTTCCAAAACCCGGCTCTCATCAGTAGGAACGGCTGCGGTCTCGCCTGCTTCGAACCAAAGCTCAACAGCTTCGAGGAGGTTGGCCTGGATTTCGTCTTCCGTTTCACCTTGGGTGACACAGCCAGGCAGTGCGGGCACTTCAGCCCAGAACCCGCCCTCTTCCGCTTGGTGGATAATTGCTTTGAGTGTCATGGACGAAGGATACTTCAGAAACAGAACGGCAGCAAGCGATGGAAATCCGGGGCCGGCACTTCGGTCTTTCCGTGCTTCAGTAATTGCACGCGTCCTGTAAGCCTCCGATCTCCGTCCTCCTTCCTCTCATCTCCGCCCGTATGCCGTTCGCCTCATGCCGTATGCTAAAGAAGTCTCAAGCTTATAAGGTTGTGAGTTTTAAGAGCAGGGAGCAGGGAGCTTGGAGCAAGGAGCGAAACAGCGATTTGTCGTCAGTTGGCAGTGCTCAGTTGCCAGAGAAACATTACAGACGCCAGGAAAACGCGCGCCAGATGTCTTTGATCGAAGCGACGCGCTTGGACTGGATGGCTTGGCGCTTTTTCCACATGGCGGGGATGCCTTTGATTGCGTCTCGTTTGGCGCGCCAAGCGATTTTGCCTTGGCCGCGGAGGGTCAGGACGATTATGGAAGCAATATTAGCGAGAATGTGCAATGGCAGAAAGAACCAGAAGAGAAAGCCCGGCATGTTTTTCACGTAGACCCAAACCATATTCCGGTGGCCGTGGTAGCTGGCGAATTCGCTGCGTTGTCCTCCACTGCTGGCGGAACCGACATGGCGGACGACCGCGTCTGGCACCAACATCGATTTCCAGCCGGCGAGGCGCAGACGGAAGCCGAGATCAACGTCTTCACCGTAGCAAAAGAAGTCCTCATCGAAGCCGCCGGCAGCTACGAGTGCATCACGCCGGTAAAGAGCCGCGGCCGCGCAGGGCGAGAAAATCTCGCGGGAGTGAAGTTCGCTGTATTCGTCGCGTCGGCGGCCATGACCTTCGCGGCGAAAGATGCCGCTCGGATGGTAGCTGTCCCCTATCCCGTCCAGAAGCTCCGGGTTTTTATCGAGCAACTGCACATTACCAAAGGCAGCGCATCGAGGGTTTGCCTTAGCAGCCTTCAGTAGGTTCCCCAACCAGTCCGGTTCCGGAAAAGCATCGGGGTTTAGGAGCGCAATAAACTCACTGTTTGCGTTGGCGAGGCCAAGATTATTGCCGGCCGCGAATCCGATGTTGCCGCTCGCGCGCAAAACCTGCACGCGGGAGGCATCAAGGCAACAAAGTTCTCCTCGATCGGAGTTATCGACGACTATGATTCGCTCGGGAGGGGTCGACTGCTTCTCCAAGCATCGTAGACAACTAAGCAGGACATTGATGCCGGTTCGGTAGACGACAACGACATTGGAGGACATAGACAGCATCTGATGCGAGCTGCCCAATAATTACGAGCACCACGCTAAAGCCCAGAAAGGCTGTCCCTACAGGAATACTGCGCCTTAATTGGCCGGCAAAACCTTGAAAGTGCCTACATCGATCGTGCGGCCCGTTTCAGCTTCAAAAATGGTGACTCTTTTGTCGCCCGGCGACTCATAAGATTCCGCAGGAACGACAAATGTTACACCAAACGGCTCATTATTGAGTTCCGCTATTTTTGTGCTCCCGAATTTCACGTAATTGCTCGGACTGCGCGCAAGACCACTGACCGAAATCCACATGGCAGACTGTCCGTTAGGTTGAACGTTGAAAGGCATGCCAGCCTTTGTTTCAGTAGGCCCCCAGTTCGTTAAGGAAATCGGGGATTCAGGCTTGCTAGTCTCTGCCGGTGGGGCCCCAGGTGTCGTAGGACCCGAAGATTGAGGCGCGGGGTCGCAAGCTGTCAACGAGACGCTGATTAGAGCGAAAATACTTTTGAACCACATGCGCGTTGTCGGAGTCATAACACATCATTAGTAGGGACGTTTCTTATCAATGTCAAGTGTCGAGAATTTTTTGGGGTTGCGTCGAGCAACTACACACACCCAAAAGCGGCACACTGCGGGTTGGCATCCGCAGCATTTAGCAAGGTGTCTAGCCATCCCAGCTCAGGAAACGCGTCGGGGTTAAGCAACTGAGTGAACTCACTGTCTGCCTTGGCAATACCTAGATTGGCGCCGACTCCAAAGCCGATGTTTTCCGACGGATGCAGGATTTCTGCGTTGGCGAGATCCGTAGTGCTGAGATCAGCCTCTTCCGAGTTGTCGACGATGAGAACGCGCTGTGCAGACTGCTTCTCAAGGCACATGATACAGTGATCAAGCGTAGCCGGTTTAGACGTGTAGAAAGCGATGATCCCCGCCTTGGATAGTGCCACTACGAATGCTCTGCAGATGACTTTTTGTAGTCTCCTCGAGAAAAGTATTTTTCTAGCCAGACATATAGAACGATGAAGAGGTAGCGGCTGCCCATCTCCTTAATCTTCAGCTTGGCCACACCGTGCCGACGATTGCGCCATGTGATAGGGATCACCGTGAAGTTGTAGCCGCGAACGATTGCCTTTAGAGGTATCTCGACCGTGATGTTGAAGTGCGGGGACAGTATCGGACGAATACCATCGATCACCTCCTTGCGATAGGCTTTGAAGGCATTCGTCGTATCGTTTAGCCCGTGCCGGAAAAGGAGACGCACAAATGCGTTCGCCATGCGGTTCATCAATAGCTTGATCGGCGGATAGTCGATGGTGCCTCCGCCTTTGATGAAGCGACTTCCGAACACACAGTCGTAGCCCTTATTTAGCTCCTCCCAGTAGCGGACCACATCCCGACAGTCGTCCGACTCGTCAGCCATCATGATGACCACCGCGTCACCTTTCATCGCATCGAGCCCGCAGGTGATCGCGCGCCCGAACCCGTGAAGGCCAGCATTCCGCACTGGTCGCAACTCCAAGAATAGCAACGCCAAGGGCGAAAAAGTAGGCCGGCACCATCCATTGCGCAGGTCGCATCCCATCACCGGAGACGAAATTCAGCGGCCCTCCCCCTACAAGGGTAAACTGAACGAGTTGCAAGGCACTGCCCAGTCGGTCGAATAACAGTATTGCATCAGCATCAAGACTCAGGCCAATCACTACTGCCCTGAAAAGAAAAAAACCTGTAGTTATAAGGATGAGGGCGATCTGCCATATCCCGCTCCGCGGATACGTAGCAAAATAGTGACGAATTTCTGGCCGGAATACCGCGATCAAGGCAAACCATAGTGCACAAGAAACCCAGATGAAATTCAGTTTGTCAAATCCGCCTAACACACAGGCCACGAGCGCCAGCCAAATCCCAGCAGGAGTCTGAACCTTCCACCACCAAGCAATGCCAACAATGGCAAGGCCACGGAAAAAGAACATCAATGCGTTTGGCCCCCAATCCAACCTACTATGCATTAATAGGCTGGGGTCCAAGAGCGTGAGAAAGGCACAGCACACTGCAGCCAGCCTCCCGAACCAGATTCCAACCGCGCCCACTAGGAAAACGCCTCCAGCCACCCCGAAAAGGATGACCGGCAAGCGTATAGTTAGAGGATCAACGCCAAAGATCTGGAAAATTGGCATGTAAATCCAAGCTTTCAGAGCTCCGATATATGGCATCACTAGCACGGGAAAGCCAAACGGGCGCCAGTAGGAAAAGCTGTCAGATGTTCCAAGTAGAGCCGAGTTAGCGAAAAGTGTTTCGTCGTAGTATAAACCAGGTTGCGCGATGCAGCATACAGCTAGCAACACGGCAATGAAGCAGATACACACTACCACATAGTAGTGCCACGATAGGCCGCTAATTCCGTTCAGTAGATTTTTTCTTTGATTTTGCAAGAAGCACTAACACTGTGTTGTATTCAAAGTGCTCAGGCACTTGCGTTCCATTGCTGATCCACAAATGAAAAGCTATCTTCTCCGCCACGTATTATACTTGACGATTGCAAACAGTGCGCGGAAACCGTCGCGCCATCCAATTTTTTTTCCTTCTTTGTATGTTCTTCCGTAGTAGGAAATACCTACCTCGTATATACGTGCTCCACTGTGGGCAATCTTTGCTGTAATTTCCGGTTCGACGCCAAACCGGTTTTCCTCGATAATGATACCCTTAATAAGATCGAGCTTAAATGCTTTATAGCAGGTCTCCATGTCAGTGAGGTTCAAGTTCGTGAACATATTAGAAAGCAAGGTAAGGAGTTTATTCCCCATCATGTGCCAGAAATAGACTACCCGGTGCGGTCTCCCACCCATGAACCGCGAACCAAAAACAGCATCCGCTTCACCATTGACTATGGGCCCGATTACTTCGTGATACTCTCGAGGATCGTATTCCAAATCCGCATCTTGAACGATAACAATGCTTCCCCGTGCCACCTTGAAACCAGTGCGAAGGGCGGCACCCTTGCCCTGGTTGTGATCATGAAAAATGGGACGTGCCCGATGCTCTTCGCACACGTCAGGTAAAATATCTCGTGTGCCATCGGTCGAGCAATCATCTACTACAATGACCTCAATATTGTCTACGGGTTGAGCTCTAACCCGCTTCAAAATGCGCGAAATCGTATCACGCTCGTTGTAGCAGGGTATGATTACTGAAAGCAGGGGTTGATCTGCCGGACTATTCATAAGCGGTTGTTTTGGGACTGTGAGAGTGATGGTGTTCTTCGAGCATTGGACCAATGCTTAGTGTGCTCTATTGTGCTATTTCGAGCAGCGAGTTTAGCAACCGTGATGGCCGCCCGGAGTGACCAGAGAGCTGTCACCATCACAGATGTCGCAAGAGCAACAATAACAGACGAATTAAACCAGCGTGGATGATATCGTATAAATATCTCTCTTGTCGGTGTCTTTACATTGATACTCACTAGCTCGCCATAAGGCTCGATTTCGGCCGCGAAGCCGTCTGCGTATGCTTTGAATCCAGGATACATAATCTGGCCGAAAACCAGACGGCCTTGAATAGGTTCCCGAAACTGCGCGCGTACAGTATTGGACTTCCATTCTATTCTGGCGATCTCTGGGGATACTTTGGTACCGTCATGCATAGCTTGCCAAAACACCGGAGGCGAGTCGGGCCGCTCGTAGAGATACCTTCCGCCAGACTCAAAAATCAGTGGCAAACCTTGAATAGGCTCACGCGAAATCCACCAACGAATGCCCAGCGCATCAGCCTTTTCTGACATCGGGTCAAAGTCGAAATAGTCGTGAAAGGCTTTTGTTCTCGAAGAGCGGTAGCCATGCACCGAAAGAAGAGGGAACAAGTTGGGTGCGTTTGGAGGGATATCCTCTCGGCTGCCATAGTAGCGGTGAATAGGACCTCCGTTTCCTTGCAGTTCCAAGAGCTTGTGGACGATCGGGTCATTCAGGACCGTGGCAACGCCTGTGCCAGCAGATCCAGTAGGACTGGAGATCCTTGCGGGCAGCCACATGAATAGCTCGTATACCGACAACGAGATGAGAAACGGACTGACCAGCGTTTCCGGGCGCAGGGGAAACCCCGGTTTTCTCCAGCAGGGCCAACGTAGTCTCGGAGCCACTCGCACCACATTATCCATTCCAATTCCTGCCAGTAGGGAAGCTGCAAAGCCAAACGCGAACAAAGATCGGGCCGGGGTTCGGATTAAATTGACCAGCGGCATGTTATGAAAGATATGCCCAAGTGGCCAAACTGCCGAAAATGAAAAGGCAAGTGCGAACGCGATGGTTAAGAGGCAAGGCATGGTTCCTGGATGCGCGGCAGCCGAAGCGCGGCGCTGCAAAGCGACTCCGAATAGCGCTAGCCCCAAGCCGGTAAGGGTGAAGAAGAGGGTGCCGCCGTCTATGGCGCCAACCGCTCTGGACGAGAAGATGGTGGCTAAATCCGAAAAAGCTAAGGAGCCTTCTTCGAACACTCTGAATGGCACCACATGCGGGTATTCGGTGTGCGCGGGACCATACCACTTGTAGGCCAACTTCATGTATTCGCGAGTGGCGATGAGTTGCGGCAAGGCAATACCTCCCGCGACCACAGCCGAGACGACACCCCACACTCCGCCACGACGAATACCCTCTACAATGCTCGGAGCACGCACTGCTGCGTCCGTGGCGAATATTCCAGCAACAACTACTGACAGAACAACGGCATGCACGTGGCCGGCAAGTAAACATAGAGCCAGAAACACGCCGCAGGCCATAGCGTAAAGCGCTGTTTCTCTTAATGTAATAGAACAAACGGAACGGCGTGCCGCCCATACGACCCACGGCAGCCACGCCAAGCTGCTAAAGAGGTTCGGCTGTCCGTTAACACGCAGTGCGAAAGTGCTTCCATAAGCAAAAATCGCCGCGGAAATGAAAGAAGCTGCATGGGATAGACCCAATGTCCGCGCGCAAACATGCATGCCGAGAGCAGCGATCAAAAAGTGTGCCGCAAGAAAGAGGTCCATCGCACGAGGCAGGTCCGGTGTTACCAACACCCCGAAGAGCCAGGCCACGGGATAGAGAGCGGATGTTTGTAGTTCACCGACAAATGATACGCCCGCTTGCGTGCTAAAATCCCAAAGCGGCACTTCTCCTTCGCGGATTGCCGCAAATACTTTCCCTAACCAGCACAAACTCTGGTCGGCCGAATCGCCGGGCTTTACGAACGTATGAGACCCAGTAAACACTGGCATGAGAAGCAAGCAGAGCAAACCTGCGTGCGCGAGGGCCCAAAGTATCCGGCTATTCAAATGATTCACGTTGCTGTATGAGCTCAAAGAGGTCGACTTTTCTGTCGCTTATGCGGAAGCGCACCAAGACTGCAGAGCCGTGGTTCTAGTTGTTGGAAACCCACAGCGAAGAACTAACATCACTAGAAACACTTGGGACATTTATGAGCGCTCACAGCTCTAAACCACCACAACTGTGGTCGAGACAATTGCAGAGACGTGCGTAATCAAAGGAACTTTATGAGGTTCACCAGCGATTTTGCGGCGTTAGGCGTGCCTTTTCGAACGCGCTTCATACGTATCTCACTGCTTGAGCCTTTTCATCCAGAAATTTCCGCCAGAATTGCGGGTGAACAACTCGGCGTGTTTGGAGAACCAAATCTGATGTATCTGGCGTAGATAGTCGGCAAAGAAAAGAATTTCAAACTCGCCATTAAACTGTAACATAGCGCGTAGCAGATAGAGCTCGTTCCACGCCCTGCCCTCTTCAATCCAAGCGGCAGGATATTCAAAGGGCCAAAAGACATCGTGGATATGTATAAGCACGCCAGGCTTCAGACGGGGAAAAATGTCGAAAAATATCCGGTTTACGTCGCTTCCAAGTTTGGAAACATGGGTTGAATCGACAAAAAGGATGTCGTCGGCCCTAAGCTGGTCGAAAAGATCCAGTTCGACATTCTGCACCCCGTGGGGAATGACCCGGCAAGAGCTACGGTCAGCAGGCGACATCAACGACAGGAGAAGCTCCGGATAGGGCTCGATAAAAGTTAACTCGATCTTTGA